>MTBK01286754.1_pt1 | contig 10279 bp, 10 predicted proteins | sample 1535981 | NCBI WGS metagenome assembly MTBK01 (sample SAMN06109225, study PRJNA356200) | anaerobic digester metagenome | isolation source: biogas reactors fed with pig manure or primary and secondary sludge | place: Spain | collected 2016-06-30 | reverse complement strand
GACGGGGTGAAGCCCGATTAAAAGTGCAAGCACCATCAGGATCAAACCCTGGATGACCGCCGCCGTCGCCCCCCCGAGCGTCTGGCCGATCATGATCTCGAGCCGCGAGACCGGAGCGACGAGCGTCGCCTTCAGGAACCCGAACCGCTTATCCCATATGATCTGGATACCGGAGAAGACCGATGTGAAGAGGACACTCATGGCCACGATGCCGGGTATGAGGAAATCCATGTAACCCTCCTCCATGCCGGGGATCTGGACGACTGCATCCAGCCCGAACCCGAGCACCAGCATGAGGAAGAGAGGCATGCCGAGGCTGCCGATGATCCTGCTCTTTGAGCGCAGGTAGAGCTTGACGCTCCGCAACCATATGGTATAGACGATATCCATCCCTACCGCCTCCTCGCCTGGCGGAACTTGCGCATGGACTCCCTGCCGGTCGCCCCTCCCTCCCGGATCATCCTTCCGGTATAGTGCAGGAAGACGTCCTCAAGCGTCGGTTTCCTCACCGCAAGGGATGTGATACCGATACCGTTCTGGTGGATGGCGGTCACGATCCCCGGGATGTGCCGGTCGGCCTCCTGGAGGTGGATCGTCACCAACCCGTCATGCTGCTCGATTGCGGAGATCCACGGAGCGGTCAGGAGACCGGCGATTGCATCGGGATCGGGCGAGGCTATGGTGACGATGTCGCCCCCTATGGAGTTTTTCAGGTTCTCTGCGGTATCGAGTACGACGATCGCCCCACGATCGATGATCGCTACACGGTCACAGAGCCGGTCGGCCTCCTCCATGTAGTGGGTGGTGAGGATGATGGTGATGCCTTTCTCTTCATTCAGCCGCGCGATGTACTCCCAGAGGTGGTTTCGTGTCTGGGGGTCGAGGCCGAGGGTGGGCTCATCCAGGAAGAGCACCTTCGGTTCATGGAGCAGCCCCCTGGCGATCTCGAGGCGCCGGCGCATGCCGCCCGAGTAGGTCTTGACGAGGCTATTCTTTCGGTCGGCAAGCCCGACGAGGGTCAGGAGCTCATCGATGCGCCGCCGTCGCTCTTCGCTACTGATCCGGTAGAGGCGGCCGTGAAAGTCCATGTTCTCGTATGCCGTCAGTTCTTCATCGAGACTCTGGTCCTGAAAGACGATACCGATGGACCGGCGGACGTCATCCTCCTGCGCCACGACATCGTAGCCGTTGATCGTCGCCGTACCCGACGTGGGTTTCTGTATCGTCGCGAGCACGGAGATCGTTGTGGTCTTCCCCGCCCCGTTCGGGCCGAGGAGCCCGAATATCTCGCCGCTCGCGATGGAGAACGATACGTTGTCGACGGCGACGAGGTCACCGAAGGATTTCGTCAGGTTATGCACATCTATGGCCGGTGGGGGGCCGGCTCTCCCGGGGTGTGTGTTTGAATGGCCCATTCTTCACTCCTCTGGCGGCTCTTCCGGCTCAATTTCGAAAATCCGGAGCATCTCCTCCGCAATTTTCTGGAATTTGTCTGCTTTGACGACGGCAAGCCCGCGCCCCTCATGGCCGAGGATCATCAGCGTATCACCGGGCTTGATATCGAAGGTCTCTCGGGCATCTTTCGGTATGACGATCTGGCCGCGCTCACCGACCTTGACCGTCCCGAAGATGTATCTTCTGCTGCCGTGGTCGTGGCAGCGGTGGTTATCGTGGGGCATACTCTCTCACTCGTCGTAGATCAAACTATTCATACAAGTATGATTTTTCATACGATATGAATCCCTCGATAGTGCATATCTCTACTTTCAGGCGCTACAGCACAAACAAGCGGGCAAACGCTCTGCCCCGGGAGCTCCGGCGGATAGGGATGCTCGCCGGCAAAAAAGTATTATTCTGCCCGGCGCTCTGCTTTCTTCGCCGCCAGGCGCTCGATCATGGTGAGGTCGATGCTGCCGCCGGTCGCAAGTTTCCCCTGCCAGACCGCCCGGTCGACAAAACCCCTACCGATATCGTTTCGTATGATAAGCGTCGTGTAGCCGTCCGGCGACCCGACCGATCCGGCCGAGACATCCGCATCCACCGCCGTAAAGTCGGTGCAGACCCGGCACCCGGGCCGGATGCACTCCTCCAGGTCGGCGAGCGGTATAGAGACCTTCTGTTCATCCTGGAGGTAGACGTCCAGTCTCCCCTTGATGTCCAGGCGACGGATATCCCAGGGATCGATCCGGCGCTCCGACTGTAGTTTCCCCTCGACTAGCTTCTCATAATCGAAGGTCTCCGTGCAGAAGAGGCCGATCACGAGCCGGATCGCCTTCGCGTAGGGCCGGAGGAGATCGTGGTCGCTCTCCCGGATCTCCCGTGTCGCCTGTGCCACACAGGGCACACCCACGACGGCGATCCGCCGGTACTTCCGGGTGACCACCGCTTCCTTGAGGGCTGCGAGCAGCGGCACCCACCAGGAGTAGCGGCTCCCGGCATGCTGGATGAGCGCATCGGATGAAGTGATCACCGCTGACGCGGGTTTCATCGTCCAGGGATCCCTCGTCACCGTGACGACCGCATCGATCAATCCCTCGTCGAGGGCGTTTACGAGTATCGCCGTCACCGCGCCGCCGCTCTGCTTGCGCTCCACCGGTATGACTGCCCGGGCCGCAACGATATCCTGGTGGGCCCCGAGCATCGTTCCCCGTGATGCAAGGTCGACCCTCGGGCAGGCCGCGTAGCATGCCCCGCAGGGCACGCTGTCGTTCTCGGCCTTGCAGTAGCCGATGTTCACCGGGGCATCAGTCTTTTCCGGCGAAAACCGAAGGGCATCCGCCGGACATACCGCAACGCACGCCCCACACCCGGAACAAAGCCCGGTGACCCAGACCGCGGCTTCCAGGTCCTTGTATGTCTTTGTATCCATCCCAATCACTCCCACGTATATTTTCCTGCAAAGGGCCTTGCGCTCGCAGGGACAATCCGGGTGTAGTCAGCATTGAGCAGAGGTTCCGGATCGAGCCCGAACTCACCGGCAAACTCCCGGATCACCGGAGCGATCCGCTTCCGGTCCTCGTCGGTGAGCGGCACCTTCTTCGCCCCCGCCGCGAGGGAGGCATCATCCACATCACCGCGGATGATGATCTCTCCCCCGTGGATCCCGCTCCCGATCCCGCATGCATGCATGGTCTCGTCGAGGTCGAGGACGATCAGGAGGCCACCTGCCATGTATTCGCCGAGGAACGTCTGCGCAGCCCCCCCGACGACCAGTATGGGGCGTTTCTCCTCATACTGTTTCATGTGGATCCCACCGCGGTAACCGATGTTCCCGCGGATGAAGATCTTGCCGCCCCGCATGCTGTGCGCGACCGCATCGCCGGCGCTCCCGTGGATCACCACCTTCCCGGAGTCCATGGTGTTGCCGGGCGCGTGGTCGGCGTTGCCGTGAACGATGATCGTCGGTCCGCTCATGAACATCGCGAGATCGCCGCCCGGGACACCGTGGATGGTGATGGTCGCGTCCCCCTGGAGGCCGCTACCGATGAACCGCTGCCCGAGGACGCCGTTTACCGTAACCTCACGGGCACCATTCGCCAGGGCCTCCCGGATCTGCCGGTTCAGGGGGGTGTAGTGCATCCCCTTCGCATCGATGGTAAGAGAATCCGTCATGATGATCACGCCCCCACCGACTTGACATCGAGAACACTGAGCAGGTTCTCATCGAGCATGTAGCCCCGGAGCCGGTCGCGGTTGCCGCGCAGGCTCTCGATGCTGTTGATGCCGGCCGCACCCATCAGTTCGGTTATCTCCATCGTCCATGCCTGGATCAGGTTTGCGACCTGCTTCGATGCCACGTCGGGGTCGAGGCGCTGCACCAGGTCCGGGCGTTGGGTCGCGATCCCCCAGGGACAGAGACCCTGGTAGCAGTTCCCGCAGACCCGGCACCCCATCGCCACGAGCGCCGCAGTCCCTATGTAGACCGCATCAGCACCGAGTGCGATCGCCTTTACGACGTCCGCGCTCTCCCGGATACTGCCGCAGGCGATGAGGGAGACCTCGTTCCTGAGCCCCTGCCGGGAGAGCTCACGATCGGCGCTTGCGACCGCGACCTCGAGCGGGATACCGACATGGTCACGGAAGACCTTCGGCGCCGCGCCGGTGCCGCCCCGGAACCCATCGATGACGACGGCATCGACCGATGCCCGGGCGACGGCCGCGACGTTCTCGGCGGTGTTGTTGACGGCCGCGATCTTCGCAAAGACCGGCTTCTTCCACTCCGTCGCTTCCTTGATGGACCGGACGAGCTGGGAGAGATCCTCAGTGCTGTAGATATCGTGGTGCGGCGCCGGGCTGATGGCATCGCTCCCCTCCGGTATCATCCGGGTCCGTGAGACGTCCTTGCTGACCTTCTCCCCGGTGAGGTGCCCGCCGATACCTGGTTTTGCACCCTGCCCGAGCTTGATCTCGATGGCAGCGCCGCGCTCCAGGTAATCGATATTCACGCCGAACCTGCCCGATGCGACCTGGACGATCATGCGGTCCTGGTAGGGGTAGAGCCCGGCGTGGAGTCCGCCCTCCCCGGTGCCCATATAGGTCCCTGTCTCCTTTGCCGCCCGGGCCATGGATATCTGGGCGTTGAGGCTGATAGCCCCGTAACTCATATGGCCGAGCATGATCGGGGTCTCTAACATGAGGTTTGGGGCGAGGGGTGTAGCGAGTTCGACGTCTCCATCCGCATTCCGCCGGAGCTCCAGTTTTGACGGCTTCTTCCCGAGGTATGTCCGGAGTTCGACGGGTTCGCGGAGGGGGTCGGTCGGGGGTGTGGTGACCTGGCTCGCATCCAGCATCAGGTGGTCGAATATGACCGGGAGGTTTGCAACGCTCCCCATACCGGCGAGGATGATCTTGCCGGTCCGGGCCTGGTTGTAGATCGCCTCCCGCGTCTGCCTGGTCCAGACGGGGTGGTTCCGGTAGTCGCAGGGGTACTCTTCGAGGCTGATGGCGTCGCGGGGACAGTAGGCGAGGCACCGGTGGCAGGCGGTGCACTTCCGGGAGTTGATCAGGATCCGGTCGCCGTCCCGCCGGAAGACACCGTAGGAACAGTTCTCGATGCACCGCTCACACTCCATGCACTGGTCACGGTCGATAGTGACCCGGTAGCGGAGCGGGATGCTTCCTATGTTATTGTTCATGGGGCAACCCTCCCGATAACCGGCTCTCCTGCAGCCGGCATCGTGATCGACTCAACGCCGGGCTCCATGGCCCGGATTGCGGCTTCCTCGCTTGCGACATAAAGGCGGTCTCCACACTCGCCGACGACCATCGGCCGGAGCTTGCCCCGGTCGGTGAACCCGACCATCATGTCGGGGTTTGCTGCAAGAACGGTATACGGTCCGTTCATCGTCGCCGACCCGTACGCGAGCCGGAGAGCGCGGTTCAGGTCCGCCTCGGCCTCTGGCATCAGGTCGATATCTTCCCAGAACGGCGGTGAGAGAGCCCTGATAGCGAGATCGATGTCAAGGCCGTGCTGCCGCACTAAAAGATCGATTACGTAGGTGATGAGCTCGCTATCGGTTTCGAGGGAACAGGTGTACCCGAAGCTCTCGATGTAACGCCGGTTAGTCCCGTAGGAGGTGATCTTCCCGTTCTCAACGACACTCCAGTCATGGAGGTTGAACGGATCGGGCTTTTCCCACCGCCCCGGGTTGCTCGTCGTGTACTGGTTGTGCGCAAGCCAGAGGTAGCCCTCGTAGTCCTCGATCCGGTAGAAGTTCGCCACATCCTCCGGCCAACCGCTCGCCTTGAAGACGCCGACGTTCTTCCCTGACGAGACGACCTGGGCCCCGTCTACGTTCGCGTTGATCCGCATCACGAGACTCGTGATGACATCCCTCTCCGGCGATGCGCTCCCGGGCGCGAGGGAGGGGTCGGGCACGAAGAAGTAGCGCCAGGGGGTTGTACAGGTCGCCCGGAGGTTCGGTTGATCGTAGGTGGGGATCACCTCATCGTGTTCGATCGTCCCCCACTCCTCCAGCATCGCATCGACAACCGCTTTGCCGTCGCACGCGTTATCGAAGAAGACATGGAGCGCGTAGCAGTCCTGATACTCAGGGTATATGCCATATGCCGCGTAGCCCGCCCCCTCACCGCTACCGCGCTCGTTCATCATGGAGAGGGCCTGCCGGATGCCGGAACCATCCATCATCTGGCGCCTCTTATCCATTACACCAAATATGCCGCACATTGTAACCTCGGAAAAGTAATATTCTGCTGCCGTTTCCTATAATTTCTGTTTGTTTATATCTGTTTCAATGGATATTTATTTCATCGGATACCCGTGGGCACCCGGCCATCCCGCAATACCGCTTCTGCGGCACTCGGATGCACCGGACGGGTGGCACCCGGTGCCCCTGTCTCCGGCGCAGTGAGCTATCGATACGTTGAAAAGCGTTACTATTTCAGGGGATCGTGCCGGGCGATTCGATGATACTTATTTCCCATAGCGGCGCGCTATATCGATACGTCGGGGAGCAAAAGTCGCCCGGAGCGCGGATTCACCGGAGGCCCCATAAAACAGGGATGGCCGACCCCGCGCGCGCTTTGCGGAGGCAGGGCGGGAGCCCTGCCGGCGAAGAGATTCGACCCCGGACTATCAACACTGCTGCTTTCCGCCTGTCTCCTCTCCCTCGAGGAGGAGACGGCCGAAGAGCACCCGCTCGATCACGGAGGCCACGTACTTCATCTGCTGGGTCGCCTCCATGTTCTCGTAGCGGTGGATGTCGGCGTAGACCTGCAGGCGGACGAGGCCGAACCGCAGGCGGTCGAGGTCATCGTCGTCGAGTTCTGACGCTTCGCGGTAGATCGATTCAAGCAGGAAGGGGAACTCTTCGAAATTCTCGAGCGCCTGCACGACCCCTGCATACACCGGGAGGGGGTCTTCCCGCCCGGCAAGAATCTCCGCATAATCCATGTTATCCCTCGATCTGTTTTACGAGCGCTTCCATGATGGCGTCGATGCTCTTCCAGGTCGGGTCGTCCCCGCCGGCGCGGCGGATGATGATGGGTCTTCCCTCATCCGCTGCCTTCCGCATCTCGGGATCGAGCGGGATGGCGCCGAGGAAGGGCACACCGAGTGCCTCTGCCTCTCTCTCCCCGCCACCCTTGCCGAAGATATCGATCTCCTCGTTGCAGTGGGGGCAGACAAACCCGCTCATGTTCTCCACGATCCCGAGCACAGGGATATCGAGTTTCTTGATGAACTCGACTGCCTTGCTCGAATCGAGTATCGCCACCTCCTGCGGGGTGGTGACGATGACCGCTCCTGCGATATTCGGGGCGAGCTGAGCGATGGTGAGGGCCTCATCGCCGGTGCCGGGCGGGAGGTCGACGACAAGGTAGTCGAGGTCGCCCCAGCTCACATCTTCCAGGAACTGCCTGATTGCGCCCATCTTCATCGGGCCACGCCAGATCACGGGGGTGCTCCGCTCCGGGAGCAGGAACGCCATGGATATGGCCGCAAGGTTGCCGGTGATCCTGACCGGCTCGATGATCTTTCCATCGTAGGACTGGAGGCGGGCATCCTCAACGCCGAGCATTTTCGGTATATCCGGGCCGTGGATATCGAGATCGATGAGCCCGGTGTTATAGCCGCGACTTGCGAGGGCGTAGGCAAGGTTTGCCGATATCGTTGTCTTCCCGACCCCGCCTTTTCCGGAGAGGACGAGAACGACATGCCTCACGTTGATATTCGCCTTCGGGGGAAGGCCTTTCTGAGAGCTTACGTTTCTCGGGTCATCACAGCCGGTTGCAGACGGGCAGCTGGCACAGTTCCCGGAACATGTATCCTTATCTGGTTCGTTCGTTTGAGCCATCAGATGTATCCTCCGTAGTATTGTATCCTTCAGTAGAGATGATCTTGAGCTACTATATATTGGCGACAAGTGCCACAAAAAGGTATAGTTGATGGCAAGATTATCGCCTGTGGTCGCCGGGATGCTGCTTTTTGCAAATGTACCGCCGTCGGATAGGGAAAGGAGGGTGGTATCGCCGTCCTTCAGAAACATCTCAAGATCCCTGCTGAATTGGGGTCTGAAAACCCCTGCTCCTGGTTCTCCTTCAACACCCTTATTTACCCCTGAGTAATACCCCGGGGCGGTGGTCACACCATGAATGGCTATGCAGAAAAGATCCTCCACGTCGACCTTGCCAGGGAGCGGGTGGAGGAGAAGCCTTTTCCTGAAGAATGGAGGAGGGCATATATCGGGGGCAGGGGGCTTGGGGTCCGCATCCTCATGGATATGATCGACCCGGGTATCGATCCTCTCAGCCCTGAGAACGTGCTGGTGTTTGCCACGGGGCCGGTTGCGGGAAGCGGTTTTCCCATGGGGTCGCGGTACGATGTCGTCACCAAATCGCCGCTGACCGGGACCGCGACCAGCGCGAACTCCGGTGGGAAGTTTGGCACCAGCATGAAACGCGCCGGGTATGATGCAGTCGTGATCCGGGGGCGGGCCGAACGACCGGTCTACATCCTCCTCGACGGCGGACACGCAGAGATCCGGGACGCATCAGCGCTCCAGGGGATGACAACAGGCGAGACGACGAGAGCGCTCCAGGAAGATGTCGATGATCCCGGTCTCAGCGTGGCCTGCATAGGCCCTGCCGGGGAGCGCATCGTCCGGTTTGCCGGGATCATCAACGAGACCTCCCGGGCTGCCGGGCGCGGGGGTGTCGGTGCCGTGATGGGATCAAAAAACGTAAAAGCAGTCGCTGCCAGGGGGAGTGGCCGGATCACCGTCGCCGACCGTGACCGGTTCCTCGCCCTTAAGGCTGAGCTTGCAGGAAAGATCCGGGAGAACGCCATATCAGGTGGCGGATTGCCCAGATTCGGGACGGCGGTCCTCGTAAACATCATCAACGAGAGTTACATCCTCCCGACCCGGAACTTTCAGAGCGGGCATTTCCCCACAGCTGAGAAAGTCTCGGGTGAGCTGATGACCGATACCATCCTCACCGCGAAGGCGGGGTGCCAGGGCTGCGTCATCCAGTGCGGCCGCGAGGTCGTCATCGAGGGGAGGGAGATGGCCGGCCCCGAGTACGAGACGATCTGGGCGTTCGGCCCTGACTGCGGGATCGACGATCTCGCCGCCATATCGGAGGCCAACGTGCTCGCAAATGACCTCGGACTTGACACGATCTCTGCCGGGGCGACGATCGCCTGTGCCATGGAGCTCTCGGAGAAAGGCTACATCGATGAGGAGATCAGGTTTGGCGATGCAGAGCAGATGCTCGATCTCGTCCGCCGGATCGGCTACCGTGAGGGTATCGGTGACGAACTCGCGGAAGGCTCCTTCCGTTTCGCAAGGAAGCACGGGCACCCCGAACTCTCCATGAGCGTCAAGCGTCAGGAGCTCCCTGCCTACGACCCCAGGGGGTTGCAGGGGCATGGTCTTGCCTACGCCACATCGGTCAGGGGCGGTGATCATGTCTACGGTTACCTGGTCGCCCCGGAAGTGCTCGGTTCGCCTGAAAAACTCGATCCCTACTCGAACGTCGGGAAAGCAGAATGGGTGAAGACATTCCAGGATCTCACCGCTTTCATCGATTCATCGGGATCCTGTCTCTTCACGTCGTTCCCACTCGGGGCGGCGGATTACGGGGCTACGGTATCCGCGGTCACCGGCTACGATATCGATGCCGGAGAGGTGCTCCGGATCGGTGAGCGGATATGGAACATGCAACGGATCTTCAACATGAGGGCCGGGTGCACCCGGGAGGATGATACCCTGCCGCCGCGCCTCCTCAATGAACCGCTCACCGAAGGAGCCCCGAAAGGCCGGGTCTGGGAGCGCGAGCCTCTCCTCGATGAGTATTACAGCATCCGGGGGTGGGACCGGAAGGGGCGCCCTACGCCTGAGAAGCTCAGTGACCTCGGGATCGAACCGGAGGCGTCCCTTCTTCCATGACCTATTTTTTGATATGCCACCCGCCCGTCGCCTCGGGGATGGAGTCGATCTCGGATGAGTAGGGCTTGATATCGAGGACCGGGGTACCGTCGAGGGCATCAAGACCCCGGACCACAAGGACGTTACCGTCCCGCCTGACGAGATCGACGATCCCAAAGCCTATCGGGTTTGGCCGGGCAGGCGAGCGGGTGGAAAAGACGCCCCGGCTCCGGGTCTCTCCCGGGGGCCTTGCATAGAGCTGATCGCGCTCCGCCCGATCGAGCCAGTAGAGAACGATGAGATGGCTGCTCCGCTCAACCTTCTCGAGTCCCGGGGCGTACGCATCGAAGATATGGATCTCGGCGACCGTATCTGTGAGCCGGCCCTGGCGC
>MTBK01049457.1_pt1 | contig 10281 bp, 9 predicted proteins | sample 1535981 | NCBI WGS metagenome assembly MTBK01 (sample SAMN06109225, study PRJNA356200) | anaerobic digester metagenome | isolation source: biogas reactors fed with pig manure or primary and secondary sludge | place: Spain | collected 2016-06-30 | reverse complement strand
ATAGCTATTATCATCACTTTTGTTTGTATGATACACCTGTGTATCATCATCACACTTCCAGTCGAAACAAAGGGGACAGGGTGATCCCTCTTCCCCTCTCCAGCACCGCCGGGTTTTCTCTCTTAAGTTATAGTGTATCCACGTTCAACACCACCCAATACGGGATAGAACCTATGATAGATCCATGTTCCATGTCCCAGCTCCTGTCTCTCCACAACACCACCTGGCCATCGCCCCCCCTCTCCCTCTCTTGCGAGTAGACGCTGATGTAAACCCTGGCCGGCATCGCCCCTCCCTCTCTCCCTCTTGCGAGTAGACGCTGATGTAGACCCTGGCCGGCATTGCCTCTTAAGCCTGGAGCTGCATCCCGGGGCCTGTCGCTCTTCTGTGCCGGCTTCCCTCCCCTCTTCCCTCTCTCCCTGGCCCGGATAAGTCTTGAACTGCACCACCGGGCTTTGCCCTCTTTCTGAGCTTGCAGCCGGCCTCTCTATATGCTCCAGTGGAAACGAAGGGGTTATCTGCTACGAGAACGATCTTATTAAGAGCCCGGGACTCGATAGTTTCCGGTCCTGGTACTCCTCCCCGGTGACATCATGTCGGATGATAAAGCTAATCCAATGGGCCTGTTTAAGAAATACCTGACCAATAAACGTATATTCAAGAACAGGGAAGTGCTCCGCCACAGCTATCGTCCTCACATACTCCCTCACCGGAAACCGCAGATCGATGAGCTCGCATCTATCCTTGCACCTGCCCTCAACAACGAGACCCCCTCAAACATCCTCATCTACGGCAAGACCGGAACCGGTAAGACAGCCTCGGTCAGGTATGTCGGGACGGAGCTCGAGAACGCCGGCGCCCTCGCCGGAACGAAGTGCAGGGTCGTCCACCTCAACTGCGAGGTGATCGACACACAGTACCGGGTGCTCGCCCAGATCGCAAACTGCCTGGACGACGTCAGTCAGCGCCCGAGCGATAGCCCCCGGACACTTATCCCGATGACCGGGTGGCCGACAGACCAGGTCTACATGGAGCTGAAGAATCAGCTCGATAGCAGTGGCGGGGTCATGATCATCGTCCTTGATGAGATCGATAAACTCGTCAAGAAGAGCGGTGACGACACCCTCTACAACCTCACAAGGATCAACTCCGATCTCAAGTTCGCGAAAGTGAGCATCATCGGGATCTCAAACGACCTCCGGTTCACGGATTTCCTGGATCCCAGGGTTCTCTCCTCGCTCTCCGAGGAGGAGATCATCTTCCCCCCCTACAACGCCCCACAGCTCTGCGATATCCTCCAGCAGAGGGCGGATATGGCGTTCATCGAGGGGGTGCTCGGTGAGACGGTAATCCCGCTCTGTGCAGCGCTCGCGGCACAGGAACACGGTGATGCCAGGAGAGCGCTCGACCTTCTCCGGGTATCGGGGGAACTTGCAGATCGCGAGAGTGCCTCGTCTGTGGGCGAGGAGCATGTCAGGAAGGCACAGGAGAAGATCGAGATCGACAGCATGGTGGAGTGCGTCTCCACCCTCCCGACCCAGAGCAAGGCGGTCCTCTACGCGATGCTGATCCTTGAGCGGACGGGGAAGAGGATCTTCACGAGCGGCGAGGTTACGGTGGTCTATCGGGATATTGCCCGGATCATCGATCTCGACGTCCTGACGCACCGTCGGATCACCGATCTAATCTCTGAGCTCAACATGCTCGGCGTCATCAATACCCGGGTGGTCTCACGCGGCCGCTACGGCCGGACGAAAGAGATGTGGTTTGATGCGACGACCGGCAAGATCGAGGAGGTTATCGCACGCGATCCGAGACTTGATGACCATAGACTGAAAGAACTCGATATCAACCACTTTAGAGCAATGTTCAGGTGACACCATGGACAACAAAGACCTTATCCTCCTCCAGCTCCTGGAGGAGAACTGCCGCACACCGGTGAGCGACCTCGCGGTGATGGCCGAGCTGAGCGAGCAGGATACGAAAGACCGGATCAGAAGACTGGAAGAGATCCAGGCTATCCGCCGCTACGCAGCGGTCGTCGACTGGGAGCGGGCCGGGGATGGCATCGTCGCCGCGGTGATCGAGCTTAAGGTCTCGCCTGAGCGGGACTTCGGTTACGACCGGATCGCGGACCGGATCGCCAGGTTCCCACAGGTCCGGTCGCTCCGGCTGGTGACCGGCGCCTACGACCTCCAGCTGCTGGTGACCGGGTCGAGCATGCATGAGATCGCCCGGTTCGTGGCCGAGCAGGTCGCACCGCTGGACCGGATCCGTGAGACAGCAACGCACATCATCATGAAGACCTACAAGGAGAACGGTATCACCTTCTCCACGCGCAGCGAGGTCGAGCGCCTCCCGTACTCGTTCTGAGGTGAGATGCGTTGAGGGATTTCGTCTCAAACCGGGCCCGCGCTATCCCGCCTTCCGGGATAAGGCGGTTCTTCGATATCGCGCAGACGATGGAGGATGTCATATCCCTGGGTGTCGGCGAACCGGATTTCGTGACCCCCTGGTGTGCCTGTGAGGCGTCCATATACTCCATCGAGCAGGGGTCGACCGCCTACACCTCGAACAAGGGGACGCCCAGGCTCAGGGGTGCCATCAGCCGCTATCTCGATGGCAGGTTTGGTGTCCACTATGATGCCGATGAGGAGATCATCGTGACCTGCGGCGTCTCAGAGGCGGCTGATATCGCTATAAGGGCCGTTGTTGACCCTGGTGATGAGGTGCTCGTCGCCGAACCCTGCTACGTCTCCTACACCCCGTGCGTCTCACTCGCCGGCGGGGCTCCGGTGGCGGTTCCCTGCCGGGCCGAGGACGAGTTCCGGCTGACTGCCGATGCACTCGCAGAGAGGATCACCCCGCGGACGAAGATCCTGATAGCAAACTTCCCGAACAACCCCACCGGCGGGGTTATGCAGGAGTCTGATTGGCACGGGATCGCTGATCTCCTGGTTGACCATGATATCCTCCTCATCAGCGACGAGGTCTATGCCGAGCTTACCTACACCGGCGATCACTTCTCGCCGGCGGCGATCCCGGAACTCCGCGAGCGGACGATCACACTGAACGGGTTCTCGAAGGCCTTTGCCATGACCGGGTGGCGGATCGGCTACCTCTGCGCGCCGCCGGCCATCACTGCGGCGGCCCTGAAGATCCACCAGTATGTCGCGCTCTGCGCTCCTGTCATGGGGCAGGTTGCGGCTTATGAGGCGCTCCGGAACGGGGGGGCGGAGAAGGATGCCATGGTCAGGGAGTACCGGGTCCGTCGAAACCTCTTTGTCGAAGGGCTGAATAAGCTCGGTCTTGCCTGTCACCTCCCGAAAGGTGCGTTCTACGCCTTCCCCTCTGTGGAGGGCACCGGAATGACCGATACAGGGTTTGCAGAGGCGCTTCTTCGCGAGCAGCACGTGGCGGTTGTTCCCGGAAGTGTCCTCGGGCCGTCCGGGGCCGGGCACCTGCGGTGTGCGTATGCGGTCTCGCGGGACGATCTCAAGGAGGCCCTGGCACGGATAAGCGTCTTTATGGAGTCGAGAAAATAAGGATCGCCTGCAGAGCATGCGTTCAAAAACCGATACCTCTGTGAACATCCTCTCTACACAAACGACCGGCGTTTTGTTGTCTTACAGGGGAGCGGAGGGCTGAGAACCCCTTTATTTCCACTGGAGATCCGGATCGTCCGGCGATTCCGATCGATCCATGCATTGCTATCTCCAGCTCCAGGATACCCTCCGATCTTGAAATTCCAGGTATATCTCCGGATCTGGATCCGCGCTTCGCCCGGGAGATTCCGGTAAGAGACCGGTTTGCCGGCGCGGGGAAAAAATTTACGAGGCGAAGTTTCCAGTGGAAATGAAGGGGTTGTGAACCCGGAAGGGCTCTTCGCCGAGCATGGGCGTACACAGGCGAAGAGAGGGTACGGCCGGCCGGCCCCCTCACGCCGGACAAAATACTCTTTGCGGTCACAGAAATTTCTCTATAACAAAATGCTCCGCAATAAATCTCCCCGATCTATTCCGGTGCATCTCGCCGAATCCCCTGCCGGCCTCCCGGCCGCGATCTCGTACCGATCCACGCGGGGCCGGCCTCATGTTGTTCTCAGGGCCCGCCCGCGATGCAGGGATCAGGCGTACGGGGGTCTTTCGCACCACCCGGGCATAATGTGTCTGTACGATCTCCCGGTGCTGCAGCCCCTGCCGCGGAACCCCCGGCAACCGCAACGGATAAGACCGGCCGGGCAGGAGATGAGTACCATGCCAGATGTGATCCTTGTCGCCTACGCCACCCGCTACGGTTCGACCGTCGGGTTGGCCGATGCGATCGGCGACGAACTCAAAAAGACCGGTGTTGAAGTCGATGTTCAGCCAGTCAGCGAGGTTCGTGACATCTCCCGGTACCGGGCGGTTATCGTAGGGAGCCCGATATATATGGGGAAATGGCTCCCGGAGGCACAGGTCTTCATCGAGCGGAACCAGCAACACCTGCGCGGCATACCGGTCGCCTTCTTTGCCGTGGGGCTCACGGTCGCGGGCGGGGCGCCCGATGCCGCCGGGAAGGCGGAGGCGTCTATGGACCAGGTCCGGATGCTCGTAAACCCCATGGATACCGCTGTCTTCCCGGGAAGACTGGAGAGCAGCCGCCTCTCCGTAGCGGACCGCGCGATCACCAGGCTGATCAGGGCGAAGACCGGAGATTTCAGGGATCTGGGGGCTGCCCGTACCTGGGCACGGGCCCTGTGTGCGAAGATCGACCCGGCGTGACCCGCCGGCTATCTCCATACGAATACCAGGGGCAGATGATGATCCGCGCATACCCGGGTTGACTCGCGCGGGTGTGAAGTGGTGATCCGCCCCACGCGCGCCCGTGAAGATGCACAGCATCTGCAGAGACCGCTAAGGGTAGTACAGGATGATATGGGACAGATATGTATCTACCCGACAGCTTCAGGGATCGTTCATCCCATCTCATACCGGCCGATGCATCGGAGCAGCACCCGGGGGTGAAGGGGGATTAAAATAACGACATAAGAATAAAAAAGCATCCCCCAGAACCCCGCCGCAGGGATACCTATAAATAGTAGCGTCCTATACCAATGCACATCATGATACATAAAGGGGGGTATCAGGGCTCTATCCTTATAAAGAGCCACTCAAAACGCCTGGAATCACTGCGGGCGGGGTTCTGGGGGATCCTTACATGCCTCATCATGCTCAGTCTCATCACCGGAACCGGACAGGCTTACAGTTCTGATAACGCCACAATCACCCCGTCAATGGTAGTGCAGGTCAGAACGGAACTCTATCTCTATCCTGAACTCGAGAACAGCGTATCGCAGAGAAGCTCCGGTGGAGGGAGCGACCTCACCGCCTTCCTGCTCTGGTCCCATGCCTTCCCCGATGCCGTAACGGGGATCAGCATGCCGGTCGATGGATCGGCAGTCGCTGCAGGCACCGCCGGCGGGGAGATTGCGCTCCTGAACAGCAGTGGAAGCGTGCTCTGGACCTATCAGTCCGGCGCTCCGGTATCCGGGGTCGGGATCACCGCGGACGGGAGCGCTATCGCGGCAGGGTCCGGGAACCGGATCATGATGCTTGATGCCGGCGGCCAGGTTCTCTGGTCGATGGACTCAGGAAGCAGGGTGGTCGGGATCGGCATCTCCCCTGAAGGGGGATACTGCGCTGCGGGAACCGCCGGAGGGGACATCCTCTTCACCGACAGCCAGGGTGGCCTCCTCTGGAGGGTGCATGCCGGGAGCGCCGTAAGTGCCATAGCGGTTGGCCCTGATGGTGCATTCGTGGCGGTGGGAACTGAAGATGGCTTCATCTACATCCTGAATTCCCGGGGAGATCTACTCTGGACGCACGATGCAGGCAGCGCCGTGCAGAGCATATCGGTTGCGCCCAGCGGAGATGTCGCCGCCGGCACCGCCGACTCCACGCTCATCCTGCTCAACAGTGAAGGGAAGGGAGGGGTGGTGTGGACGGGTAGCGACCCGGTCAACGCAGTCCACCTTGCTGGCACCACCCGGATCGGCGCCGGGACAGCAGGGGGGTATGCATACCTCCTGAACGGTGCCGGAGTCAGACTCTGGAAGTCCGGCGAGCTCGGGGGCCCGGAAGGAGCGAAGAGTGCCATCACCGCTGTTGCGTCCTCATCGCCTGCCGATTACCTGGCCATAGGCTCCGATAACCAGAACGTCTACTACTTTGCCTTCACCAGCAGGGCTCCGCCGACCGTGATCCTGGATCAGGACCATGATAGCCTGAAAACCATATACCTGGCAGCACTCCTGGGTGATATGCGGGAAGCGCCAGAGATTATGCAGGCGGTTTCGGGGGCGGATTTTGCGCCCGGGAACACCGCAGGCCCGGTGCCGCAGGAAGCTCCCGGGCTCACGGCTGCAATTGCCCTTGGAGCCGTAGCGATCATCGCTGCCTGCCGGCGCATAGGCCGGTAGGGTAGATCGCAGACCCCCGGCACCCATTTTTGTCCCCGATCCTGCAAGAGAAGATGCATATAGAACGATCGCTCACCTATCTGCAGCCATCAGGTGAAGCTGGTGAACAAATACTCCTTTGTTGCAAGAATGCCCGATGAGCCCGGGGCGCTCCACCGCGCTGCCGAGATCATCAAGTCCTACTCGGGCAATATCAACCGCATCCAGTATGACCGCCGGATCGATCCTGCCACGGTCTTCTTCGAGGTGACCGCCGCGCCGGAGACCTGCCTCCGGATGAAAGAAGACCTGCATGCGATCGGCTACCTCCAGGAGACGCTTCCTGTGCTCGGGTTCCTCAAGTTCTCGGTATACCTCCCTCATGAACCCGGCGCCCTCTTCGAACTCCTCACATACATCACCGGGGCGGGCGCAAACATCGCTTACATAGACTTCGATGACCGGCGTTGCGACCCCGGAAGGGTCACCATCAGCCTTAACGTCGAAGAATCCATGGTCGTGGAGAGCCTGCTTGACCGCCTGAAATCACGCTACCGGCTTGAGATCCTTGAGTATGATACGACCGGCGAGAAACTCGACGATACCGTATTCTACGTCAGGTTCGCCCAGGCGGTGCGGGGGCTTATAGGGACGGCGGATGATGGATTCCTGTTAAACCTCCTGCATGATGTTAACCATATCGTCCAGGAACTCCACAGCCTCGGCCAGGATCCAGAGGAGGCCTTCGAATGCATCCTCTGCACAGGAAGGACGCTCCGGGACACCACCGCCGGGGGGTTTTATGCAGACGTCCAGCGCATCCCGGTCAGCGATGCCGTCGAGGTCTTCTGTTTCCAGATGCCGGGCGGGGGGAACATCTTCCTGCTCCGCGCCCCGGACGAGACCGTCATGATCGATACCGGATACGGCATCTACCACCAGGATGTGGTGCGGATGTTCCAGCACTACGGTCTCGGCGATCTTCAAAAGATCAGGCGGATCTACATCACCCACGCCGATGCCGATCACTGCGGGGCCGGCGGGCTCTTTGAGGCGGAGGCACACATGCATGCGGGGTCGCTTGCGGTAATCCGCCAGGCGAACAGGGCCTACGGTTCGCGCAGCGAGGCCTCGATCCTTGAGGAGGTCTACACGACCATCATCAACCTCTTCTCGCGCTTCGCCCCGCCGGAGAACCCGGAACTCTTCCCGGCAGAGAAGATCGGTATGCGCTCGATATTTCCCATCCTCGCCCGTGTCAGGGTCCACGACCTTGAGTTTGAGATCCTCGAGTCCCTGGGCGGGCACCTGCACGGTCAGGTCTATCTCTTCTGCCCCGCCCACGGCATCATATTCACCGCTGATACGTTGATCAACTTCGGGAGCCTCGATGAAGACCGGAGGCGCTACAACTCGCTCGCCGATTTCCTTGTGACGTCGGTCAACGTCGACAGCGAGCTTGCTCGCAGGGAGCGCAGAGCGTTGCTTGATGTGATCGCAGACCTGGATAGGGAGCTTGCCCCGTCCGGCCGGCGATGCCTGGTCGCATGCGGCCACGGTTCCATATCCACCCTCGTGGATGGGAGGCTGGAGGTGGCCGGCCCGGTCGAGCGTTACCGGCCAAAAGAGAGGTGAGGGGGCGGGTGAAAGCCCCCTCGTCCCTGATGGAGAAGAGTGGACTCCTGTTCGCACGCCCGGCGGGTTCGCCGCGGTCGTGCTGGAAGGCGCAAAAAGATGCCCGGGTAACTGCCGGCTATGTCAACTACCCCTCTCTAAAGGGAGGGGCTTGCAACGGTAAGGAGGTTAGATGTCCTTAAAGCGTCACAATTCTCACCGGCCGGTTGACGCGGCCCCTACCGATTATCCGTGGAACCACAGAATCAGCGGCTACCATGTCTGTCACCTAGAGCGTTACGCCCATATCCCGGGCGATCTGCTTGAGTTCTGCGATCTTTTCCGGGTCGTCTTCGGACTGAATCCGGGTTGTATCCTTTGAGGATCAACTTTGTCCGGGTGGCGAAGACAAAGGTCATCCGGGAGAACGTGAACCGCCGCAACAGAAACTCCCGGGCCGGCAGCCGGTACGAGGAGGCGAAGAGAAGCGCGATGCCGGTCGCGACGCAGTAATGACGCGGGTGTGCAAGGCACCACCCCTACAATTTTGGAGTTTGAGTCTGCGAAATCGTTAAGTGCGACAGCCTCCAGTGGACTATCAGATGGAGGCCGGGATTATGGCACAGATTCTTGAATTGATAAGGGCAGATCACGACTTTATCAGGAGTCTCCTCAATGAACTCGTGAAGAACCCCGAGACGCGGGATGTCCGGTGCATCACGCTCTGCCGTGAACTGCCGGGGCATATGTATGCGGAGGAGGCCACACTGTACATGCGGCTCCGGGAGGTGGTGCCGGAGGAGATCAGGCGATCGATCGGGGAGCATACCGATATACGCGATATGCTTGCCCACTTTGAGACGATACCGCTCAGGGATGGGGCGTGGATGCCGGCGCTTATCGAGCTGAGAGATCTTGTTGGGGCACACTTCGCTGCGGAGGAGGAGGTGATCTTCCCGCGCGCCGAACACTATCTCAGCAGGAGCGATCTATTTGCGCTCAGCAAGGAGTTTGTGCCGGAAAAACAGAAAGCAACAGAGTTTGTTGGGGTGTAGCCGTGCCGCATGGCGGATATCTGCATGGTTGAGCGAGCGCATCTCAATACCCATCGGGCTGATCCCCACGCCGGCCATCCGGCATTGTTTCACCGCGTGGTGATAAGCGCATACGCACGAGAGAGTCCCCGCGCTTAGTATGAAGCAGTACTATCTACTTCATACTAAATTCGAATAAATAAGCATTAAATGTAATTCTATCGAATGATGATACATGGATGCAGAACTTCATTCCCGTCATAAGGACTACAATCTCTCAAGCAGCCTCGTCACTGCCGATCTTGCTGCTTCGGACCCGGGGCGCACCCGCCAGGGTATTGCCCTTCACCGCCGTGCAGCCTCCGCCGCAGTGAGGGGTTCATCATGAACGTCGACCTGAACCCTATCGGGCACGTTGTCTCACCGTACAAAAAGAAAGGAGACGCCCCGCGCCAGGGTAGATTGACCGACAGTCAACTACCCCCTCCTCTCGTCGGGGGCATGATACCATGAGTGGTATCACGCTCTTTACAGGCTTGCGATTCCACCTCTCCCCCGATGTCGGGGAAGCGGACCACAATAGGCCGGTTGACGGCGGCCCTGGCAGCGATATTCTTCGCTGCGTTGATATCGGCCGCTCTACAGTATGACCGCAGGCACGGCAACGGAACGCTGCCTGGCTCGTGCGGTTGCCGGGATGAACGAACCCGCAGGAACTACACTGCTGGCTCGTATACGCTCCGTCGATCACCTGCACCCGGACTCCACCCCTCCGGGCCTTGTACTCGATGAAAGAACGGAGTTGATGGAACGCCCACTTGTGATGTCGCTCGCGCTGGTCACGTCTAACCGTGGTCCGCTGGAGGATGCCCTTGAGGTCTTCGAGAGCAATCCCCCGCTTCGTGCCTTGTGCCGCGCAAACGATCTGCTTGCTGATGACGTGGTTCGTGTTGGTCTTAAACCGGCGTTCTCTGCCGGAGATCTTCCGCAGTCTCCGCTTGGCCGACTTGGTGCCGGTCTTCTGGAGAGCCCCCTTGTGTCTCCCATACCGCTGTCGTACCTTCTCGGTGGCCTCGCTGGAGAAGACCTCCCCATCGCTCGTGGTGGCGATGTTCACCACCCCGAGATCGACACCGAGGAACCCAGAGGGATCGGCAGGTTCAATGTCCGGGGTCTCAATGGTCGCGTAGAGCC
>MTBK01283791.1_pt1 | contig 10283 bp, 6 predicted proteins | sample 1535981 | NCBI WGS metagenome assembly MTBK01 (sample SAMN06109225, study PRJNA356200) | anaerobic digester metagenome | isolation source: biogas reactors fed with pig manure or primary and secondary sludge | place: Spain | collected 2016-06-30 | reverse complement strand
GGGGGCAATATGCCGGAATGACAGTCCTTTTATCCTAATTATATAGGGGGGGCACTATGATCCGGAATGGGGGGTCAGGTTAGTCCGGAATATACAAACCAACCCAATGTTTTTTATTTTTTGCCTCCACACGAGGAAAACTTTTAATCCAACCATACAATTTGCACATTTGGTTTTGCCAACGCGCACAACCATTGCAAATTCCAAATGAGCCATTTTGTAGCCAAAACGCTGATGACTTCAATTAAAAAGAAAAAATTTTAACTTTGTAAGTTGAATAATTTGAATTAAATGGGGAATAAGGCAGAAACAAAACAGTTTCAATACGAAATACAAAGCTATCAGGAGGACTGTGTTACAAACATTGTAAGTCTTTTTGAGAGCCTTCGCCAAAAAGTAAATTTTGGTGATGTGTTGACAGCACACCATAAAAAGCACAAATACAATTTTCCAGTTCAAGACACCAAAAACATTGACATAATGATGGAAACGGGAACGGGAAAAACGTTCACATTTATAAAAACCATTTTTGAACTGAGTAAGCATTTCGGTTACAAAAAGTTTATTGTTCTTATTCCAACAGTCCCAATCCGAGAAGGAACAAAAACAAACTTAGAGGATACCAAAGACTACTTTAAAAGTTTTTACGCCAACGAGAAAGAAAAGGAAATTGAAACCTTTGTTTACGAAGGTGGAAATATTTCAGCGGTTAGACAATTTATAGGGACTTCTCATTTATCGGTTTTGGTAATGACTCCAAGCTCATTCAGCCACAAAGACAATATCTTAAACCGACCTTTAGAAAAAGATATTAATACGCCTGAATTATTCGTAAACAATCAGGAACCGCCAAAATCATATTTGGAATGTTTGAAACGCCTGAATCCAATTGTGATAATGGACGAACCACACCGTTTTGAGGGTAACGCTTTTAAAACATATTTTGACGGTTTTGAAAATTACTTTTTACGTTTTGGAGCAACATTCCCAAAAAAGAAAGACAGTTTAGTTCTTTCCAACGTGGCTTATGTGTTGGACAGCATTTCTTCTTTCAGACAAAGTTTGGTAAAGAAAATTGTGGTTTACACGCAAGACGTAGTTGAGAACACAGACACACTCATTGGAATTGAAAAAATTGGAACAGTAAATAAAGCCATTGTAAGCACACTGACCAACGGAATTATTGCAAGACGAGAATTAGGAGTTGGTTCGGTTTTCAACGGAAAGAGCATAAAGAAAATAAACAAGGACGCCATTGTTTTAGCGGACGACACCATTGAAAAGGTTGACTATTCCTTATCAGACGAATCCCTGCGGGCAATGATTAAGGAAACAATTAAAATTCATTTTGAAAAGGAAAAAGGGCTGTTTGAACAAGGCATAAAAGCACTCACTTTGTTTTTTATGGAAAGCGACACCAGCTTATTTCGTGGCGACAATCCTAAAATCAAAAACATATTTGAAGAGGAATACAAAAAGCAATACAACGATATTGTAAGCAAACTTGACCAATCAAGCGAGTATTATAAATTCTTGCAAAACGACTTTGACAGCGACAATACTTTGCAAGTTCACAAAGGATATTTTTCAGGCGACAAAGGAAACGCAGACGAAAAAGTAAAAGCAGGAGTTGACGAAATTCTGAAAGACAAAAAGAAACTACTTTCGTTTGAAAGTCCTACACGTTTCATTTTCTCCATTTGGGCATTACAAGAAGGTTGGGACAACCCGAATGTTTTTACCATTTGCAAATTATCCAATCAAGGAAGTGAAATATCCAAACTGCAACAAATTGGGCGAGGTTTACGCATTTGCGTAAATCAAAACTTACAGCGTAACACACTTAAAAATCTGAATGACGACCAGGAAGCCTTTTGGAAAATAAATAACCTTGATGTTGTAGTATCAAGCAAAGAACATGGCTTTGTTGAAGCCATTCAAAACGAAATTTTAAGCAATTCATTCCTGATTGCTGAAACCTTTACAGAGCAAGAACTCATTAAGACACTCAAAGAAAAATCGGGCTTTGATGATGATACAGTAGTTACTTTGGTTGATGATATTTTGAAAGAAAAGAAAATGATTGTTCGCAAGGCGATTATTGACGGACAAAAGATTTATGAAAAATCGCCTGAGTTTTCTGAAATTTTGAAAGAACAAAATTTACCCGAAGAACAAGTAAAAGCAATTGAAAGCTTGTTTGCGACCGATACAAATACATATGTTCAGAAAGCCGAGAAGAAAAAAGAGAAAAAGAAAGTTTTCATAAAACCAACACACCTGCAAGAGTTTCAAAACCTATGGAATACAATCAATAAAAACGCTTTCTATGTATTAGAAACTTTGACTGAAGAACAAGAAAGCCAACTGATACAAAACATAAAAGCACAGATTGAAGCCGTAAACATTGAAGAAATTTTATTGCAAACCATTCGTGCCGAACTGAATGTGAATAAATTAGATAAAGATGATGCGGTGACAAGAGAACTAAAAGACACCGTTTCATACAAAAGCAAAGTAGATTATTTGGAATTGGTTCGCACTTTGTCCAACAACACCAAAACGCCTATTTCCTTTGTGGTAAAGGTTTTCAATGCGTTGAGTGATGATTTCAAAACTAAAATGCTTTGCAATAATCCTGAACAGGCACAAAGAGAAATTTCCGAAATAATCAACAAGAACTTAATTGCAATGCTCAAAGCAAACATTAAGTATGACGGAATTAACGGAACAGGTTTGCCAAACGTATTCAAGTCCGAAAAAGGCAAAACATACCTTGATACAGGAAGTGTTGGGAAATTTCAAAAGGTAATTGAAAACGACTTCTCTCTGAAAACCAAATGGGTATTTGAAGAAGTGATTGAATATGACAGCGATTTTGAATTGGAAATTGTGGAGCAAGACCCCGATATGGAGAGCATTGAAATTTTCGGCAAATTGCCACGCCTAAAAATCAAAACGCCTTTAGGCGATTACAACCCCGACTTTTGCTATGCTATCAAAAGCACAGAGGGCAACAAAATTTTCCTTGTAGTGGAAGCCAAAGGCTATAAATCGTCAACAGCAATTCCAGTAGATGAAAAAGGAAAAATTGACTTTGCTAAAAAGTATTTTGAAGCCTTAGCAGAACACTACAAAGACCAAGACATAAAAATATCATTTAAAGAACGTATCAATAAAACGCAATTGGCGGCATTAATAAAAAATTAACCACATAGACACATAGAAATGATTACAAAAAAATACCTTGACGACTTAACCTATGAAATTATTGGGGGTGCAATTGAGGTACACAAGTTTATGGGTAGAGGCTTGTTAGAAAGTGTGTATCATCAGTGCTTAAAAGAAGAGTTGTTACATAGGAAAATAAATTTTCAAACAGAGATGAAGATTCCTGTAGATTACAAAGGGAAAATATTAGATATTGATTTCAGATGTGATTTGTTTGTTGAAAATTGTATTGTGGTTGAGCTAAAGGCAGTAAATGAAATGAACCCTGTTTATGAAGCTCAACTTCTTACCTATATGAAACTATTGAAATGCCCGAAGGGCATACTAATTAATTTCAACTGCTCCAATATTTTTAATGAAGGACAAAAAACATTTGTAAACGAATACTTTAGTAAACTTAAATGAAAAATAACCACATAGACACATAGAAAAACTATGTTCCTATGTGGTTTAAAAAAAACAATATGGCAGAACAAGATTTTATAAAAGCAGGATTTACAGTGGTTGGCACAGAAGCCAACGAAAACAAATTGCTGAGTTTTCTGAAAGAGAACTACCCCAATGTAATTAGAGGCACCGAGATAAACATTGAAGAACTGAAAGCCGTTTTGGGTTTGCCCATTGACGAAAAGGTAAACGGCTACGGTTTAAACTTTGTAGGCAGAAACTTTGCAAGGGCTAAATATGCCCAAAAGACTGAAAAGGAATTACGCCTGAATAGCACGTTGAGCAAAAACATTGACACAACCGAAAATTTAGTTTTGAAAGGCGATAATTTGGACAGCCTGAAAATCTTGAAAAACCATTATAGCGGACAAATCAAATGTATCTTTATTGACCCACCGTATAATACCGACAAAGACGAATTTGTTTATCCTGATAAGTTTGATAAAGAAGAAGCGGAAGTATTAGGCTTGGCAAACCTAAGTGAAAGCGATTTTGCACGGATGGATTTTAGCTTCAAAACTAAGAAAAGCCACAACGGCTGGTTAGCTTTTATGTATCCTCGCCTTTTGTTGGCAAGAGATTTATTAAGAAAAGAGGGGATTATTTTTATTACAATAGACGATAATGAACAGGCGAATTTAAAAATTCTCTGTGATGAAATTTTTGGAGAGGAAAATTTTTGTGCTGATATTATTTGGAATTCTACCAAGTCAGTTACAAACACTGCTTTGATTTCAGTTTCACATACTCACATTCTGACTTATTTTAAAAATGGAAACTATTTTACTGAAAACAGAGATGAATTTAGATTACCTGATGACGGTGAAGGTTTCGAAAATCCAGATAATGACCCAAGAGGGGCTTGGAAAGCAGACCCTTTTCAAGTTGGTGGTTGGCGACCTAATCAACAATACACTATCACAAATCCAAATACAGGTGTAGAGTATAAACCAAATGAAGGTTGCAGCTGGAAAAATGATGAAGATAAATTCAAAGAATTATTAGCAGACAATAGAATTGTTTTTGGTAAAACGGGAGAAGCTGGACCGCAACGAAAAAGATTTATTTGGGAAGCACAAGAAAGGGGAAAGGTTGCGAAAACATTATGGGAAGACATTGAAACTACAACAAATGGAACTCAACTTTTAAAGAAGTTATTTAACGACTTGTCTGTTTTTGACAATCCAAAGCCCGTTGAATTAATTAAAAGAATTATTCAACTAAGCACTGACAAAAATTCAAACCACACAATACTTGACTTCTTTGGAGGTTCGGGCACCACAGGACACGCTGTTATGCAAATCGATGCTGAAGATGGCGGCAACCGTAAGTTTATTTTATGCCAAATAGACGAACCTATTAAAGAAGACAAACCGGCTTATAAATTTTGTATAGATAATAATTTACCACCTGTAATTTCCAGCATCACCATTGAACGCCTAAAACGGGCAGGAGAAAAAATTGCCAAAGACATTGAAGCTGAAAACATCAAAGCAGGAATGTTTGATGAAGACAAAAAACAAGTTCCTGATATTGGCTTTAAAGTATTTGACATCGTTGAAGCACCAAAATTGAAAGTTGATGACAAAGGACAAATTTCAATCACTGAGATTGAAACGGATGCTTTAAGCCGTGTTTACAATATGATTTTCACCGTTGGTTTGGACGAGCCTACCCAAGTGCCCGAAGAAGTGGTGAAAGATTGCATTTATAAAATCGGTAACCATTATTACATAACCAACAGCGAGAAAATAACTAGTGATGATTATTCAAACGCAATTAAAAACGGCAAAGTATTTATTGACGGTTGGACAGCCAGCCTAAACGGAACATTGCAGAACTATAAAGAAGATGTGATGATTGTGTTTTAAGCAAAATTGAAGTAAAATGATAACTAAGCTAAATAACTTCACTCTCAAATCATTTGTTGGCTATACAAATCCCAACGATTTACTTTTTCGTGCCAAAAACATTCTATTTGGTTACAATGGTAAAGGCAAGAGTTCTATTGCTATTGGCATTAAAGATGAATTTCTAAAAGACACCACCAAGAAGCCTGAGAATCTTAGAATTTTCGATAGAGATTACATTTCACATTCATTGTTACTCGAAAATAGCGAGGGAAAAATTAAAGGCGTTGAAGCGAGCTTCGGAAAAGGTGGCGTTGATATTGAAAACAAGATTAAGGATTTAGAAAAGCAAATTATTAGTGAAGTTGAAATTGCCAAACTCGATTCAAGTATTGCAGATACTAGAAAAAAAATTAGAGCAGACATAGATGCGATTCACGACAGACGGAGAGGCGTAGCAAATATTCAAAAAAAGTCCAAAGATGAATCTGTTGAACGAGTAATCGAACTTTACGAAAAGGATTTTCAGGATGCTAAAAAAGTAGAAGCAGATGAAGAAAAACTAATAAAGATTATTGGCGACAATGCAATTGAAAAGCAAATTGCACAAAATGAGAATTTAAGACCATTAAACTCTTCAAAAATTCCAACAACTTTACTTGAAGAAGTTAAAGTAATATTTAAAGAAAAGTTTGGAGAAGATATATCAATTCCAGAATATGAGGTTGTTCAATGGATTGAATCAGGTTTAAAACTTCACAAAGAGGGCGATAACTGCAAATTCTGTCAGGGTAAGTTAGATTTTTTAGATGTCAAATCGAAAATAGCCGAATTCAAGGAAAACAAACGACACAAGGCAACTGAGAAGTTAAAGCAATTCAGAGAACAACTCGAAAACCTTTTAGAGACTATCAAAATTATTGAAAATGAAGCTAAAACTTATTCGACAAACATTGGAACTGGAATTGAGCAACATTTTACTGCTATTTCCTCAAAGAAAAGTACTATTGAATCTCTTATAACTTCGTGTCAATCGAAAATTGATAAAATTGAAATTCAAGAAAATTTTGATTTTGAACTCTTAGCTGAAACTTTCAAAGTGATTGAAGAATCAATATCAAGTATCACAAAAATTAAAAACGAACAACTATCAGAGTTAAGAAAGAAACAAAACAATCTTACCACTTTAGTAAAAGGTGCAATTGGCTTGGAAATAATAAAATCAGCCCCTATAAAAGACAAGCTAAAGGAGGTTAAAGATAAAGAAGTTGACCTTAAAGAAAAGCGTGGGAATAACAAAAAGAAGCAACAAGAAATTCAAGATTTAAAGCAACAGAAAAGTCTAACAAAAGATTTTGCTGACTTTGTTTCCCAAATTCTGAATGACATAAATATTTCATTAAAAGTTGAGCTTGATACAGACAACAAGAATTACATTATCAAAAGCACCAATGAAAACGCTACACTTACAATAAAAGATATAAGCGAGGGCGAAAAGAACCTTTTAGCATTGTTGTTTTTCTATTATGAACTATTTGCTGACAACAAACAACAGCAAGTAAAAGCAGAAATTGAACTTATCATTGTAGATGACCCAATTTCAAGTATGGACGATTCAAATAAGTTTTACATTTTAGAACTTATGAAAAACCTTTTAGAATTACCACATCAACAAATCTTTGTATTGACACATTCTTGGGAGGATTATTGTAATCTATCATATGGAAAAAAGGCTTGGGAAAACAACCATCCCTTTGCAACTTTTGAAATAAGGAAATCGAATGGTGTAAGTGAACTATCACAACTCAAAAATATTGAGAAACCATACAAATATTTGTTCAAAGAAATATTTGAATTTTCACAAAAAAGAGAAGATGACATAAAAACAGAATGTGAGATATATCACTATCCAAATGTGATGCGAAGGGTTTTTGAAGAATGGTATAGCTTTAAAATTGGCAAAGATTTGAACTTAACAAGCTCACAACATGACAGGATTATTAATGACTTATCAATTAAAGATAATGCCGAAAAAACCAAACTTGGTTTATTGCTAAAGGTTTGCAATATCTTATCTCATTCTATAAATGGCTCAAAGAACCCACAAGAAATTCACCAATCTGCAAAATATTTGATGAAACTTATAGCAGACAATGACAAACTACATTATAACAATATGAAGAATTAATTAGAATGAAAGGACAAGCCAACGCATACAGCCACACACATTGCCAAACGGCTCAAGCCAACCCTCTAACCAAAGTTTGGCAAAGAGTGTGTCTGTCCAACCGCAGACAAAAATGGTTTTTAAAAATTTTCCGGCCCTTCAAAAAAAATAAAAAACGCAACGCACAACCAGACAGAAAAATGACTGAAAACTTTACAACGACAATGGTTTACAGACACAGTGAGCAAGAACTCCTATTTACGGAATGTTATCTGCAATTAAATTTGAATTTAAGGAAATTCTGTTTATGAAACTGACTTCGGAATTTACTCCTACCGGCGATCAGCCGGAAGCTATACGTCAGCTTGTGGAAGGCTTGCAGCGTGGTGATCCTGCTCAGGTATTACTTGGAGTAACGGGTTCAGGTAAAACATTCACTATTGCCAATGTAATTGAACAGGTTAAACGACCGACTCTGGTTCTCAGTCATAATAAAACCCTTGCAGCGCAGCTTTATGGAGAGTTTAAGCAGTTTTTTCCTGAAAACGCAGTTGAATACTTCGTATCGTATTATGATTACTACCAGCCCGAGGCTTATATCCCCTCGACCAATACTTATATTGAAAAGGATCTTTCAATAAATGATGAAATAGAAAAACTAAGGCTCAGCACCACCTCAGCGCTTTTAAGCGGACGCCGGGATGTTATTGTGGTTGCCTCAGTATCATGTATTTATGGTATAGGTAATCCGGATGATTTTTATAATAACACTATAGAGTTAAGTACCGGAGATATAATAAGTCGTGATGTTTTACTGTTCAGGCTTGTAAATAGTCTGTATTCAAGATCAGGTGCTGATTTTCAAAGAGGTACATTCCGTGTTACCGGGGATACTTTAGATATTTTTCCTGCTTATGCCGATCATGCATATCGAATAATTTTATGGGGCGATGAAGTGGAAAGTATTGAAACTTTTGATCCCGTTCATGGGCATAAACTTGAACAGCCTGATATTATGAAGCTTTATCCTGCAAATATTTTTGTGACTTCGCAGGAAAAAATGAAGGAGGCTTTTATAAATATTCAAAGAGATCTGCGTAAACAGGCTGATTATTTCTTCCAGGAAGGCAAGTCAATGGAGGCTAAACGACTTGAAGACAGAGTGAGTTATGATCTTGAAATGATGCGTGAGTTAGGTTATTGTCCAGGAATTGAGAATTATTCCAGATATTTTGATGGCAGACCTCCTGGTGCAAGACCTTTCTGCCTGCTCGACTATTTTCCTGATGATTTTCTTACTGTTATTGACGAAAGCCATGTTACTATTCCTCAGATAAGAGCAATGTACGGTGGCGACCGTTCACGTAAACAAGTACTGGTGGATTACGGTTTCAGACTTCCCGCTGCCCTTGATAACCGCCCTCTCACTTTTGATGAATTTGAAAACATTACAGGGCAGACTATTTATGTGAGCGCTACACCTGCCGATTTTGAACTTCAAAAAACATTGGGTGTAATGGTTGAACAACTAATAAGACCAACCGGGCTTCTTGATCCGGAGATTGAAGTGAAACCAAGTCTGAACCAGATTGATGATCTTCTGGAAGAAATCAGGATACGGATTGAAAAAAATGAAAGAACGCTTGTAACAACCCTTACAAAACGCATGGCTGAGGAGCTAACTAAATATTTCACCCGTCTGGGTATTAAATGTATGTATATACACAGCGATGTTGAAACCCTTGAACGTGTTGAAATTCTTCATAAGCTGAGAACCGGCGATATAGATGTACTTGTGGGTGTGAACCTTCTTCGCGAAGGGCTTGACCTGCCCGAAGTATCACTGGTAGCTATTTTGGATGCAGATAAAGAAGGTTTTTTGCGATCCGAACGTTCGCTTACTCAAACAGCAGGCAGGGCTGCACGTAATCTTAACAGTCTTGTGATCATGTATGCCGATAAGATCACTGACTCAATGCAGCGGACCATTGATGAAACAAACAGGAAGCGTGAAAAACAACTTGCATACAATGCTGCCAATAATATTACTCCGGCACAGATTGTTAAAAATATTGCTTCAATAATGGGAGAAACTACTGATGGTGGCTTAACTGATAAAAGCGGAAGGAAATATTATACCGGAAAGGATGAGATTACTATTGCTGCTGACCCGGTGGTTCAGTATATGCGTATTGAGGATATAAATAAAGCTGTGAACCGTACTCGTAAAAACATGGAAAAAGCAGTTAAGGAACTTGACTTTGTGGAAGCTGCCAGATTAAGGGATGAATTGTTTGAATTACAGAAAGTCCTGAAAGAAAGACAGAAATGATTTATAAACTGTTGGCAACCTTTTAAAAATCAAAGGACGTGTTCTGACAGACCTAAAATTCAACGGCCTAAAAAAAGAATTGATTTATTATCAAACAGAGAGTTGGTTGGGAAATTAATCCCCCGAAGAAATTCTCATATGGGTGATTTCTATATCTGAGCCTTCAGCGTAAATACTTATCCAGTTATTATCAACCCTGTACCATCGGTCCTGAGAACTTACTCTGATTATAAACTGACTTTCTTCTTTGCCACCC
>MTBK01236193.1_pt1 | contig 10302 bp, 5 predicted proteins | sample 1535981 | NCBI WGS metagenome assembly MTBK01 (sample SAMN06109225, study PRJNA356200) | anaerobic digester metagenome | isolation source: biogas reactors fed with pig manure or primary and secondary sludge | place: Spain | collected 2016-06-30 | reverse complement strand
ATAAGATGTAGTACTTCATATTGACTTATTATGTGGCAGCAAAGATAATTAAAATTAAAAGCAAGAAGCAATACAGAACCGTATAGGATAAATATTTTAAGTTTCGCAAGTTCTAAACGGCTAATTTTAGCCGGTAGATATCATATATATGGGCAAGTTCGTCAGACTGGTTAATGATAGCATCATAGACGTCTTCTTCCTCAAGATTGAAGACATTAGCCATTGCTATTACCATTTCGAGAACTGCGCCCCAGATTCTTTCGACGATAGTGAGCTCCATTGCTCCGGAACAGGTTTCCCTAAACAGTGCTCCAATAGTTTCATAGGCATTGAAGCGTTTGACGACAGACAAGAGGTTGTATTGTATTGCTACAAGCGATGTACACGCAATCTGGGATGCGAAGTCCCTTGCCTGGCATTTTCCGAGTCCCAACATACTCTTGCTGTCCTTGAAGACGACCTCCAGAGCCCATCTTTGGGAGTAAATCCTGTATGCTTCAAAGAAGTCAAGAGAGAGGTCTGTGGTGATGAGTCCGTTCCACTTTCCCTGTTTGCCGCGTCTGAGAAAGAAAAGACGCACCCGGGTGTCAGCGAAAACGACATCAGCTGCAGCATAATAGCATTTGAGTTTACGGCTGTATTTGATTTGCTTTCTTGTCTTCAACAGCTTGACAAGCGCCGGAGCTGTAAGATCTTTCCGTTCAAAACGGTATTTGGTGCGGCCTTTTTCTCCGACCTTGATCATTCCAAGGTAGTCGCATCCAATACGGCGGCTGTGTACAAATTTTATAATCTCAGAGCAGGCGAACCAGCTGTCGGCCAAAATGTAGCGGAAACGGATACCTTTCTTTATAGCACGCTTAATCATGTCAATGGTAAGTGTAATCTTGCTGAGGCTGTATTCTTCAATGCGCTCCCTTACGGCAGCTTCTTTAGAACGCGACTTACTGTATCTGGCTGCAAGCTCACCGGCTGTCATGCTGAAGTTGTTCTTCTTACCCGGCTCGCCCACCAGTGCAAAATCCAACACCATCTGGCTTATGCCGTCTGTGATGGCAAGCGTCAAAGCCTTGAAGCCAAGTATCGACTTGTGTTCGACATGAGAGAATACGCGCCCAATGAGTTCAAAGCGCTTTCCCGTCTTGCCGAAATCCGTGTCATCGACAATCAGGCAGGTGGTGCACCTCTTGTGGTCGCTGCGAACACGGATCTTGTTCCAGAGCTGCATGTTGAGATGGTAAAGCAGTTTGCGCCAATTGATTCTGTCATCTTGGGCAAAACGGTAGAACACATCTTTTCCGCAACCCATCATGCTGCCTAATCTTGTGTTTGAGAAGTTATACGGATTACGAATCATGAAACAGGGAAACAATATGAGACATGTCAGAATCTGCAGAAGCGAGTATCTGCTGTTGAACCGTGTGGTACGGCCGAACAGTGTACGCTCGCTTATGTTGAGTCCCGATATTATGTTCATCATACTGTTCATTGCTTTTGATGCATCATTATTTTTGAAGAATGAGCTTATCTCTGATAGAAAGTTTGTATCTTTGACCTTGAGCATAGGATTTGTAACTGTTATTTTTTTATTTTTAAAGTTACTCATTTTCTGTTACTTACAAAAATATCCTATGCTTTTTTTGCACCATTTTTTTAAAAAATATAACTTGCGAAACTTAAATAAATATTTTATCTATATTGAAAAACCTTTCTATTTTTATGCAGAAAAACAGGAGAAAAGCGTTGTTAGGAAAATGTTATTAGAAAAGCGTTGTTGGGAAGGCAGAACAGGAAGGCAGAACAGGAAGGCAGAACAGGAAGACGGAATTGGAAATATGGCATTGTTTTGATTAACGCTCGATGAACCATTCGTTAGGCATGAGTATTCCCAAGGTGATGCCGAATGTAGTGCCGTTATGGGGCGATGTGGTGGTGTTCACATAAGCATTAAAGTTAATGCGGTTGTACTGTGCCACAAAAGAGAGCTCACCGAGAAACTGTATTCCTTCTAATCCTTTACCGTAAACAGGATTACCATTGTCGTTTAATATTGTACGTGCCGGTATGAAGGTATGAAGTTCGGAACGCAGATGAAAGACATTATTGATAATCCATATAGGTTTTACACCACCTGCAATGTAAGAGTTGGCACAGAATGCCGGATCAAAGACAAAGCGGCTGTTCACGGTGGGATAGTAGCGCCCCGACTGCATTATTGTGGCATAATAGTTCGTGGAGAGGTTACGTGAGGAGTAATACCCCTGAACGTTGAATCCAAGGGTCAGATGGTTGGACAGTCTGAAATAGTTTTCCGTCGCAACAGTCATCTGTAACCACGACTGGTCAATTGAATGATGATCGGGCGATACCTTGTTTCCCGGACGGAATTGACTGTTTTCCGTATATATCTGAGCTATGATTGATTCCGAATTTCCACGCGTAGGATACTGAATGGAATTGAGTGTGTTTCCGGAAAAGAGAACAGAACCTCCTACAATATAATGTCTGGTACAGTCATACTTAAAGTTGGCTATATCTATATTGCTTGTTTGAGAATAAAAATCCTTATGATGAGCTACTCCGAATGAATAGACGGCCTTGTAGTTGTTGAGGAATGGCCTTGACATTTTGACCTTGCCAAAAAACTCAATCTCCTTGTTAAGAGCCGGAACTATCTTATCTGAAAAGACATAAGCGGAATTGAAATAGTTCATATTGTTGTATGCAAGCTGAAGAGTGAAGGCCATAGGTATCCGGCTTGCCAAATCGAAACGGCTTATGAATTGGGCATTGTTGTATGCCCTTCCTATCTGACCTTCAAGAAGATATGCAGCCGATGATTCACCTAAATGACGGAATGACACCGCACCGTACAACTGGCTGGTTATACCCGATGAGAGACATCCTCCAAGTTCAAAGGTAGGATGGTCATCAATGGTTATATCAAGATTGAGTTTAAAGGTTGAGTCAGCCTTCATTACTGTGTTGGGCAACACTTTTTTTATAGCCTCATTGGAGAGCATTTTAAAGTAACCCCTCTTAAACTCACTGAAATCGAAAGTTCCACGATCGGCATTGAATTCTCTGGATATGTATCGTTTCTGAGCCTGGTTAGCACCTGTTACCTCAATTTCGCTAAAAAGCATTTCAGGAATGCGGCTCTTGAAACTCTCTCTGGATTGGTTCACCTCCTGAATTTCTCTTTGAGAGGAGAGCCTGCTTTTGATGGAATCAATCATAGAGAGGGTGTTCACATATCCGACTTTTTCAACATAGTCAATCTTTTGAAAATCCAACATCCCTATATCGTCTAGTTTGAATTCCAGCCTTACGCCTAATTCCGGATCAAGGTTATAGTCGCTGCGCTGGACTATCATGCTGCGTACCTGCCCCATAATATCATACTCATCAGGGAAGAGGTACTCCTCATGGCGGTCAACCGACGTGGCTACTACGCTTCCTATTATGAAGTCCGGAGCAAACTCTTCAACCATTACATCGACCGGGAAATTATTATAGATACCGCCGTCATATACAATAACGGAATCTATCCTGATAGGACTGAAGACAAATGGAAGTGACATAGAGGCGCGTACCGCATTGCCAAGGTCACCTTTGTCAAGTATGATGGGAGCCTTGTTGAAAACATCCGATGCCACAGCTCTGAACGGTACCATAAGACTGTCAAAGTCATTACCGCATGCGGCTGATGCTCCGGCATATACATCGACGAAAGCCAGATTCATCTGCAACGGGTCAATGACACTATTTATCAGAGGACGTAATATCGTCATGGAATCCCTGACGGCTATGCTGACATTAATTATTGATGGGGTAGGCGGCGACTGTTTAAAATAAAAACGGTAACTCATATCCTCGCTGCCGGTGTACCATCGGCGAAAATCGTCTGAACTGATGAGTTCATGCATCTCATCGGGAGAGTATCCCATGGCATACAATGAGCCTACGATGGCTCCCATTGAGGTCCCGGTAATATAATCAATAGGGATATTGTTCTCTTCGAGCGCCCTTATCATTCCTATGTGAGCCATGCCTTTGGCACCGCCTCCGCTGAGTACAAGCCCAACCTTCTGACCGTTTGCCGAAACGGCCAGCAGCAACAAAAACAGCAGTGAAACAATGGTTCTTCTGTTTTTAGGCATAATTCTTATTAATATGCATTTGGACAAAAATAGAAAAAAAAAGGCACCGATGTACTATTCCGGTGCCCTTTTAGATTAAATTAATGCCGATATCGTCAAATCAGCTCAATACTCCTGCGTATGAAGGTTGAAAGCGATTCACCTTTAAGCATTCCGTTCTGCAATAATGCAAGGTCTATCAACTCGTGGATTACTTTGTTGGTAGCCGCATATTCGGAATAGATAGATGAGACAGCCGATTCCGTTTCGCTGATCCCGGCTTCAATCTCACTCATCTCGTCCTTTTCGGCTTGAGGAACTTCATCGTCCTTCTTGCCTTCACGAGCCTTACGCAGCTCGGACTGACGCTGTTTCAAAGCCTCCAGCTTCTCATCTTCGGGTTTGACCTTGGCATCACATGCATCGCCGGCATCGTCAAGTATCCGCTGTATGAGTTTGTGATCTTTGTTCAGAATGACAGTGAACATATCGGGCATATCGCCATAAAAACTCATTCCGGACTGGATGGCGGCCATATCCTTCATGCGTCGCATATATTCGCCGGTAGTTATCAATACGGGCAGGGCATCCTCTCCGAGCGATTGGGCATCAACATGAAAATCGGCCTTCTCAATTTTGGGCATCTGACTGCTGAATAGCTGTTTAAGCATACGCAACTGCCCGTCAGGAAGATCGACGCCCTTGCTCTCATCCTTTTTGATCAGATTATCAATAGAGTCGCTGTCAACACGCAGGAAACGGCTGTTTTGCCCAAACTTCTGTTCAAGCATTCCAATAAGTGCCACATCCAGGCTGTTATCCATAAGCAGCACGCTATAACCTTTATTCAAGGCTATCTCAATGAAACCGTGCTGTTCCTCCTTGTTTGTTGAGTATAGATAAATAAGGTTCTTGTTCTTGTCGGTCTGACTGTTCTCAATGAGCTTCTTATACTCATCGAATGTGAAATAGGAGCCTTCTGTATCCTTGAACAGAGCCACATTTTCCATTTTGCTGTAAAAATCCTCCTCTGTCAACATTCCATAGTTGATAAAGAGTTTGACATCGTCCCACTTGCTCTCAAACTCCTTGCGGTCATTCTTAAAAATGGCCGTAAGACGGTCAGCCACCTTCTTGGTAATGTAACCCGATATTTTCTTGACGTTGGAGTCACTTTGCAGATATGAACGGGAGACATTCAGGGGTATATCAGGCGAATCGATAACGCCATGAAGCAGTGTCAGGAAGTCCGGAACGATATCTTCGACCGAATCGGTCACAAACACCTGATTACAATATAGCTGAATACGATTCTTCTGAAGATCCAGATTGCTTCTTATCTTGGGGAAATAGAGAATTCCTGTCAAATGGAACGGGAAGTCCACGTTAAGATGGATCCAGAACAACGGCTCATCCTGCATGGGATAGAGATCGCGGTAAAATTCCTTATAATCTTCATCTTTGAGCTCGGTCGGGGTCTTCGTCCAGAGCGGTTCCACATTATTTATAATGTTGAATTGATCGGTCTCAACCTCCTTACCATCTTTCCACTCTTTCTTTTTTCCGCAAGCTATGGGTACGGGCAGAAAACGGCAATATTTCTTAAGGAGCATCTGTATGGTACTCTCCTGAAGATACTCCTTGCTGTCATCGTCAATATAGAGTACTATATCGGTTCCACGGTCCGACTTGTCACCATCGGTCAACTCAAATTCCGGTGAACCGTCACAGCTCCATTTTACAGCCTGTGCACCTTCCTGATACGATTTCGTAATGATTTCAACCTTTTTGGATACCATAAAAGCCGAATAGAATCCCAGACCGAAGTGACCTATGATAGCATTGGCATCGGTCTTATACTTGTCAAGGAAATCGTTGGCGCCAGAAAAAGCTATCTGATTGATATATTTATCAATCTCCTCGGCTGTCATACCTATACCGCGGTCAGTGACGGTAATTCTGTCTTTCTCCACCTTAACATGGATGGTAAGGTCTCCCATTTCATCCTTAAATTCACCTTTTGATGCAAGAGTTTTTAGCTTCTGAACCGCATCGACAGCATTAGAAACTATTTCACGAAGGAAAATCTCGCGATCACTATAAAGAAATTGTTTGATAACCGGAAATATATTCTCGGTAGTTACTCCAATCTTACCTTTTTGCATTTTATTAATTTATTTTTACTATTGTTTCATCATTTTCGACCGATATGGTCAACATATCACCCTGTTTAAGCTTATCGTCAATCATTATTTCGGCCAGACGGTCCTCAACATGGTTTTGAATGGCACGTTTCAGGGGACGGGCTCCGAATTTCGTACTGTAACCCTTATCGGCCAGGAATAATTTGGCCTCGGGCGTCACAGTAAAGCCATATCCCATGGCCTCAATACGTGATTTGAGGAAGTCCAATTCAATATCGACTATCTTCTCCACTGAGTCACGATTCAGCTGGTTAAATGTAATGATCTCGTCAATACGATTTATGAATTCGGGGGAGAAGGATTTATGGAGAGCTTTCCTGATAATATCCTGACGAGCTCCCTCAAGGCTGCTGTCATCCGTTCCGAATCCGATTCCACGTCCATATTCCTGTATCTGACGGGAGCCGATGTTCGATGTCATTATTATTATTGTGTTGCGAAAATCGACCGTACGGCTGTCACTGTCAGTCAGACGGCCCTCATCCATAACCTGAAGCAGAATATTGAAGACATCCTGATGTGCCTTTTCAATCTCGTCAAACAGCACAATAGAGTAGGGCTTACGGCGCACTTTTTCGGTAAGCTGTCCGCCCTCCTCGTATCCTACATATCCCGGAGGCGCCCCAACCAGACGGGAAACTGCAAACTTCTCCATGAATTCACTCATGTCAACCCTAATAAGGGCATCCTCTGTGCCGAACATCTGCTCGGCAAGCTGTTTGGCAAGCAGAGTCTTACCCACACCCGTTGGTCCCAGGAAGAGGAACGAGCCTATAGGTTTGTTGGGATTTTTCAAACCGCACCGACTTCTTCTTATTGCCTTGGCAAGAGTATCTATAGCCTTATCCTGCGCAATCACTTTCGACTTCAGGACAGGGGAGAGATTTTTCAGTTTTTCTCCCTCCTCACTTGCCAGTTTCTGTACAGGGATACCGGTCATCATAGATACCACCGAAGCTATTTTCTCCTCGTCAACTATCTCACGACGGCTCTTAAGCGACACTTCCCAATCACGTTTCATCACTTCAAGTTCACCTTCAAGCGATTTCTCGCGGTCGCGGAAACGGGCGGCCAATTCAAAATCCTGACGTGCTACGGCATCGTTCTTGCCTTCGCGGGTAAAGTCAATCTCATTCTCCTTGTCTTCAATCTCTTTAGGCAGGGATAGGTTGGAAAGACGGGTACGTGACCCCGATTCATCCATCACATCGATGGCCTTATCGGGGAAGACGCGATCGGTTATATAGCGTTCAGCCAGTAAGACAGATGCGCTGAGAGCATCGTCCGTATATATCACATTATGATGGTCTTCATACAAAGGTTTGAGATTCTGGAGTATGAGCAGAGTCTCTTCGGGTGTGGTCTGTTCAACTACAATCTTCTGAAAACGACGTTCCAATGCACCGTCTTTCTCTATGGACTTGCGGAACTCATCAATCGTGGTAGCACCTATACACTGAATCTCACCGCGTGAAAGAGCCGGTTTAAACATATTGGCGGCATCCATGGAGCCCGGCGCCGAACCGGCACCAATAATGGTATGGATTTCGTCAATGAAAATTATTATGTTAGGATTTTTCTTCAGTTCCTGAATTATGGAACGGATCCTCTCCTCAAATTGTCCGCGATATTTTGTGCCGGCAACGACAGCCGCCATGTCAAGTGAAAGGATCCTCTTTCCAAACAACATGGGAGAAACTTTACGGGTAATTATTCTTTGGGCAAGTCCTTCGACTATTGCCGATTTGCCGACACCCGGCTCGCCAATAAGTATCGGGTTGTTTTTTTTACGACGGGTCAGTATTTGAGCCAGCCGTTCAATCTCCTTGACACGCCCTACAACCGGATCAAGGCGGCCTTCCTGCGCCGCCTGAGTAATGTCATTACTGAAACTGTCAAGAACAGGGGTCTTGCTTCCCGACTGACGCGTAGTTGTTGTAACGCTTCCGCCTTTGCCCTGTTTGTCGGAATCGGATGAAGCGGACAGACCATCCTCATCTTCGTCATCTTCAGTCAGTCCCATACCCATCTGTATTTCATCATGCCCCGATTGCAAAAGATCTGCAAGAGTGCGGTAATCAACCTGATACGAGGCTAATATTTCAGCAGCTTTGCCTGAATGATCCCTTGCGATTGCAAGCAGCAGATGTTCAACGTCAACTTCATCGGTCTTACGCAGACGGGCCTCAAGCATCCCGATTCTTAAAAGCCTGGTCACAACCATTGAAAGAGATATGTTTTCAATGGGAACCTTTCCCTGCACAGGATTGTCCGGTGAAGAGGGAAGCGACTCGAGACGATTCTTAAGCTCACCGAGTTCCACATTGAGTTTGAGAAGCATCTCCACGGCCTTATTATTACCGTCCCGAATCATGCCCAACAGCAGGTGTTCAGGCATAACCTCCGAATACGAAAGACGTTCGGCCTCCTCCTTACTTAACACTATTATCGAATTCAATTTATCTGAAATGCGTTTATTCATCTTTGTTATAATATAAATATGTGTGTTTTGCCGAGAAATAAATAGACAGGTACGCAAATATATGAACAAAACGCGTGCCAACCGCACAGGTATGACATAAAGTCCTGACAAGACGACAAAAAAGTTATTAACACCTTACGATTAAAAGTCTGCTTACACGTTGGTCAGGTAATTAAAATTGACTAATTTTGACTGCAAATGCCAAGAGGCAGAATTAACTTTGTAAAAGATAAAAAAATAGTAGAAATTGGATAATCAGGACAGAATTATCAGGGTGAATATTGAGGAAGAAATGAAGTCCTCATACATAGACTATTCAATGTCAGTTATAGTCTCCCGTGCGTTACCTGACGCACGGGATGGACTTAAACCGGTACACCGCCGCATATTGTACAGTATGATGCGTGACGGTAACACATCCGACAAGGGTTACCGCAAATCGGCACGTACGGTAGGTGATGTGCTTGGACACTTCCATCCTCATGGAGACTTATCAGTATATGGTACACTTGTGCGACTTGCGCAGGATTGGATAATGCGTTATCCTTTGGTTGACGGTCAGGGCAATTTCGGTTCGGTTGACGGTGACAGTCCGGCTGCAATGCGTTACACCGAAGTACGCCTTAGGAAAATAGGCGAAGAGATGATGCAGGACATAAACAAGAACACCGTTGATTTTGTACCCAACTATGACAATAAGGAGGAGGAGCCGACAATTCTTCCGACCTGCATTCCAAATTTGCTTGTGAACGGCTCGTCGGGAATAGCCGTAGGTATGGCAACCAATATGCCGCCTCATAACCTTACAGAGGTTCTCAATGGCTGTATGGCAATGATTGACAATCCGGATATTACCGTTGAAGAGCTTATGCAGTATGTCAAGGCCCCTGATTTCCCCACCGGAGGATTCATTTACGGAATAAGCGGCGTACGTGATGCATTCGAAACCGGACGCGGCCGTGTCATAATGCGTGCCCGCACCGAAATTGAGTCTGAACCGCAACATGACAAAATAATAGTAACCGAAATACCTTACGGAGTAAACAAGGCCGATCTCATCAAGTTTATAGCTAATCTTGTTAATGACAAGAAGATTGAGGGTATAAGCAATGTGAATGATGAGTCGGACCGTGAAGGCATGCGCATAGTGATTGATATTAAAAGGGATGCCAATGCCGGTGTGGTGTTAAACAAGTTGTTCAAGATGACCTCGTTACAGACATCATTCAGTGTGAACAATATTGCACTCGTCAAAGGTCGTCCCAAATGCCTTAACCTGCGCGAACTCATAGAGTGCTTCAATGAGCACCGTCACGAGGTGGTAATACGCCGTACTCAGTATGATCTCGATGAAGCCAAAAAACGTGCTCATATAATTGAAGGACTGATAATAGCATCGGATAACATCGATGAGGTTATACATATAATAAGATCCGCAAAGAATCCGAACGATGCCATACAGGAGCTTATGGAG
>MTBK01126631.1_pt1 | contig 10302 bp, 9 predicted proteins | sample 1535981 | NCBI WGS metagenome assembly MTBK01 (sample SAMN06109225, study PRJNA356200) | anaerobic digester metagenome | isolation source: biogas reactors fed with pig manure or primary and secondary sludge | place: Spain | collected 2016-06-30 | reverse complement strand
AACCCCGGCCTCATCACAGCGCTGAAGGTTCCGGATGACTCCCAGATCGTAGCACCGCTGATCTTCGGTTACCCCGCCGCATCCCTGCCGCCAAAACCGGAGCGGCGGGAGCCCCGGATCACCTGGATTCCGTAGTACCACTTACCCGGCCATGGAGCACGCGACCGCTTCAGTCGGAATGATGGGAAGTGTGATCCGCTGCCGCCCCCTGATGAGCGCCAGGGTTGCCGGGCGAGCGATGGGCCAGGTGCTGAGGAACCGGTGCAGGTCATCCACACACGTCACGGAGTGATCGTTGATCGCGATGATCAGGTCGCCGGGCCGGAGTCCGGCCTGGCCGGCGGGGCCTGCCCGGGAGACTGAGGCGACCTCGACCGCCCGGTTCACAGAAAGCCCGAGCGCCCGGACGAGTGACTGCTCCAGGGGTCGCGACTGCCCGGCGATCCCGAGATAGCCACGCCGCACCCTGCCGTCAGCGACCAGTTGCGGGAGAGCCCAGGTGGCGGTGCTGGATGGGATCGCAAAGCCGATCCCCTGTGCCATAGGGATGATCGCTGTATTGATGCCGATGACGCGGCCGCGCGAGTCCACCAGCGGACCGCCGGAGTTGCCCGGGTTGAGCGGAGCGGTATGCTGGATAATGTTCTCGATCAAGCGACCGTCCCGACTCCTGAATGCACGACCGAGAGCGCTCAGGACACCCGTTGAGACGGTCGAGTCAAAGCCGAGCGGGTTACCGATGGCTATCGCGATCTGCCCGACCAGGAGCCCGGTCGAGTCGCCGAACTGCGCATAAGGGAGCCCTTCGGTATCGATGCGGAGCACGGCAAGGTCGGTTGCCGGGTCGGCTCCGGCCAGGCGGGCGGGAAGCGCGGTCCCATCCGCCATGCGGATCTCGATCCTTCCCGCCCCCTGCACCACGTGGTTGTTGGTCATGATGTAGCCCTCCGGGGATACGATCACGCCGGACCCCGTTCCCATCTGCTCACCCCTCCGGCCCTGGAGAGATTTTCCCACAACGACGCTCACGACCGCGGGCCCCACGGATCCGGCGACCCCGGCAACCGCCCGGGAGTAGGCATCAAGGAGATCGGAATCGGACTCTCCGGTATCCGGGAGCGGTCGGGCCTTTTCTGCTCCAGATGCAGGAGGTAAACCCCCCTCCTGCGATATAAGTTTGCAATCAGTTTTATTCATCATCATATATATTTATATGATCGATAATAATCTATTTTTCGCATAAAGACATAAAACAGCATCAGGAATAATGCTCAGGATCGATCTCTCTCCGGGCGCGCAGGGTGTCGATCCCGGAACCGGGGTGCCACCTCCGGGCACCCACGGCCAGAAATGGATTACTTCTGCCGGAGCTTCAGGAACTCCGACTTCACATCGTTCGGGTCGCTGTACTGCCGATCCTCAAACATGTCCAGTACATCAAGGACCATCTGGGGTGCCTCGCTCTCCTTTGCCCTGGTGATAAGATCACTTTTTGATGCCGGGTATTCCATCCCGGAGGTGCTCACCTCAATGATCTGCGGGTCAAGTTCCTGCAGGGCCCTGGCGGCTTCCGTTGTACCTCTCATAATTCTCACTACCAAATCTCTGCTCCCATGGGGTGCGACCACAGGGGACTATACCATAAAAATATATCGCCTGTTTCGTGGCAACAGGAGTTGTTCCCGGCAATCCGGATCACTCCCAGCCGGGAGGATTTGAGGATTTACAAAGCATGTCTTTAGAACTCCTCGAAGTCGATTGAAGTCACAAACAACCTTACATCCCTGAGCAGGCAGCGCCCTGGCATACAACTGATACCTGATTGGAGGACCCGGGCGAATTGTATCGGGGTTACAGCTCATGCTCATGGCAGGAAGATTATGCGATTAAGGGTGCTTCTATTGCCAGTTGCCCCGTGGGTAGCGTCCCACGGGCAAGATCGTCCTATCCTGCCCTCTAACTCTCACGCTATAGGCATACCGCCCGACTCAAGATCTCTTACCTGCAAGTACAGTTTCTATTCAATCAACTGTGGATCGAGAGGTTTTGTAAAGGAATAGAGGAGATGCAGTGATATTCTGTCAGGCGCCCTCCTGGGAAGGGTAAAATCAAAAGGTTATTCTATCTACCTCCCTAACCCTCACTTCATGAAGATGCATGGTATTCTTCCGCTGCTGGCCTGTATCATCGCAGTTCTGGCAGTTGCTGGTGCCGGGTGCACCGAGACGGTTGACTACGTCGTTGGCATTGACGGCGAGTATATGCCTTTCAGTTATATCGACAAGGATGGCAAAGCTCAGGGATTTGATGTTGACTCCATGAGGTGGATCGCTGAGAAGAAGGGTGTCACAGTGGAGTTCAAGGCAGTAGACTGGGATTCCATCATCCCCGCCCTCCAGGCAGGGAAGATCGATATGGTCTATGCAGGCATGTCGATCACCCCACTGCGGCAGGAGCAGGTAAACTTCAGCAACCCCTACTGGACAGTCGTCCAGGATGTTGCGGTCCGTGAGGACTCTGACATAACGATGGATGATATCCGTGCTGGAAAGGTGGTTCTTGGAGCACAGCGTGGATGTACCGGCGCCCTCTGGATCGAGGAGGCCCTGGTTGATACAGGTCTGATGCCTGCAGAGAACCTGAAACTCTACAAAGATACACCACTTGCCGTCGAAGACCTCAAGGCGGGCCGGGTTGATGCAGTTATGTACGATGACGTCTCCTTAAATGACATCATCAAGGGTCTGCCGGTGAAGATCATCGGGTCTGTCGAGACACAGGAACAGGAGAGCTTCGGTATCGCAATCCGGAAGGAGGACACTGCACTCCTGGAGTTCATGAACGAGGCGCTCGCGGAGCTCAAGGTAGATCCCTACTGGGAAGAGCTCAAAGAGAAGCACAACCTGAAGTAGCCGAATCCGGGAGCGATCCGCTCCCCACCCCTTTTTATAACCAGCATACCCGGGAGGATCTTTTCCTGTACCCACGCAAACTTGCCGCCATAGACCACGAAATGCCCGCGCCATCGCACAACCGCACAGCCTTCCTCTATGCGCTGATAACGGCAATCCTCATCGGGGGGAGTGCTCCGCTCACCAAGCTCCTCATCGGTGGGGCCGAGCCACTCGCACTTGCAGCACTGATATCGCTTGGTAGCGGAGCCGGTGCCCTGTTCTTCTTCCTTGCCGGGACTGCGATGAAGAACCGGTGGAGCCGGGGGGAGATCCCGCCCGGGAAGAGGGATATCCCCTGGCTCGTCGGCGTGACGATATTTGGCGGCGTCCTCGCTCCGGTCACCCTGATCATCAGCCTGTCCGGGACGCCGGCAGCGACAGCCTCCCTCCTCCTGAACTTCGAGGCAGTGGCGACGACCCTGATCGCCGCTGCAATCTTCAGGGAGTGGGTGAGCCGCCGGGTCTGGGTTGCACTCGGGCTCATAACCGCAGCATGCATTCTCCTCACCTACGACCCGGCAGCGGGCTTAGGGCTATCTCTCCCGGCGCTCGGGATCCTGCTCACCTGTCTGTTCTGGGCTCTCGATAACAACATGGGGCAACGGCTCTCGGCAAAAGACCCGCTCATGATCATCTCCATAAAAGGACTCGGTGCCAGCACCATCACGTTCCTCTTCGCGTTTGCCGCCGGGCAGCAACTTCCTGAAGTGGTCACGATGATCGCTGCCATGACTGTCGGATTTTTCTGCTACGGCGGCCTGACGAGCATCTTCTTTCTCCTCGCACTCCGGGGTATCGGCGCTGCCCGTGCAGGCTCACTCCTCGCCGTCTCCCCATTCTTCAGCGTCCTCTTCTCGCTCGTACTCTTCGCTGAAATACCGGCCGCTGTCTTCTATGTCGCGCTACCGGTCATGGTGATCGGTGCGTGGCTGCTGATATCAGAGAGGCACTCCCACACCAGATAGGCCGTAAGCCTCCCACCACTCGATCACACGCCGGGACTCCCGATTTTTGCCGGCATCCGTTATCACCCATCGCTCTACCGGAGATGCAATCACTCCATCGACTATCCTATTCAGGGGCTCTGATTCCCCTGAGATCCTCCGCGAAAATCGCCATGCAGGCTGTCTGCTCCATCGCAGTACTTCAGGGGTGAGGAGCTCCTCACGAGTATCTGTCGCCCACGAGGGGAGCCATGGTATTCCTATTTTTATTATAATAATTTGTAAATAAATAACCGTAAAGGATATATATTTATACCGCTATTCCCCCTCCACCGGCTAAACTATGACCGGGTTTTAAATCAGAATCTGCACTCTGCCTGCAGCATGCTTCACTGAGCATCCGATCTGGCCAGCCTGTTTGCGCCTACCGGATGGCATGTACAGCAATCCTGCGAGAAGAGAGTAAGAGTTCAAACAAGGGGGGAAAAATGACTAAACGCACACATCTGGCACTTTTATGTGCTGTCGTCATCATCGGGTTACTGATACCACCAGTTCTGGCGGGCGAGGCGAGTCCGGAGGCGGGAGATTATTTCTATCGCCCCTTTGACTATGCGCAGGATCACCCCGATATCGATGGCGATATAATCGTATGGGAAGACAGTAGAAACGATAACCTGAAGGACATCTACTTCGGGACAGTAGACAGATTCCGGGATTCACCTGGCTACACCGGTGAGAGGATAACGTCCGATCCCGCTTTCCAGAAGAGGCCATCCATATCGGGCGACTATATCGTCTGGCAGGGTAACCAGAGCGGAAACTGGGATATCTACCTTTATGAGCGGTCTTCAAAGACGGCAGAGAAACTCACCGACGATCCCGGCGATCAGCGGCTACCTGCAATCCACGGAGACTACATCGCCTGGTACGATGACAGTAGCGGCAAGACAGAGATCGTTCTCTATGATATTGCTGCCGGGGACGTGAAGGATACCATCAAGTGCGACGCCAGGACGACGATTCCCTTCGGGAAGACCGAGTTCAAGCCTGCACTCTCGGATAAGTATGTCGCCTGGGTGGATAAGGCAAGCGAGAGGGTTCATTACTACGATATCGTGGCAGGAGTGGAACGCGGTACGGCGTCGACAAACGTAGCACGTCAATCCTGGCCCTCGCTGTACGGCAGTCTCATCGTATGGGAGGATTACCGGGCAGGAACTGAAAACTCGGATATCTATATGCGTGATCTTGACGACCCATCCTCTGAGGATAGGCAGATAACCTATAACTCTTCAGACCAGGCTTCGCCGGCGATGTACGAGAATATCATCGTATGGGAGGATACCCGGAGTGTGCCGCGGGGTATTTATATGTATGACCTCGATCACAAAGAGGAGATACCCGTATACCTCTCCGACGATGATACTGATGAACACCTCTACCCGGTCGTCAGTGGCAACACCATCGTCTGGCAGAGGGGCGCGAGTCCTAACTCAAATCTCTACATCTTCATCTACAACCCTGAAGCAGTCGAACCGACCTTAGCGAGCATTGAGGTCACCCCGGCCACGCCCACCGTGGAGATCGGCGGAGAGGTCGGGTTCACCGCCATCTGTTACGACCAGTCCGATAACACCATGACGGGGATCGATATCGACTGGACGAGCAGCGACACAACCGTAGGAACCATCGACCAGACCGGCACCTTCACCGCTCTCGCTGAGGGTACGGCAGACATAACCGCAACGGCGGGCGACATCTTCGGTACTGCAACCGTCACGGTTACCACCCAGGCCCCGCCTGAGGCGGTGCTTACCGGTATCGAGGTCACCCCGGCCACGCCCACCGTGGAGATCGGCGGAGAGGTCGGGTTCACCGCCATCTGTTACGACCAGTCCGGCAACGCCATGATGGGGATCGATATCGACTGGACGAGCAGCGACACAACCGTAGGAACCATCGACCAGACCGGCACCTTCACCGCTCTCGCCGAGGGTGCGGCAGACATAACCGCAACAGCGGGCGACATCTTCGGTACTGCAACCGTCACGGTTACCGCCCAGGCCCCGCCTGAAGCGGTGCTTACAGGTATCGAGATCTCACCGACAGCGGCTACCGCCGTGGTTGGGAAAACAGTGGGGTTCAAGGCGACTGCCCGTGACCAGTCCGGCAACGCCATGGCGGGGGTCGATATCACCTGGACGAGCAGCGACACAACCGTTGGAACCATCGACCAGGCGGGCACCTTCACCGCACTCACCGAGGGCGTGACAACCATCGCTGCAACAGCGGGCGAGCTCTCCGCAGAAGCAAGCGTCACGGTCACCGCTGAAGAACCGGTGCCGGTGCCGGCGAGCCTCAAACTCACACCGCCCGGGGCAACCCTGTATATCGGTGACGACCAGAAATTCACGGTGACCGCCTTCGACCAGAAGAACAATGCCGTGCCAACCGGCGAAGTCACCTGGACGAACAGCGATGAAACCGTCGGGACGATCAGCGCGGCCGGCATATTCACCGCTCACGCTACAGGCACGACGACCATCACTGCAAAGGCTGGCGATCTCTCGGCGGACGCGACCATCACCGTAAACGCACCGGCGCCGGCGCTCGGCAGGGTTGTCGTCTCCCCATCCGCGGTCACACTGGGGATCGGCGACAGCCTGCAGTTTGACAGTATCACATTTGATCCGTTCGGTAACATCGTATCTGATGCCGAAGTGACCTGGGATACCAGCGATTGCACCATGGGCACCATCAGCGATACCGGATGCTTCACCGCCGGCGCTGAAGGCATCGTGACCATCTGCGCGATAGGAGATGGAGCCACAGGAACCGCGACCGTCACCGTAACCAGCGGTGATCCGGTCATAACACGCATCGTCGTCACACCGGCGGCGATGACCCTGCATGCTGGCGATGAGGAGACGCTCATCGCGACAGTCTATGACCAGTATGGCCAGGAGATCCCTGGAGTTGAGGTGACCTGGGAGAGCAGCGACGACACCATAGGTGCCATTGAGGACGGGCACTTTACCGCTTTTGCAGCAGGTACAACGACCATCACCGCATCGGCAGGATGTTGCACTCCTCCGGGGATGGCGACCATGGTGGTCACCAGCACGCATGAGGATCTATTTGATACCGTGGTGATCTCTCCGGCAGCGATCACCCTCAATGCCGGCGAGACATGGGGATTCATCGCGACAGTCTTTGATCCGGAGGGCAACATAATTCCGGGCGCAATGGTGGACTGGGAGAGCAGTGATGGCGGCGCTGGCATCATCGACGGCGATGGGTACTTTACTGCTCTTGGTGAAGGTACAGCGACCATCACCGCATCGGTCGAAGGGATAAGCGACGCGGGAACCACCGAAGTGACGGTCAGATCGACCGATCCTGCCCCGGCGTGGATCGCGGTCAGCCCGTCTCGCTTCTCCATCGCTGCCGGGCAGAGCCTGGAGATCACTGCGACCACGTTTGACCTGTATGGCCACGCGATGCCGGAGGTCGAGGTGGCCTGGGAAAGTGATGATGATGTGATCGGCGCCATCACCGGATGCGGCCTCTTTACCGCCCTCGCGGATGGCGAAGTGAGTATCCGTGCATCAACAGGTGATATATCAGGTTCCGCCTGCGGGACGGTCGAACCCTCTATAGCAGTTCCGACCAGCATCGCGGTTGAACCGGTTGCAGTCACCCTGTGTGTCGGGGCGGTGCAGGAGTTCGCCGCCGTGGTCTTTGACCAGTGCGATGATGAGATGGACTGGGTCCGGGTTATCTGGTCATGTTCCAACCCGTGCATCGGCACGCTCGACCGGGCCGGCCTTTTTGCTGCGCTCGCAGAAGGATCTGCGGATGTGATAGCCAGGGCCGGCGGAGTGGAGGGGATAGCAGCGGTCACCACCGCGACTGGATCTCCGACTGATCCCACCCCGACCCCGACCGACCCGGGGAACAGCGGCGGGTCGACACACTATAGCGGGGGCGGGGGCGGCGGCGATGCCGGACCGATCTTTGAGACAGGGGCATGTGAGAACCTGAGGAGCGGCGAGACGTTCACGTTCTCGAATATCAGCGTCTCCTCGGTCAGCAGCGTAGCCATCACAGCGGCCAACACCATACCGAGGATGATGGTGACTGTAAGAGAGTCAGCATGCCCCAATGCGGCGAGTCCTCCTGCCGATGACGTCTATGAGTACTTTGATATCAGCCTCTACTGGGCGAATCCAAACAACATCGGCAGCGCATTGGTGTTCTTCACTATCTCTGCCGACTGGCTCGAAGCCCGGGGTATATCGCCGGATGACGTCGAGCTCATGCACTACACCAACGGTGCCTGGGAGGCCCTGGAGACCGATTTCATCGATGAGTGGGACGGAAAGTATCACTTCCGTGCAACCACACGAGGATTCTCCACATTCGCCATCGCTGCCGCAGCATCGGAGAATGAGACGACAGGTGAGGCGACAAACACTACAGCAGAAGGAGAGACGAACACCACAGTTGAGGAAGAGACGGATGTCACAACCAGTGCGACAACCGCTACGACGACTGAGGTGACGACGGCGCCTGCAGCGCCACTTATCTATGCACCTCTCTTCGCTCCGCTGGTCATCCTTCTCTGGTTGAGAAGGAGGAGATAACCCATTTTTTTGACCCGGCGATCAATGCAGTCCCGGGAGGGTCGGGGAATTGGTAGTACACCATGCGATACCGGCAGGTTTCTGCCGGTATCGCATGCTCAATCCGGTATCGTTTCTGCATTCACCGGCGTTGCTTTCACACTGGTGGGTACCGCATCAGCAATTTCTGGCACCGATCGGTCGGTGGGATTAAAACAGGGTTTTAACAGAGCAGGAATTTCCAGGCTCTGTTCTTCCAAAAATGGGGTGTTCAGGTTGCTGTTCAGCCAGACAGGAACTTAATACCGGCGGAAGTCGTTTCTTGGTCTCGGAGGCCTGGCCTCGTCGATCTTTAAGGTACGACCTTCGAACACAGTATTGTTCAGGGCTTCTTTTGCCTTCTCAGCCTCTTCAGGGCTGGACATTTCAACGAACCCGAACCCCTTGCGTTCAATGACTCTGACGTCGTTCACCGTCCCGAACTGGGCAAATAACTCTTTCAACTGCGCTTCATTTACCGAGTAGGTGAGGTTTCCAACGTACAGCTTGTTGCTTTCCATTCAAAGATCCTCTTCATTCATGTACATTCAAACCTTAACTACCCTTCGGACAAAGTTGATGCTGAGGGGGAGATACATTAATGGTGGCCCGGGTCATTAGTGTATACACCACCAGCTAATATATGCAGGCGGAGTCTGGTGTCGCCTGCCCACTGGAGTTGATTAACTGAGTAATAGACGAGGATCACAAAAAGGCGGAACTGGAGAGATAGTACGGGTGCGGTTACCGAAAAAACGAAACCGTGAAATATTTGCCAGGGCTGACCTGATGCTTGGGGCGAACCACATACGGGTTCGCTGTGAGGATGGAGTCACACGTATCGGGCGGATCAAAGGCAAGATCAAGAAGCGCCTCTGGATACGTGAGGGAGACCTTCTTATCGTCGTTCCCTGGAGCTTCCAGGACGAGAAGTGCGATATTGTCTACCGCTATGTCGGGGCCCAGGTAGACTGGCTCAAGAGGCGTAACCTCCTCAATCAATAATTTTTCGCATACCCCTGTTCCCGCCCTTATTCCCGCAGTTGAGATACTTTCTCCGGCAGGGTTCTGTACTCTACTGCCGGAGAATAACAGAAAAATTCGGGGATATCAGCATTCTTAATTCGCCGGGGGAGTATCTGCTGTTCTGTAACATTTTCTATAGCCTTTTCCATAGCGCCAGCTCCAGACTATATATCGTGTTACCTCGCTCTGGAGATTTTCAGGTGAAATGGAGTGGGGTCACCCATAAAAGCCTCTGCCTCTTCTATGTAGTGATAGCTACCCCACCACGGTCCGGTGCATGGGATGACACCGGAGAAAGGCATAATCAGGGTCAGCACCTCGGACAGATCTTTCCGGAGATATCGGGGGCGGGGGAGGAGCGCACGGCCGGCGCCGGGCGGGGTGGGGGAGAGAGGAGAGCGGTGCATGGGGTCGCCTCGCCGGCCACGCCCCTCCAGGGCTATCTCCACGAAAGCGCCCGCTCCTGCGCGGGAGCTCCAGGGAAGGGCCGGTTGGTTTTTGTCGACGGGGAGGGAGTTCCCTCCCCGGCCCCTCCCCGGGTGATATCCCCACGGTCCAGTGCATGGGATGACACCGGTGAAGAACAGGATCGGGGCCGGCTCCCCGGGCTTGCGCCCCTCCAGGGCTATCTCCACGAAAGCGCCCGCTCCTGCGCGGGAGCTCCAGGGAAGGGCCGGTTGGTTTTTGTCGACGGGGAGGGAGTTCCCTCCC
>MTBK01132172.1_pt1 | contig 10309 bp, 10 predicted proteins | sample 1535981 | NCBI WGS metagenome assembly MTBK01 (sample SAMN06109225, study PRJNA356200) | anaerobic digester metagenome | isolation source: biogas reactors fed with pig manure or primary and secondary sludge | place: Spain | collected 2016-06-30 | reverse complement strand
CTTTGGACAACCCACATGGTACCCCCCACGAGAAGGTCGTCAATGGTTACGGTACCAGGGTCACCGTTGTTTAATTATATAAAACGCATAAACACCTGATTTGCGACCATGACCCCCCTCCTGGTCAATTTAAGGTTTATTTCTTTTCCACCGTGCCATTCAAGCAGTTCGAGATGAAGCAACGCGTCAATAGGCTTCTGAAAAACCTGAAGGGCAGAAAGTCCAAATTCTTTTTCGAACCTGGATAATGAAACGCCGTCCTTTACCAATCGGAGCGCCAGCCACATAAAGTCTTTCATTCGCGTCATTCTATCAACTTTATGCACGTTAACTGCGACGGGTGTAAAGGGAATATCACCATGATATTTGCAAACCCCGGTTATCAGTTGAAGATAGCTGTCAATCGGCCCTACATTTTCAGTACGGATATCATCAACAAAGCCATGTGCCCCAGCCCCAAGTCCGAAATACGGTTGACTCAGCCAATACTGCAGGTTGTGAACGCATCGATATGGTTTGTTTGGATCTTTTTTTGCCCAATTTGAAATCTCATAATGCTCATAACCAGCTTGTTCCAAATAGTCCATTGTGAATTCAAACATGTCTGCGCCTAAATCTTCATCTTGGGGAGCAATCAATCCCCTTTGATGCCACTCGTAAAACGGTGTGCCTTGTTCAATAATCAGGCTGTAAATTGAAAGGTGTTCAGGTGCCAAAGCGACTGCCCTGCCAAGAGAAGCTTTCCATGATTCCAGATCCTGCCAGGGGAGATTATTGATTAAATCCAAATTGATGTTGGTAAAACCAGCTCGTCTGGCAAACTCAACGGCGCTAAGGGTCTCTTCGACCGTATGCGTACGGCCTAAACGCGCTAAATCTGTGGTATTGGTTGATTGAGCGCCAAAGCTGATGCGATTAAAACCAAGGGCGTGTAAATCCCGCAGATAGCTTAAATTAACCGATTCCGGGTTTGCCTCGAGGCTGATCTCACATTTTTCTTGGATTAAGGATTGCTTTTCAATCGCTTTTAACAGTCTTTCAAATTCAGAGACCGAGACCAGCGAAGGCGTGCCGCCTCCAAAATAGATGGAGTGGATGGAAGACTTTGAAATACGCTTTGATACGATGCGAAATTCTTCTATTAATCCGTCGATATACTCAGGAATTAACGACTCTTTACCTGTGTTTGTGTTAAAATCACAATAAGGACAGCGTTTTTTACAAAACGGAATGTGGAAATATAAACTATAATTCATCAGCCTATTTATACCACCCAGTGACATTCCATAATTTATTACACAAATTTACTCCTATGAGGTATACTAGTCCAGATTAATTATGAGCCCAGAAAAAAAACCTTCATCTACAAAACTTTGTCCAGTTTGCGGCACACGATTAAGCGATAGTGCTACACGCTGCCTTGTGTGTGGAACCGAGTTTGACCAAAACAATAAAACACTGCGAGAACCGGATATTCGCACAAAACGGCTTCCGGAGGTCACGCTCAGTTTACCAGCAATTTTGGGGCTTCTCGTTTTATTCATCACGCTCATTGCAGTGGTCGTTTTTATGGTGATTAGCAATAAAACCAAGGACCCTGGAGACGATGCTCAAGTTGAGCTTATTGAGGAACCCCCCACAGCCAGCCCAACAATTACCACAACCCCTACCATCACATTAACACCGACGGAAGCACCCACCTGGACGCCTTTACCCCCAATTGACTACGTTGTTAAACCCGGTGAATCCTGTGCAGGCATTGCTGCTGCCTTCAACGTTTCCGTCCAGAGTATTATCTTAGAAAATAACCTGGCCGCAAATTGTGAATTGTTCGAAAACCAGGAGTTAAGGATTCCCCAACCGACACCAACTGCTTCTCCTCAACCCACGGCCACATTGAGTGAAATTGAACAAACTGAAGCTGCTTGTGAAACGATTTCATATACGGTGCAATTGAATGATACCCTCAGCTCAATTGCTAACACATACAATGTTGCCATGGCCACGATTCGTGAATACAACGGCTTGCTGAGTGACACGGTATTTGAAGGGCAAAATTTGACCATCCCGTTGTGCCAGCGCCGACCTACGCCCGGACCAACGCCAACACCGACGCAACTCCCACCATATCCTGCACCGAATTTACTCCTCCCGGCTGATGGCGCCTCGTTCATTGCCGTCTCAGACACCATTACACTTCAATGGGCTGCTGTCGGTGCGTTAGAAACAAATGAAGCCTACGCTGTCACTATAATGGACCTGACAAGCGAAGAAAAGTGGAGCACCACGGAATATGCCAGAGACACCTCCTTCATTATTCCGGCTTCATTTGCCCCCCCAGAGGGAAAACCACATGTCTTTCGATGGTCTGTCAACATCGTCCGCCAAGTGGGCGGCAGTGAGGAAGATGGTGAAAACTGGGAAATTGCAGGAACTCGAAGCGAGGAACGAGTCTTCGCCTGGATGAATTCCTCCGCATTACCGTAAACAATTAAAATAAACCGGAGGTTGTGCATCCCTCCGGTTATTTATTTAACGAAATATTTTTTCTACGCTTCGTTTTCTAAATTCTCTAAATAACGGGTCGCTTGAATTCCAGCCGCAGCGCCCATGCCCGCGGAGGTGATTACCTGCCGGAAGGTAGGATCGGCAATCTCGCCTGCAGCAAAAACACCAGGTACCGAAGTTTCCATAAACCTGTTAACTTTAATATAGCCTGTTTCATCCAATTCCAATTGACCGGCGAACATTTCAGCATTGGGTTTATGACCAATGAAAATGAATATCCCATCCGTAGAAATAACACGCTCTTCATCCGTTTTGGTGTTTATTATCCGGACAGCTTGTACACCATCTTCGCCCAAAATCTCTGAGACAACAGCGTCCCACACAAAGCTGATTTTTTGGTTTTCAAATGCTCGATTTTGTAAAATTGCACCCGCTCTTAATTTATCACGACGGTGAACAATGGTTACAGTTTTTGCAAAACGAGTTAAGAACAGCCCCTCTTCTATTGCGCTATCCCCTCCCCCGACAACGATAATGTCTTTATCTTTAAAAAACCAGCCGTCACACGTACCACAATAGGAAACGCCCCGACCAGTAAACTCTTTTTCGCCTGGAACGTTTAATTTTTTTGGAGCAGCACCGGTAGAAATGATCAGGCTTTTAGCAGTGTAAGTGCCACTGTATGTATTGACAACAAATGGCCGTTTCTTCAAATCAACACTAACTGCCTGGTCCATGACAACCTCTGCACCAAAGCGTTCCGCCTGGGTTTGAAATAACAATCCCAATTCGCTGCCACCAATACCATCTGGAAAACCCGGATAATTTTCAATGACGTCCGTTGTTGAAGCCTGTCCATGCAAGACCATACCGGTTAATAAAATCGGCGATAAATCGGCTCTGGCAGCATAAAGCGCTGCAGTAAGCCCTGCTGGGCCTGAACCCAATATGAGGACTTCTCTTTCGATCATGCTATTTTTTTTAATTTCAGACATAAAAATATAACCCTCCAGAGGTTTTGAAACTTTAGATGCAAATTCAAGTTTTTGGTTACATTGACATTTTAATAAACGACTTATTCTTTTGGCACAAACCGCCTTTGGGTGAACTCGTGCCTGCTGAAATTATTATACGAGCACTTTGGTAAAAAGATAGCTGAAATTAAAAAACTGTCCTATAATCAATTAAAATTAAATTTCGAAAAGGATGATTATGTCAAAAACAAAGGTGACTGATGCGCTAAATTATTACCATCAAAATCAAAGTGAATTCCTTAGTGAATTATTTGACTTTCTTCGGATACCATCCATATCAACCAGCGAGATCAACCAGGAAGATGTTCAAAAAGCAGCAGTATTTCTGAAGAGCAAATTGACAGAACTTGGCTTTGAAAAGATAAAGGTGTGTTCAACACCTATGCACCCGATTATCTACGCGGAAAAAATAGTCGACCCGCAAAAACCGACCATTCTTATTTATGGGCATTATGATGTTCAACCCCCAGACCCACTTTCTGAATGGAACACTCCTCCTTTCGAACCAAAAATTGAAAGCGAATATCTCCTGGCTCGTGGCGCGTCGGATATGAAGGGGCAAATCTGGACTGCCATCTCTGCATTGCAGTCGATACTGCAGACCGGTGAATTAACCGCCAATGTCAAATTCTTAATTGAAGGCGAAGAGGAAATTGGATCTCCAAGCTTAGATCCGTTTTTAATGGAAAATAAAGCCTTGTTGACTTGCGATATGATCTTAAACCCGGATGGGAGCATGCTGGCGCCAGATAAGCCAACCATTATTTACGCATTAAGGGGGATGGCTTATTTCGAGCTGCGTGTTTATGGCCCATCTGCAGACCTGCATTCAGGCACTTTTGGTGGTGTTGTGGATAATCCTGCCAACGTTCTGTGTCGTTTAATTGGCGGGCTGCATGACGAATTTGGCCGGGTAACCTTACCAGGGTTTTACAACGGGGTGCGCTCAATTTCGCCTCAGGAAAGCGCGGAATTATCGAAAATTGGCATGGATACTGATGCATATAAAGCATTAACCGGTGTCCCCGCGCTGGGAGGCGAAGTAGGTTTTCAACCCATTGAACGCATCGGCGCCAGGCCTACCTTAGACGTGAACGGCCTTTACGCAGGATATATTGAGGAAGGCGCTAAAACGATAATACCTGCTTATGCAATGGCGAAAATTTCATCACGTTTGGTTCCAGACCAAGATCCTGAAAATATTGAGGAAAGCCTCAAGCAATACCTCAAAGAAAACGCGCCTGATACTGTTCGGTGGGAGTTAGAGATGCTGTCCGGGGCAACGGCTTATATTGCTGAAGCAGAAGCGCCCGGAGTAAGTTCATTTATTGACGCTTTAGAACAAACCTGGGGAAAACCACCAATTAGAAAACGAGAAGGTGGTTCGATTCCGGTAGCAACGTCTATGAAAAACATCCTCGGGGTTGATTCAATTATCACCGGGTTTGGACTGCCAGATGACCAGATCCACTCGCCAAATGAGAGGATGCACCTCCCCACACATTACAAAGGTGTTGAGGCTTTAATACGTTTCTTTTGCGGTTTTTAATTTACTGAAGGATCATTTGATGAATGAAAGAATGCCAGCTTATGGTGGTCAGGCGGTAATTGAAGGCGTCCTCATGCGTGGGAAGTACGCCATTGCTATGGCCAATAGAGCACCAACCCAAGAAATTGTTATAGTCCAGGAGTTATTGACCGGCCTGTATTCCGGTAAACTATCAAAAATCCCTTTTTTGCGAGGATTGATCGGTTTGTGGGATGCGTTAGGGCTGGGGATGCGCTATTTAACGCTTTCTGCCAATATCCAGACCGGTGAGGCTGAAAAAATTGAAGGCCCCGCTCTTTATTTAGCCTTGGCTTTATCCTTAATGTTTGGAATCGGAGTTTTCTTTTTGGTACCTGCGCTTATCTCTGGTTTGTTAATCAAGTATATGGCCCTAAGCTCCTGGTTAGCAAATTTGCTCGAGGGAATTCTTAGATTGGCTTTGCTCATTATCTATCTACTGTTAATTGGAAAAATGCCTGATATCCAAAGGGTTTTCATGTACCATGGGGCAGAACATAAAACCATAAACGCTTATGAAGGTGGCGCTGAATTGACCGTTGAGAATGTGGCGGAGTATCCACTTCAGCACCCTCGTTGCGGCACCTCGTTTATTCTTACCCTGGTGCTGCTTTCTATCCTCCTGTTTTCTCTGTTTGGCCCCCTGCCTCTCCACTGGCGTTTGCTTTCACGCCTTTTGATGGTCCCCATTTTATCCGGTATAGCCTATGAATATATTCGGTTGCTTTCCAGGCATTTGGATAAGCCTTTTGTGCGGTGGATCATCAAACCTAATCTTGCCCTGCAAAATATGACCACACGTGAACCAACCCCTGAAATGCTAGAGGTAGCTATTCAGGCGTTTAATTCAATGTCAGAATTGGAAAAAGAACAATCTTCAGAAAAGGATTTCCATCTATAATTTAGAAGGAATTGCCTATGAAACCTTGGCAGCTTCTCTTAGCAGGTGTTTTGTTTGGGTTGCTTGCGGCTGGAGCGATTTTACTCGTCTCACAGCCTGAAAGAGGTGACCCAATTTCACTTTTTCCGGCACCTACAATCACCCATACAGCACCTCCCAAACCCACAGCGACAATTCCGCCCATTCAAGTGCTGATTAAAGGAGAGGTTAATAATCCGGGTATTTATCTGCTTGATCGGGAAAACAGGTTGTTTGATTTGATTGAAATCGCTGGCGGTCTGACTGAACAGGCTGATGCTGATAGGGTCAACGATGTTTTTTTATTACGAGATGGCGACTATTTCTACATTCCAGGTTTGGGTGAACATATCCCAGATACTGCCCGCAACGCCCCGGGTAATAATCCTCTAGATGATCCGAGTTATTTTGATTACCCCTTGAACATTAATACAGCTTCTCAAGAGGCATTTGAATCATTGCCCGGTATTGGGCCTGCCAAGGCAGCAGATATCATCGCTTTTCGTGAAAAAAATGGTGGGTTTACCGCTATCGAAGATCTATTACGTGTGCCTGGCATCGGTAATGCCACATTGGATGCAATTCGTGACTATCTCATTATCCAGCCTTAATAACCTTCTCATTAATACAACTGTATAAAAGCCAAGTTCTTTTCCAGTTTTTGGCATGTGAAAATCATTGCTGATCTTGCTTAGATTTATACCATCCTTAGCAAGCTGATGCAGTTCACGGCCTAACAATCGGAGAAGTAAAGGTATAATCAAAGAAATGGAAATAAAAGGCAAAACTCGCAAGCAATTAATCCAGCCGGGATTTCTTAAAACGCTAATTTTAAGCGTTTCAGCGCTGCTTGCTTTTTTTACACTTATTTTGCCTGATATCATCAAACAATCATCGCTCCAAATACAAATTGGAGATGTGACCTCACAAGATATTCTTGCGCCTTATTCGCTCAGCTTTGAAAGTGAACTGTTAACTGAGCGTGCGCGCAAGGACGCAGCCAATTCAGTACAGCCCATATACCTGCCCACCGACCCAAGCATCGGTCGCAGGCAGGTTGAACAATTGCGCACGGTTTTATACTTTATTACGACAGTGCGCCTGGACCCCTTTGCCAGCATTGAACGAAAAATATCTGATATTCAAACTGTAGAAAACCTCGATCTTTCGGAAGAAACAATTATCCGCATTTTACAATTAAACGATGCGCGTATGGCGGCAATTGAGGTCGAATCCACTACGGTTCTTGAGCAGATCATGCGCAATACATTGCGCGAGCCTGATATTTTAACAGTCAAAAGAAACATCCTCGCACTTATTGACTTCTCATTCCCCGAAGAACAAGCGCATATTGTGGTTGCACTTGTTGAGCCATTTATCGTTCCAAATAGCATCTTTTCTGCTGAACAAACCGATGCTGCCATTGAAGAAGCACGCCAATCTGTGAATCCAGTCGTTCGCTCTTTTGTATCGGGTGAAACATTGGTCAGATTGGGACAGATCATCAGTGAAATCGAGTGGGAAGCCTTACAACGGTATGGGCTGATTCAGTCCGGAAGTTATTGGCAAAATATTATTGGTGCAAGTATTTTAACATTGGTAATTGCCCTATTGATTGGCTTATATTACAAAAAGAATCCGGACAGTTCAATTTCCTCAGTAAAATCTGTGTTGCTGGTGGCTGTTGTATTTTTGCTATTCCTTAGCATCGCCAGGTTCTTTGTAATCAACCGGACAATTTTGCCTTACCTGTATCCTTTGGCGGCCTTTGGTCTGACAATAGCCATCATTTTTACTGTTGAGGAGGCGATGCTGCTGTCAATAACCTTAGGATTATTGACAGCCTATGGGCTACCGAATGGATTTGACCTGTCTGTGTTTTATATTGTTCCGACCGTGCTTGGCATATTAACCCTGGGTAAAGCCAGGCGTATCGGTGCATTTTTCTTTTCTGGTTTGACAATTGGGCTCGCTGGCATTGCGATTGTTTTGGGATACCGACTGCCAGATTCCGCAACGGATTGGGTCGGGATTGCCACGCTTAGCGGTGCCGCCCTCATCTATGGGGTCGCATCAGCCAGCCTTACTTTATTATTGCAATACATCTTTTCCCAGTCTTTGGAAATCACCACCTCGTTACAACTTCTCGACACTTCGCGTCCTGATCACCCCCTGCTGCAGTTAATGCTCAGGAACGCGCCCGGGAGTTATCAACATTCCCTTCAGGTCGCTAATCTTGCAGAACAAGCGGCTGAAGCAATCGGTGCAGATGGCTTGCTTGTGCGTGTTGGCGCTATTTACCATGACTGTGGGAAATCCCTCAATCCCCATTTTTTTATTGAAAACCAAATTCAAAACGAATCCAATCCTCACGATGAGATTGACCCATACCTGAGTGCGCGGACGATTATCAGCCATGTCACGGATGGTGTGAATCTGGCAAGAAAACACCGTTTACCTGAGCGGGTCATTGATTTCATCAAGGAACATCATGGCACAATGCATACGCATTACCAGTATACAAAAGCCCTCCAGGAAGCTGAAAATCGGGCAGATGTGGATAAAACCTTGTTTACATATCCGGGCCCACGGCCCCAATCCAAAGAGACTGCATTGTTAATGTTAGCCGACGGCACTGAGGCGCGTACTCGCGCTGAGCGGCCAAAAGATGAGGGTGAATTAGAGGCATTGATTGACATCGCTTTTACGTTTTACTCACAAAACAATCAATTGGACGATACAAACTTAACCCTCAAAGACCTTCAATTAATCAAGGACTCTTTTTTCCACACCCTTAAGGGTGCTTATCATCCCCGGGTAAAATATCCTGAGATTGTCAAAACTGATCATCAGTCCATCGATAATGCTAAGAAAAAATGATCCCAGAAAAATTTTTTATCACTATTTTTGTTAACCCGAAATTTAAAACTAAAATTGATCAATCAATAATCCGTAATGCAGTTCAAACCACACTTGAAAGCGAAGGTAAAACGCACGTTTCTCTTTCGATTAAATTCACAAAGGATAAAGAGGTACGTCCATTAAACAAGGCTTACCGAAATATTGACAAGACGACGGACGTGCTGGCATTCAATCAGGGTTATATTGACCCTGAAACAGGCCTGCTTTACCTGGGCGACATTATTATTTCTTGTGAACAAGCACAATTACAAGCCAATGAAAATGGCCGCTCGGTTACGGAAGAATGCGCTCTATTAACCGTTCATGGAACACTGCATTTATTAGGGTACGACCATGCGACGCCCGGTGAAAAAGCGATCATGTGGAAAAAACAAGACCGTATTCTTAAGTCTGTTTTAAGATCTGGATTGGAGGATAACACATGAAAGTCAGCTTAAATAACAGGAATTTAGGGCGGATTTTAATAAGTATTGCCCTCATTGGAATGATCTTTTCATTTTTTGGCATCATTACAACCTGGTATTACAAACCAAAAATTGAGGAAACAATGCTTGGGGTCCTCGATTCCCTGGAACAAGTATTAAATAATACTAGAAGCGGCCTGATCGTTATCAATGATACAATGACTGTAGCGACTGGAAACATTGAAATGATCACTGACTCGCTGGAAAATGCGACAAACACGTTAGACAATATAGCGGTGTCTTTAACCTCCTCGGCCGATTTAATCGGCGGTGATTTACGAGAGACAATTATTGATACTCAGATAGCGTTGACCTCTGCCGCTCAGAGCGCCGGCATCATCGATAATACCCTGCGGTTGATCGCTGCAATCCCAATATTAGGGGCCGATTATCGACCTGAGATCCCTCTTAGCACAAGTTTGGCAAATGTTTCAGAAAGTTTAATGAATGTCCCAGAAAAATTCCTTGAAATTAATCAATTTATCAAGGAAACCGAAGGCGGTTTGGGAGAGCTACAAACAGATATTTCTGTATTTTCTGCAGAGATCCAAAGCTTTGAAGATTCTTTGACAGAAACCCAGACTTTAGTAGCTGAATACAATTTAATTTTTGAGACAATGCAGGAACAATTTTTAGGCATGCGCAAACAAATTCCCACTTTTTTGCTGCTGGTCAGCATTTTCATCACAGGTGGTTTCTTTTTCCTTGGTTTTTCACAAATCATCATTTACGATCAAGGCAAGACGCTTAGAGATGGCGAGCGCGTTTTACTTTCTCTGTCCGAGTTAAACCAGAACAAGACAACAGATCATTAGTCAAAATTACGGAGGTTCTATGAAACATTTTATTGATATTGCCGACTTTTCAGTCGCAGAGTTGCAAAGTATGTTGAATT
>MTBK01012599.1_pt1 | contig 10311 bp, 9 predicted proteins | sample 1535981 | NCBI WGS metagenome assembly MTBK01 (sample SAMN06109225, study PRJNA356200) | anaerobic digester metagenome | isolation source: biogas reactors fed with pig manure or primary and secondary sludge | place: Spain | collected 2016-06-30 | reverse complement strand
ACTGAATGAAGGCGCCCGTAGCTCAACGGATAGAGCATCTGACTACGGATCAGAAGGTTAGGGGTTCGAATCCCTTCGGGCGCACCATCTACCAGCGGAAACAGCTCAAGTCGTGAGGCGGAAGCCCCACCGAATCCGATACTTTCAGCTCGCACTTTCCTCTCCCTCGGCGAAGCATTCCAGAGATTCCCTGGCATCCGGTCCTTGTGTCTGCGTTTCCGGGTAGGAATTCTCAGTCGTTGCCAGGTTCCCACCTACCAGCCCGTGCTCCATTACCAACCACGTCTGATATCACGCGGGCGCTGCGTCGAATTCCGCGTACATGCCAGAGCCGTAGTGGCCGGCGATATTGCAGAGCAGTTCTAGCTTCCGGTTGCGATGGACTGGCATCCGCGTTCCCGTTGGCTGCTTCAGGGCTCGCCGAGCTGGAGTTCCTTGCGATAGGCGGCGGGTCCGCGGCCGAACCAGCGGTGACACGAGCGAGTTAGCACGCTCTGCTCTCCATAGCCCAGCTCACGGGCCAGATGCGCCAGCGTGATCTGTGTGTCGCGCAGATAGCGCTCAGCCCGTTCTCGTCGTACCCCGTCGACAACCTCAGCGAAGGTTGTGCCATCGGCGGCGAGCCTTCGTTGCAGCGCTTTGGGGTGCAGATTCAGCTGGGCGGCGATGAGATTGAGAGTGACTGCGCCGCTGGGCAGCAGCTGGCGGACCAGCGTGCGCACTGACGCGACGGTGCGGGGCTCGGCGGCCGTGATGCCTGTGAGGTAACGCACGACCGCCTCGTGGGCTAGCTCGTCGCGTTGCAGAGGACGGTTCAGATCGGCGGATCTGATAGTGAAACCCATTGTTGGGGAACCAAATACGGGTCGGCAGCCAAAGTATGTGCGGTAGTCCGCGGAAGGGGTCACTGGTTCGTTGGGTAGGTGTACCGACACAGGGCAGTAATCGTTGCCGAGAAGTAAACGCAACACCCTCAGGACGACACCGAGGGACAGCTCGACGACCTGTGGGCTCGCGGGCACGTTCGGGTCGAGCACCTCGTAGGCGATGAATGACCGTCGTGGGTCGGGCAATTTCGACAGCCGCAGGCCGAGACCGGGGCTGTAAGCCGTCAGGAACTTCTCGAAGATCGCCAACGCCTCGGCGACCGTCGACGAGGTACGGGCGGCCACGCCTACCGGACCGAGGATCTCGATTCCCTGGAGGCGGGCTAAACGCCGTCCGAAATCTCGGGTTCCGGTCGCGCTCGCCGCATTCTCGATGGCGGCAGCGACACGCCCCAAGGGCACGAAGACGTCGTCGTGCCCTACGGCGTCGGGATCTATCCCCACCTCGGTCAGGAGCGCGACAGGGTCGCCACCGAGTTCCTTTACGAGGCGCGGGTAGTTCGACAACGACGTGGCCCGCACAACCGACATGTCCCCTAATGTGAAATCCGCGTCTTCAAATGTCAAGGACCGGGTATACGGCGGGTGACAGGATTGAGCTTGGCCGCATCGCGCCCGGACTTCATGGAGGCAACTCGGATGACTGAAGAACAAGATGCACTGGTCGTCGTCGCCGCTTACCAGGACCTCGAGGCCGCTCGGCACGACTTCGACTCGCTGACCGAGAAGGTGGCGGCCAAACAGTTCGCCATGCGCGGTGCGGTCCTGGTGGCCAAGGATGCTGACGGCAACCCCAGCCTGATGGATACCGGCAACCGCCTCGGGCGGCGTGGCGCGGGATGGGGAGCAGGCGTCGGCCTGGCAGTCGGGCTGTTCGCGCCGCCGATGCTGGCCGCGGTCGCAGTGGGTGCTGCCGCCGGAGCGATCGCCGGCACGTTCGCCGACCATCGGCTGAAGTCCGGTTTGGAGAGCAAGATCGGTGAGGCGCTGGCGGCCGGCACCGGGGTGATCATCGCGGTGATCCCCACATCCGCGCGTCTCCCACTGGAACGAGCCCTGGCCGGATCCGCCCTCAAGTCGGTCGCAGAGTTGGACTCCACCACCATCAACGGCTTGGAGGCCGCGCTCGGTGAGGCGATGGGCAAGTTCCATCCAGACCGCACCAGCCTGCCGATCCCCGACCGGACCTTCGGCGGGGTTGGCGGCCGCACCCTGGCCGAGTCGGTCCCGGACTGGTCGATCGTGGCTCCAGTCAAGGCGCCTGACGATGCCCCGAACGTGCTGATCGTCTTGATCGACGACGCGGGCTTCGGCGGCCCAGAATCGTTCGGTGGTGCGATCAGCACCCCGGCGTTCACTCGCGTGCGTGATCACGGATTGACTTACAACCGATTTCACGTCACAGCGGTCTGCTCGCCAACTCGGGCGGCGCTGCTGGCCGGCCGCAACCACCATCGCTGCGGCTTCGGCTCGATCGCCGAGTATCCCGGCCCGTTTCCCGGATACTCCGCAACCCTGCCCCGTAGCTGCGGTCCACTGCCGAGAATTCTGAAGGAGAACGGTTACGTCACAGGCGGTTTCGGCAAGTGGCATTTGACTCCGGACAATGTGCAGGGTGCGGCCGGTCCGTTCGACCGATGGCCGCAGGGCTGGGGTTTCGACCACTGGTGGGGATTTCTGTCCGGTGCGGCCGGCCAGTACGACCCGATCATCACGCAGGACAACGGCGTCATCGGGGTGCCGGAAGGCAAGGGGGACAAGCCCTACTACTTTCCCGATGACCTCACTGACAAAGCCGTCGAGTGGCTCAACGCGGTGCGGGCACAGGATGCGCACAAGCCTTGGATGATGTTCTACTCCACTGGCGCCACCCACGCGCCCCACCATGTGTTCAAGGAGTGGGCCGACAAGTACAAGGGTCGGTTCGATGACGGCTGGGACGTCTATCGGCAGAAGACCCTGGAGCGCCAGAAGAAGCTCGGCATCGTTCCCCCCGACACCAAATTGACCGAGCGCCCGGAGTTGTTTCCTGCCTGGGACAGCCTCGGCGATGACGAGAAGAAGCTCTATGCCCGCCAGATGGAGGTGTTCGCCGGCTTCTCGGAGAACGCCGACTGGAACGTCGGCCGTCTGCTCGACGCGGTCGACGCGCTTGGCGAAAGCGACAACACTCTGGTCGTCTACATCTGGGGTGACAACGGCGCGTCGATGGAAGGCACGATCACCGGATCGTTCAACGAGATGACATTCCTCAACGGGGTCGTGCTCGAACCAGAGCGCCAGCTGGAGCTGATCGAACAGTACGGCGGCATCGAGGAACTCGGCGGCGAGCACACCGCACCCCACTACGCAGCGGCCTGGGCGCACGCCAACAACACGCCGTTCCAGTGGGGCAAGCAGATGGCCAGCCACCTCGGCGGCACCCGCGACCCGATGGTGATCTCCTGGCCGGCGCGGATCACACCCGACCTGACGCCACGCACGCAGTTCACCCACTGCATCGACGTGGCACCGACGGTGCTCGAGTTGATCGGACTACCAGTGCCCACCAGTGTTGACGGCATCGAGCAGGAACCGATGGACGGCACCAGCTTCGCCTACACCTTCGACGATCCGGAGGCCGACGAGCGTCACACCGTGCAGTACTTCGAGATGTTCGGCAGCCGTGCCATCTACAAGGACGGCTGGTGGGCGTGCACCCGCTTGGACAAGGCGCCGTGGGACTTCTCTCCCCAGACCATGGCGCGGTTCGCTCCGGGTGTCTACGACCCCGAGAGTGACGTGTGGGAGTTGTACGACCTGGCCGGCGACTTCTCCCAGGCGCGCGACCTCGCCGCCGAGAACCCGGACAAACTGGCCGAGCTCAAAGCGTTGTGGTGGAGCGAGGCTGAACGGCACCGCGCACTGCCCCTGCTGGGCGGGATGGCGGTGTTCTTCGGCCTGCTGCCCCCGTTGCCGACCGTCACCCGGTTCGCTTTCCAGGGCGGTGTGCAGAACATTCAGCGCGGTATGACCCCGCGAATCCTGGGCCGCTCGTACTCGATTGAGGCCGAACTGAGTGTCCCCGAATCCGGCGCTGAAGGGGTTATCGTGGCCAACGCCGACTTCATCGGCGGGTATGGGCTGTGGGTCGACGAAAAGCGTCTGCTGCACCACACCTATTCATTCCTCGGTGTGGAAACCTATCGGCAGGTGTCGACCAAGCCGATCCCGACCGGCGAGGTCACGGTGAAGATGCTGTTCGAATCTGACACGCCCACACCGGGTTCCGGTGGCAAAATCACGTTGTGGGCCGGAGGCGAGCAGATCGGTTCGGGTGAGATCGCCAGAACGGTGCCGATCGCGTTCACGTCCTATGCAGGGATGGACATCGGCCGCGACAACGGCCTCGTCGTCGACCGCGAGTACGAGGACAAAGCGCCGTACTCATTCACCGGAACGGTCCACAGGGTCGTGTTCGATCTGCAACCGGTTGATCATGAAGCCGAGAAAGCCCTGCATGAACACGTGGCAGTACAAGCGGTCGGGCAGGGCGCCGCGGGGTGACGCCTACGTAGGTGTCCTGTAAAGCCAAGTCTTTGTCCTGAACTGTCAAGATTTTCGGTCGGCGCATCCGGGATCGTGGTGTCAACGGTGAATTACCCACTGCGACAACACGACAACAGGATGGACGATGAGGATGACCGCCGAAACCCCGAACGTTCCGGTTCGTGCCGTCGCCATTACCGGCGGCGCCCGGGGGATCGGGCTTGCCACAGCGCAGGCATGCCTGGCAGCGGGAATGAAGGTGGTCATCGGCGACGTTGACGGCGCGGCTTGCGCGGAAGCGGCCGCCGAACTCGGCGAGTTCGCGGTGGGTTTGCCGTTGGACGTCCGCAGCGCCGAGCAGTTCGAGGAGTTTCTCGACCAGGCGGAGGACGCGATCGGGCCCCTGGACGCGCTGGTGAACAACGCGGGTATCGGACCGATCGGACGTTTCGCCGACGAGGATCCCGCCGTCACGCAGCGGGTGCTCGACATCAACCTCGGCGGCGTGCTCACCGGCACCCGGCTCGCGCTGCACAGGTTCCTGCCCAGGGGCAGCGGCCATATCGTCAACCTGGCGTCCTCAGCCGGTCAGATCGCCCCCGCCGGAGGCGCGACTTACGCCGCCACCAAGCACGGCGTCGTCGGCTTCACCCGCGCGATCCGCGCAGAAACAAAAGGCACCGGTGTGCGTACGACGATCGTGATGCCGGGTCTGATCCGCACCGACATGATCGCCGGATTCGCCAAGGCGCGGGGAACCCGGGTGGTGGGTCCCGACCTGGTGGCCGCCGCCATCGTGGACGCACTGCGCACCGGCCGCCAGGAAGTCTTCGTGCCCCGTGAACTCGGAGCGATCGCGCGCCTGATCGCAGGCACCCCGCCGGCGATCTCTGATCGACTCAAGCGCGCGCTTCGGATCGACAGTGTCATGACGGAGGCCGACATGACTGCGCGGACGGACTACAGCGATCGACTGACGAACACTGTCAAAGGAATTCGCCCATGACCGGAATCGAAACACGGCGTATGAACGTCGACGACATCGAAACCTCGGTGCTCGTCGGCGGGGTAGGCCAGCCGGGGGAGGCCGTGCTGTTCGTGCACGGCAACCCCGACTCCGGCGGCGACTGGATGCCCCTGATGAAGCCGGTCGCCGAGTTCGCCACCGTCGTGGCCCCGGACCTTCCGGGGTTCGGCGCCGCCGGCGCGCGTGCAGACGGCGACTACACCGTCGGTGCTTATGCGCGCTTTCTCAACGGAGTCATTGAGGAACTTGGCATCGAGCGGGTGCACCTGGTCGCCCATGATTTCGGTGGTCCCATCGCCATGACGTGGGCCGCCTGGCATCCCGATCGGGTGGCCAGCGTGACCTTGGTCAACACCGCCGTGCTGATCGGCTATCGCTGGCACCGGCTGGCGCGGGTGTGGCGGACCCCGGTCGTCGGCGAACTCATGATGCGGCTGACCACCCCCAAGGTGGCCCGGTTCGTGGTGGGCCACGACAATCCGGGCCTGCCGAAGCAGTGGGTTGACACCATCGCCGGTCACCTCACGCCTGAGGAGACCAAGCGCGCGGTGCTCTGCCTCTATCGGTCCACCCGCCGGGAGGACACCGAGGGGCTGGTCCCACGGTTGCGCGAACACGACCACGACACGCTCGTGGTGTTCGGTGACGCCGACGTCTACATCCCGGTCGAACAGGCCCACCGCCAGACCGCACCGTTTCCCAGAGCCGAGATCCACGTTCTGCCCGGCGTCGGCCACTGGTCCTGGCTCGAACAGCCAGATCAGGTTGCCGCCCGTGTCGTGCCGTTCCTGCGTCAGCGGGTCGGCAGCCCACTCAGCATGACAAGTCAACCCACGCAAGGAGAATCACAATGAGCAACGCCATCGACACCCGCCCGGTCAACCTGAACGCGTTCGCCGAACTGCCTGCCGATGCACCGGTGGTGATGATCAACCTGCTCAAGTTCAACGACGCCGGCGGCCGGGAGCGCTACCTGCAGTACGGCCGGGAAGTCCAGCCGCACCTCGACCGGGTCGGTGCCAGCGTCCGCTATGCCGGGACGGCCCCGGTCAACGTCATCGGTGACGAGGAGCGCCCATGGTGGGACGCCATCCTGATCGTCGAGTACCCCACACCACAGGCATTCGTCGACATGGTGGTCGACCCGGGCTACCAGCAGGTGCACGAGCATCGCGCCGCCGCACTTGAACAGGGCGACCTCACCGCCACCTCCCAGTGGATGCTGGGCTGATCGGCTACGCATCTTGAATCCGCCACTTTCCCGATACAAACGTCCGTGGATTCGCCAAGACTGACCCATATCGGGATGGCACGATGAGTGCGAAAGTCCTGGTAGGGCTATATCGTCAAGGACCCACACAGACGCTGATACACCGTCGAATATGTCAGAAGGTTAGGGGTTCGAATCCCTTCGGGCGCACTCTCTACCAGCGACAACGTCTCAATTCGTGAGGCGGAAGTCTCGGGAATCCGTCACCCTCCCGGCGACGACACCAGCGTTTCTTCCGCGATCAAGGCGACGCAAAGTCGGGATTGGTGCGTTGCTGATCCGGGACGCGACCGTTATCCGTTGCTGCTCGTGGTGAATCGGTAATTGTGTGACGGTCGTTGATGTGTCGCCGAGTGAAATGACGAAGACCGACAGCCGTCTGGCCGCACGCTGTGCGGCGGTCGCTTCGCTGGGCGCGGCGGTGATCCATTTCGCCGTGACGCCGATGCACTGGCGGGATTGGTTGCCGTCGGGGTTGTTCTTCGCCGCACTCGCGATCTTCCAGCTGCTGTGGGCAGTGGTCGCTTGGTTGCGGCCGGGCGCCCGGGTGCTCGCGGCGGGGATGACGGTCAACGCGGGCGCGGCCGCATTGTGGGTCACGTCCTGCATCACGGGACCGCCTGTCGGGCCGTCCGCCGGTCAGCCTGAAGCAGTCGGGGCCGCGGGCATCAGTGTGCTGTTGTTGCAGTGTTACGTCGTCATGGGTGCCGGGTGGTCGTGGTCGCGGAAGCATCAGCCAGAACAGGTCTCCGGTTTCGGGAGGGCGCTTGTGCTGATGGGTGCCAACACCCTGATCGCGGGCGCCGTGACGGTGGGTCTGGCGGCCAGCCTGCAGGGTCAGCAGCACCATCACCACGGAGTCGCGACCGAGGCGCAAGGCGAGCATCACGCCACGCATGAAGCGCACATGGACGGCGGCACGCACATCGGGGAGACGAAGCGGCCGCCCGGGCCGACACCGGAGGCTGGGCTTCCGGTTACCGATATGGCACTCGATACCGAAGGTGACCACAACCCTGCCGACGCCGTCGCTCCGCCGGCCGGTGGGGCGGGGCGGCCGACTCCAGCCGCGGTGGCGCCCGCCGCTCAGCCGGCGCCGGTCCAACCGCAGCAGCCAGCGGCGGATTCAAACCATGGCGAAGCTGACGGTCACCAACACCATCACGACGACTGACGACCGCCGCCTGGCTCCCGGCACCTAGTGGTGCCCGCTGTGCGGATCAGGTGGGCTTGCCTGGTCGGGCGGAGCCGCAGGCGTTGGAATGTCCAGCGTTCCGACGTCTGCCGACCCCGCGGCCGGCGGTCGCGGCGAGTAGCTGATGCCGCTGGGTTGAGTGCCCACGGGGATGGGGGCCATCGCCGTCAGGGTTGACAGGTCCACGGCGGTGACGGTGTTGTCGTAGCTGTTGGTCACCCAGGCCCAGTCACCGGAGGCGTCGATCACGACGCCGTGTGGCCCGGCGCCGGTGGTGACGTTCCCGCGGGTGGTCATCGCTTTGGTGTCGATGATCGAGAGGGTGTGGCCCTGGGCATTCATTTTGCCTTGGTCGGCGGAGACCACCTCCGTCTCGTCGGGGGTGAGGTAGAGCTGTACGGGCGCTGCGGGCACAGCTGCGCTACCGACTATTTTTCGTTGTGCCAGATCGACTTTCACGATGCTGGGGGGATCGCTGATCCCGGTGTAGGCGTATTTGCCGTCAGCGCTCACCGCGACTTGTGCGGGACTGGTGCCGACGGGGACGGCTCCCACGTACGCGTCAGTGGCCGGGTCGATGAGGTCAAGCGCCCCGTCCATGGTGTTGGCGACCACGATCACCGATCCGTCCGCGGCCGGGCGAAGTCCGTGCGGCATGCCGTCGAGGGTGATGCGGCCGGCCGGGCGGAGGCCGGGAGCCGGGTAGACCGACACCGTGCCGTCGCCGGAGTTGGTGACGTAGACCTTGCCGTTGGGGGCTTCGATGACATGGGCGGGTTGAGCTCCGGTGGGTGCTGTTGCCGTCACCTGGTAAGTGGTGGGTGCGATCGCTACGACGAAGCCGGCGCTACTGACCGCGTACACCACTGCGCCGTCGCGGCCGACCTGAACGTTATGCGGGGCTTTGATTCCATTGAGGGTCATCTTCACCGTGTTGGTGGCGGCATCGATCACGGTGATGCTGTCGCGACCCTCATTGGCAACCCACACCGAACCTGACCGGGGGGCCGCCGAGGGCGCCGGGGTCTGTCGCGGGCTGTCCGAACAACCGCTCAGTACCGTCAGAACAACGGTGGCTGCGCCGATCGTGCGTAGTCCGAATTTGAACATCGACGCCCCCTTATCCATCGAGCGCGGGGTCTTCGGAGATTCCTTGCACGCTACGCCGGATCACTCCATCCGCATTGCAGCGTATTGCGAAGGACATCAGTGGCCGTGGTCGAAGACGATCAGGGTATGGGCCAGCGCGCCGTCGACGAAATAGGCGCGACAGTCGAAGCGATCGTGGATCGTGGTGCCGACTTCACTGGGTGCGTTGGCCACACCCGATACGTTCAGCACGCTGATGTGCGAGGCGTCGATGCCCTTAAGTTGGTCGCTGGTAGCCAGCGAGGAGAAGTCTCGGCCATCGACGTCGAGGGTGCTGGGCTGGGTTTGGGCATCAGAGATCGTGGCCTTGTCGGGGGCAACCAACCGCTCGAGTACCTCGGCCTGGCAACGCTGTTGAGCCAACTGCTCGGCAGTGGGGGCCGAGTCGGTGGTCTTTCCCAGTTGCAGCGCGCCCGTGGCGACCGCGATGGCGACCATCGCCGCGCCGACCGCGATCAGCGCGGCGATCAACAGCAATGGGCGCCGGCCCGCGTGCCGGCCACCGTGTTGGTTGCTCATCGGCACCCCGCCTTCCGGGTGAATGTTGGGGCCTCCCCGACCGTTAATCCGCAGCCGGCCCGACCGCACGCTGCGAATTAGGGCTAAGAGGAAGTAGGGCTAAGAGGAAGTAGGGCTATGAGGTTGTGGGGCCGAGCGTTTCGATCGCGGCGCGCAGTTTGGCGGTGACGTCGTCGGCGACCTTCTGCAGCGCAGGGTCCCCGGTGACTTGAACCAGCAGTTGCGGGTTCATCGCTTCCACCAGCACGCGGGTGTCATCGTCAGGATCGGTGCGCACCACGACGTTGCAGGGCAGCAGCAGCCCGATCTGACGGTCGATGGTCACCGCGCGGTGGGCCAGCGGGGGATTGCAGGCGCCGAGGATCAGGTAGTCCTCCATGTCCTGGTCCAGTTTGGCTTTCAGCGTGGCTTTCATGTCGATCTCGGTGGGGACTCCGAAGCCCTGGCCGGAAAGGGCTTCACGGGTACGGGCGACCGTATCGGCGAACGAGGATTGCAGCGAGGTCGAGATGGCGATGCTCATGTGCGGGTTCCTCCGCTGGCCGGGATGGGTTCTGCTTCCCCGAATCTGGCACTGCCGCAAGCAACTGGGGGCACCCGGCACCGTTCTTTATCGAATCTTCACAGAACGACTAGGTGTCGTGACCTGACACGTTGTTGTCAGGCTGCGAGCCGGCTGATGGGTGGTCGTCCGCCCAGGGCGGAGTGGCCTCGTCGAGTGTTGTAGCGGTGAAGG
>MTBK01260659.1_pt1 | contig 10324 bp, 9 predicted proteins | sample 1535981 | NCBI WGS metagenome assembly MTBK01 (sample SAMN06109225, study PRJNA356200) | anaerobic digester metagenome | isolation source: biogas reactors fed with pig manure or primary and secondary sludge | place: Spain | collected 2016-06-30 | reverse complement strand
ATTCTACATCGCTACAATGAAGCTGTGGGCAGGGTCACCGCATTGCTTGAAGAGTATGAACTTGGTGAGGCAGCCCGCCTAGTTTATGAATTTCTCTGGAATGATTTCTGCGACTGGTATGTGGAATTAAGCAAGTACTATCTTTACAGCAAAGAGGGAGCCGGGGACTGGCGTGAAGCCCGCCGCCGCACCCGCGGTGTACTCATTTACGTTCTCGATGGAGTGCTACGCCTGCTGCACCCCTTTATGCCCTTTCTTTCGGAAGAGATCTGGCAGTATCTGCCGCACCGTTCATCTGCCCTTATAGTGTCAGCGTGGCCGAAACAGGATCCCCGTTTGGAATTTACCGGTGCTGCTGCAGCTATCGCCCTGCTGCAGGAAGCGATTCGGGCGGTGCGCAATCTTCGTAGCCAGGTACAGCTGCCCCCGGGACAAAGTGTGCCTGTGACCCTGAAACCCTCGCCGGAAGCCGCTGTTGCACTGGAAGGGGAACGTCATCAGCTTAGCCGGCTGGCCCTTGCCGCGCCGCTGACTATCGATCCCGCTGCTCCCAAGCCGCCCAGGGCGCTGACAGCTATTGCTGGTGAGGGCCTTGAAGTCTATTTGCCCCTGGCTGGAGTGATCGATCTTGAAGTCGAAAGAGAACGTCTTAAAAAGGAGTTGCAGCAGGTTGAAAAAGAGTTGCGGCGGGCTGAAGGAAAGTTGCAAAACCCCTCTTTTCTTAAGAAAGCCCCCCGGGACATAGTGGCAAAAGAGAAAGCGCGTCTTGAAGAGGGATCCATCATAAAAGAAAAATTAAAGGAAAGAATTCGGGAGCTCCAGTAATCGATGAACAGGGAAACAGAGGCGGCTTACCGCCGCGCCCTTGATTGGATTCACAGCATTGGCCGTTTCGGGATCAAACCGGGCTTGCAGCGCATTGAAGCGCTGCTATCCCTTCTGGGTAATCCTCACCGGCAGCTAAAATACGTTCATATCGGCGGGACGAATGGAAAAGGTTCTGTTGCAGCCATGATTGCTGCGGTGCTGCAGGCTTCGGGATACCGCACCGCTCTTTATACATCGCCCTATATCCTGGCTTTCAATAACAGGATGAGCATAAATGGACGTGATATCAGCAGTTCAGAGCTGGTCCGGCTGGTGGAGATGCTTCGTCCATTAACCGAAAAAATTTCTGGAGAGAGGCAGCTGGGGCCGCTTACCGAATTCGAAGTGGTCACAGCGCTTGCTTTTTCTTATTTTGCTCGCAGGAAACCTGACATTGTGGTCCTGGAGGTGGGCCTTGGCGGCCGCCTCGACGCCACTAACGTGGTTACTCCTCTTGTGAGCATGATCACCAATATTAGTCTGGACCATACCCAGGTCCTGGGAAAATTCCTGGGGGATGTTGCCCGTGAAAAGGCGGGCATCATTAAGGCGGGTGTCCCCCTGGTTACAGGGACGACGGAGGAGGAGGGGCGGCGGGTAATTGAGAGCACCTGCCGGGAGCGTTGGGCGCCGCTCTTTTATGCGTTGCCTTCAGAGGAAAGTCCTCCTCCAGGGGTGAAAAGCGCCTTCTGTACCCACCGGCAGATCACTGCGGGGGGGCAACTGCTGGACTACGAAGGTTTTGCCCTCTCTTTGAAGGATCTGCATATACCCCTGCGCGGGCGTTTCCAGGTGAGCAATGCTGCTGTTGCACTTGCGGCGCTGGAGCAGCTGTCCGCCTGCGGTTTCTCTTTCACTGAGAAAAATATTCGTCGCGGCTTGGAGAAAACAGTCTGGCCGGCCCGCCTTGAGCTTCTGAGGCGAAGGCCGCTGCTTATACTGGACGGAGCGCACAACCCGGCGGCAATGCAGGGGCTCTCCCTTTCACTTCCCGAATACTTCAGCTATAATCGCCTGATCCTCGTTCTCGGCGCCATGGCGGATAAAGATCTCTCTATGTTCGATTATATTCTCCCCCTGGCTGACACAGTGGTTTTAACCAGGCCCCAACTTCCCCGGGCTGCTGAAACAGAAAAGCTTGCCGCTTTCCTGGAAAACCGCTTTTCAGGAAGAGTAATTGTGGAGCAGGAGGTTGACCGGGCCCTGGTGACGGCGCTGGATCTTGCCGCCGCAGAAGATGCCGTCCTGGTTACCGGCTCATTCTACACTGTCAGCGAAGCGCGGGCTTCTTTTCTGAACTCCCATTTCCTGAAAGATTGCCAGTAGAAGAGTAGAAGAGACCCGGGAAATTTTCTCCTGGCCCAGCCTCCCCCATTTTGTTTTCGGTTTCTACAAAATATGGCGTATAACCTGTGAAAAGAAACAATAGATTAAAGTGGTGAAACAGATGAAAGAAAGCGGGACCGTTAATTATTTGAAACTTCTGGAAAAGGGGGAGCTGGCGCACCGTGCCGCCCTTTTAAAAGAACTTCTCGAACCCTGCTTACTGTGCCCCCGCGAATGCGGTGCCTTAAGAATTTCCGGTGAACGCGGCGAATGCGGCGCCGGAAAAGAAATTGAAATCTCAAGTTTTGGACCGCACTATGGAGAAGAGGGGCCTCTTGTGGGCAGAGGAGGCTCGGGAACAATCTTTTTTGCCTTTTGCAATCTTCGCTGTGTTTTTTGCCAAAATTACGAGATCAGCAGGGGGAAGCATAAATATTCTGTGACAACTGCAGAGCTGGCTGAGATCATGCTTGGGCTTCAAAGAAGGGGTTGCGTCAATATCAATTTTGTCACCCCAACCCATTTCACGCCCCAGATCGTCGAAGCTCTCCTGGTGGCGGCTGAAAAGGGCCTGCAGCTGCCGCTGGTTTACAACTGCGGTGGCTATGAAAGGGTTGAAACCCTGCGCCTGCTCCAGGGAATTGTGGATATCTACATGCCTGACCTGAAGTATGCCGGCGAGGAGATTGCTCATAAGTACTCCGGGGTTACTGCATACCCCTTGATCATGAAAGAGGCTGTCAGGGAGATGCAGCGGCAGGTGGGGGAACTGAAGCTGGATAGGGATGGGGTTGCTGTCAGGGGGCTTCTGATCCGCCACCTGGTCCTGCCGGGGAATCTTGGAGGCACTGCGGAGTTAATGGAGTTTATTGCCAGAGAGCTTTCCCCCAGATCCTGGATTAACGTTATGGAACAGTACCACCCTGTCTACCATGCCTCTCGTTATCCTGAAATCAACAGGAGAATTACCCGCAAAGAATTTTTAGAAGCGCTGACTGTTACCAAAAATATCAGCCCGGAGTTCAAACTGTTATAATAATACAATTTGATTTTTACTTACATTCCTGCAGGAAAAACGCCCTTTCTAACGAAAAGATACCTAATACCCAAAATTGAGCGTCATCTATAAAAAAACTCAATATAAAAGGGGTGAGCTAATCAGCATGGGTCTGGCAATTTTCAAAGGAGGCGTTCACCCGGAATACCGCAAGGAGTTAACCGCTTCTCTGGCTATTACCACCGCTCCAATTCCACAAAGAGTAATTATTCCACTACAGCAGCATATCGGTGCTCCCTGCGAACCGCTGGTGGAGGTAGGTGAAGCTGTAAAGGCCGGCCAAAAGATCGGAGACAGTGAAAGCTTCGTTTCTGCACCGGTGCACGCATCCATATCGGGAAAGGTAAGGGCTATCGAGCCCTGCAACCATCCTCTGGGCATGAAGGCAACTGCGGTAATCATTGAAAGTGATGGCGATGAAGAGGAATACATCGAATTTGATCCCGTAGACGATCTGGATAACCTTTCACCGGAGGAGATCCTGACACTCATCCGCAGCGCCGGCATTGTGGGGATGGGTGGAGCTGCTTTTCCGGCGCATGTGAAGTTGTCACCGCCTGAGGGTAAAACCATCGATACGGTGATTCTGAACGGCGCCGAGTGTGAACCGTACCTGACGGCAGATCATCGCATTATGCTGGAAAAGCCTGATGAGGTTGTCTTTGGCCTCGAAATTATCATGAGAGCCCTGGGAGCAGGGCGGGGAATTATCGGGATTGAAGACAACAAGCCCGATGCCCTCAGGGTCATGGGGCAGGCGATTGAAGGCAAGTCTGATCTAAGCGTTGTTTCACTAAAAACAAAGTACCCCCAGGGTGCTGAAAAAATGCTGATCCAGGTAACAACCCGGCGCAGTGTTCCCCCGGGCGGTCTGCCTCTTGATGTTGGCGTGGTCAACCACAATGTGGGCAGCGCCGCCGCCATATCGGAGGCGGTCAGGAAAGGCAGGCCATTGATTGAGCGGGTGATTACAGTCACCGGCGAAGGGATCAGGCGGCCGTCCAACCTGATGGTGCGCCTGGGTACTCCGGTAAGCGATCTTATTGACTTTTGCGGCGGTCTAAAAGAAGAAACTTGCAAGGTGATCATCGGCGGGCCGATGATGGGGCTGTCCCAGCCGACGACAGACCTGCCCGTAATCAAGGGGACATCAGGCATTGTCGCCCTGACATCCGAGGATGTGGATCTTAGCGAAAGCAGCAGCTGCATCCGTTGTGCAAGGTGTGTTCAGGTCTGTCCCATAAAACTGGTTCCCACATTTATTGCCCAGGCGGCAGAGCACGGTCTTTTCGACAGAGCTGAAAAATTACATGCTGCCGATTGTATTGAATGCGGATGCTGCGCCTATATCTGCCCGGCCCGGATTCCCCTGACGCAATGGGTCAGGATTGCCAAGGCTGAAGTGCTCGCCAGGCAGAAAAGCTAAGAGGCGCTTTGAGATGGGAGTGAGCAATATGAATGGAAAACTGGTAATATCTTCATCACCTCATGTGCGTACGATGCAATCAGTGCAAAGTGTCATGATCGATGTACTCATCGCCCTGGGGCCCGTTGCAGTTGTGGCGGTGTTTCTTTTCGGTTACCAGGCACTTATCACCATGGGTGTAGCTGTTGGTGCTGCCATGCTGGCCGAGGCTATCTGGTTGCGGCGCCTGAATATATTTGGTGATGGAAGTGCTGCGGTAACCGGTTTGTTGCTGGCTATGACCCTGCCGCCCAATGTTCCCTGGTGGATCCCCGCTATCGGGGCGGTTACAGCGATTATCATCGGAAAGCAGGTTTACGGAGGCATTGGATACAATATTTTTAATCCAGCTCTTGTGGGCAGGGCCATCCTGGTGATTTCCTGGGGTTCCCGCCTGGCGGGTCCCATCTGGCCTGTCCCCAAACCCTTCCATTTTCTTGCTGATATTTCTTCTGTAACCACGGCAACTCCCCTGGCGGGTGAAGCTGAAGCTCTGAAAGTATCGCTGAGCCAGCTCCTTATCGGGAATATGGCCGGCTGCCTTGGCGAAACATCTGCCATTGCCCTGATTTTTGGAGCATTCTGGCTTCTCTACAAAGGCCACATTGACTGGCGGATCCCGGGCGGCTTTATGCTTACCGTCTGGATTATGGGCACCTTGTTTGGCGGCGGATTTTATCAGGAAAGCAATATGCTGACCGGTCTTTTTCATCTTCTCGCCGGAGGCGTTCTCCTTGGGGCGCTGTTTATGGCTACAGATATGGTTACCTCCCCGGTAACACCCAATGGCAGGCTCATATTCGGGGTGGGCTGCGGCTTGATCACTATGCTCATCCGCCTTTTTGGCGCCTATCCTGAGGGGGTTACCTTTGCTATTTTAACGATGAATGCGCTGACCCCCCTGATCGATAAATTTACCATACCCAGGAAATTCGGGGAGGTGAAGCGCTTTGCGTGACATTATCCGTCTTATCTTAACCCTGCTTGTTGTTACCGCCGTGGCTGCAGGACTGCTGGCGGGAGCAAATATGGTTACCGCTCCGGCCATTGCTGAGCGGCAGGAGGAAGATTACCGCAATGCTCTCAAAGAATACTTTTCCCGGATGGATGGTTTTAAAAGCGAGCTTCTCGATGAGGATTCTTTTGATCTTGTTTATGATAATTCAGGTGAGCTTCTAGGTGTGATGGCTTCGGCTGCTGTACAGGGTTATGATGGCTTCATTCGCTACAACTTGGCCGTGGATAGAGGAGGCAAAATACTGGGAATACGCATTGTGGAACACTCTGAAACCAAGGGTGTGGGCGATGTCATCGAGAAACCTGAATTCCAGAAACAGTTTGCCGGGAAAAGCCATCTTGATCCGCTGCAGCCCGGAGAGGATGTCGATATCGTTAGCGGCGCCACAAAAAGCACTGCTCCCATGATCGATTCAATCCGACAGCTTCTTGCGGTCATTGCCGGCAACTATCTTGCTATTGAGGAGGAGGAGCCTTTCGATATCACCGCCGTACCCGATGGTACCTACCGCGGCATAGGTGAAGGGCTCTTCGGCGGGATCGTTGTCGATGTCACCGTAGAGAGCGGTAAAATTACCGTCATCGAGATCGTTGAGCATGAAGAGACTCCCACTTACCTGGCCGAAGCTGCAGCCATCATTCCCCCACAGATTATTGATGAACAGACCCTGGAAGTTGACACTAAGACGGGGGCTACCGAAAGCAGCGCCGGGATTGTCGAAGCTGTCCTTGCTGCCTTAACCCAGGCCCTGAACCCGGAAGGTGGTGAAAGCGGTGAAGAGTAATTACCTGAAAGATTTTACACGAGGGATTTTTGAAGAGAACCCCGTGTTCCGCCTTGTTCTGGGGATGTGTCCCACTCTTGCCATTACGGTCCTCATTAAAAACGGGTTGGGGATGGGCCTGGCTGTGGTGGCGGTGCTCACCTGTTCCAACATTGTCATCTCCAGCTTGCGGCGCTTTATTCCCGAGCAGATCCGGATCCCCTGCTATATTGTGATCATCGCTACCTTTGTGACGATTATTGAAATGGTACTGCAGGCTTTTGTTCCCGCTCTCTATGCCGCCCTGGGGGTGTTTGTTCCCCTTATTGTGGTGAACTGCATCATTCTGGGCCGGGCTGAAGCCTTTGCCGGCAAGCAGCCGGTGCTACGCTCACTATTTGATGGACTCGGGAGCGGGCTGGGGTTTACCCTGGGTTTGCTGCTGCTCTCTCTGGTGCGGGAGGTCTTCGGCAACGGTACTTTTCTGGCCGAGACGAATTATGCTGTGCAGCTTTTTGGATCAAGCTTTGAACCTATGCGGGCCTTTGCACAGCCTGCGGGAGCCTTCATTGCACTGGGCTTGCTGCTGGCGCTGACAAATATCATCTTCAAACGGTTGCAAATCGATTAAGCCCGGTTCACAATTCTTTGACGGAGGAAAGTCATGGAAAAGCTGATTTCAATCCTGTTTATATATATTCTGGTGGACAATTTTGTCCTGCAGCGCTTTTTTGGGATCTGTCCGTTCCTGGGCGTTTCGCGGAAGATGGAGACTGCCATGGGGATGGGCATGGCGGTAGTCTTTGTGATCACAATCTCTACACTAGTGACATGGTTGATCCATTATCAGATCCTTGCCCCGCTGGGCCTGGAATTTCTACAGCTGGTCACCTTTATCCTGGTCATCGCCGGCATGGTGCAGCTTGTGGAAACCTTTTTGCGGAAGGCCAGCCCCACACTATACCAGGGGCTGGGAATTTTCCTTCCCCTCATCACGACCAACTGCGCTGTCCTGGCGGTGGCGCTGCTGGCGGTGCGCCAGGAATTTACGCTTCTTGAATCGGTTGTCTTCGGCATTGCCGCTTCGCTGGGCTTCTGGATGGCCCTGGTGATCATGTCGGGAATCAGAGAGCGTCTTGATCTGGCTAAAATACCGGCTCCGTTACAGGGCACCGCCATCACCCTGATTACCGCGGGCATCCTCTCGCTGGCTTTTATGGGATTCAGGGGCATGTTGACTCTTTAATAGCAGAAGGTATGTGATTGCAAAGGACATATTTGATTATTACAGCGAGGTGAGTACAGTGGAAATATTATATGCCATCGCCACCCTGGGAGGCGTAGGCATTCTCCTGGGTATTCTCCTGGGGGCAGCGGCGCATTTTTTTGCCCTGGAAACCGACCCCCGGGTGGAAGCGGTTCGCAATGCCCTGCCCGGGGCCAACTGCGGCGCCTGCGCCTATGCGGGGTGCAATAAATATGCCGAAGCGATTGTTGAGGGCAGAGCGCCGGTTAATGCCTGTACTCCCGGCGGAAGTGCCTCTGCCGAAGCTATTGCCGCAATAATGGGGCAGGATGTCTCTGCGGTAGAAGAGGTGGTGGCTGCAGTATTCTGCCGTGGCGATAACGTGCGTGCCAGTGAAAAATTTCTCTATGACGGGATCTCCGACTGCGCCTATGCGCAGCAATATCACGGCGGTTTCAAAACCTGTCCCTACGGATGCCTGGGCCTGGGAAACTGTGTGCGGGTCTGTCCCTTTGACGCCATCGCCATGGGCCCGGACGGATTGCCGCAGGTTGACGAAGAGCTATGCACCGGCTGCGGCCTTTGCCGCGATGCCTGCCCGCGCGGCATCATCCGCCTTGTTCCCAAAGGCAACCAGGGGCACCTGGTCTGGTGCAGCTCGCAAGAACGCGGGAAAACTGTTACCAGGGCTTGTGAGGTGGGATGCACTGGCTGTAGGGCTTGTGTGCGGGCCTGTCCACAGGAGGCCATTAGCATGGAAGGCAATCTTGCAGTAATCGATCTGGCTAAATGTGATGACTGCGGTCTCTGCATGGAGAAATGCCGCTTCGGTTCCATCCTGCCTCGTAGTAAAGCCGGTGTTGACAACGCTGCTGCTCCGAAAGCTGCCAGCGCCTAAAATTCAGGAGGATACTGTGATTGCGGGGCTGTCTCTCCGTCATACCGGGGCAGCCCCTTTTAATTGTGGAGTAAACTTTGAGGACCCTGTTATTTCCCCTGTTATTTTTACCGCGGTGATGCTATATTAAATCCTGAGGGTAGATGATGAAGGAAGGGATTGGCCTTGGCCTGGTTGCATGGAGACAAAGCAGAGAGGGACAATAAAGAGGAAAAGTCTTTTCTGTCGCATAAAAAACGCATTATCCTCGCTGTTCTTGTTGTTCTTATCTTGACGGCTCTTATTCTTGCAGGCATCGCCGCGCAATTTTCCCGATTGAAACTGTTTGATTACAGGCAACTGCTTATGGATACCGATGTGAGTGTTCAGCTATATGCCGGAACATCGGGAAAAGCTGGCAGGATTAGAAATGAACTTTTTGATGAGATGGGGCGCCTGGAGCGGCTCTTAAGCTACACTGATCGTTCCAGCGATGTGACAAAAATCAACGAAGCCGCCGGGAAAAAGGCTGTCCAGGTCAGTCCGGAGACTATGGAAGCAACCCGGTATGCGCTCGATTGTGCGGATTTATGCGAAGGGGCTTATGATCCTACCATTGCTCCCCTGATCGAGATATGGGGTTTCCAGGGAGAATGCTTTCGTGTGCCCTCTACTGAAGAAATCGAGGATAGTGGCTCCCTGATAGGTTATACCCTTGTGGAGATCGATACAGCCGGCAGAAAGATCTTTCTTCCCCGCCCTGGGATGGCGCTCGATCTTGGCGGTATTGCCAAGGGCTACATTGTTGACCGCGGTCTGGAGCTGCTTTCTCGCGCGGGCATTGGACATGCCCTCATTAATGCAGGCGGCGACATCGGTATTCTCGGCCCCAAGCCCGACGGCTCCCCCTGGCGGATCGGGGTGAAACACCCGCGCCGGGAAGGAGATATTATTGCTGTAATTTCATGGTCCCAAAAGGGAGCGGTGGTTACCTCGGGGGATTACGAGCGCTATTTTGAAATGGAGGGCATGCGCTACCATCATATCCTTGATCCCGGGAGCGGTTACCCCTCCCGTGTCCTGATCAGTGCTACAGTGACAGCCCCGACTGTTGTTGAGGCGGACGCGCTGGCAACGGCTATTATGGTAATGGGTCCGCAGCGTGGCCTGGCTCTGGTGGAGAGCCTCCCCGGTGTAGAAGCCCTTCTAATCACTCCCGAACTCGAATTGCTTATCTCAAGCGGTCTGCAAGATCTTATTGAGCTGCCGGGTGAAAAGTGAATATGAATCTTCCTGGTAGATATTCTTCTTTTTTCTTTTAGCAACTGGCGTTTTGTTAAAAGGGAAAACTACCTTTTTGGATAATTTAATTAAGGGGAGCATGAATGAAACGCAATCTTTTTGGGATCACCTACCTGGCGGTGTTGATCACCTTTGCCGTGGTGATTCACACTGTCGAAGCAGCCCTGCCGCTGCCAATGCCTGTTCCCGGGGTGCGTCTGGGGCTGGCGAATATGATCACTTTGCTTACCATTGTTCTCTACGGGGCGCGTAGCGGTCTGCTGGTGGCGGTGCTGCGCACGATCATCGGCAGTCTCATTGGCGGTACTTTTCTGGGATTCGGTTTCTGGCTGAGTCTTGCCGGGGGGGTGACCTGCACTGTGATCATGTCCCTGGCGGTGCTCCTGATGCAGAAGGGTTATCT
>MTBK01205452.1_pt2 | contig 10329 bp, 11 predicted proteins | sample 1535981 | NCBI WGS metagenome assembly MTBK01 (sample SAMN06109225, study PRJNA356200) | anaerobic digester metagenome | isolation source: biogas reactors fed with pig manure or primary and secondary sludge | place: Spain | collected 2016-06-30 | reverse complement strand
GATGACATGACCGCCCGGGGCTACCGGGTGCTCGCCGTGGCCCACGGTCGCGCAGAAGAACCGGTGCCTGCCGAGAACCCCGGGCTTCCTCCCCTCACCCTCCTCGGTCTGGTCGGGTTCATCGATCCGATAAGACCTGACGTCCCCGATGCGGTGCGACAGTGCCGCCGCGCCGGGGTCGACGTGGTGATGGTGACCGGGGACCACCCGGCGACGGCGCTCGCCATCGCACGGGAACTCGATATCGCAGATTCTCCCGGCGAGGTGGTCACCGGTGCGGAGCTGGGAGACTCTGACCCGGCGATGTCGCCGGAGTTCATCGACCGGGTGAAGCGGGGCCGGGTCTTTGCCCGGGTGACACCGCTCCAGAAACTCCGGATAGTCGAGGCCTACCGGGAGAGCGGGGCCTATGTCGCGGTAACCGGGGATGGGGTCAACGATGCGCCGGCGCTCCGGAGTGCGAACATCGGGGTCGCGATGGGCTCCGGGACCGATGTCGCCCGGGATACGGCGTCATTGATCATCACCGACGATGATTTCGCCTCGATAGTCGCCGGGATCGAGGAGGGGAGGTATGCCTACGACAACGTCAGGAAGGTCGTCTACCTCCTGGTCTCGACGGGGTTTGCCGAAGTCCTCCTCTTCATGCTCGCCCTCGCCGTGGGCCTCCCGCTCCCCCTCCTCGCGGTCCAGCTCCTCTGGCTGAACCTGGTGACGAACGGCATCCAGGATGTGACGCTGGCACTTGAAGAAGGAGAACCCGGCGTCATGGATCGCCCGCCGCGGAGGCCCGGGGAGGGGATCTTCGATCGAATGATGATCGAGGAGGTGCTTCTCTCCGGAACACTGATCGCGCTTGTTACGCTCGGCACCTGGTACTGGCTCCTCTCGAATGGATGGGATGAGTTTGCGGCCCGGAACCTGATCTTCCTGCTGATGGTGCTCTTTGAAAACTTCCATGTCTTCAACTGCCGGTCCGAATATACCTCCGCGTTCCGCGTCCCGATCAGCCGCAACTACTTCCTGGTGGCCGGAGTCGTCGCCGCGCAGGGTGTACACATTCTCGCTCTCTACACCCCCATCCTCCAGGATGTCCTCCGGGTACAGCCGGTCACCCTGATCGAGTGGCTCTCGCTCCTCGTCCTCGCGTCCTCGGTCGTGATCGTTATGGAGGTATATAAGGCTGTCAGGAAGCACCGCTCCGGGGATCACCCGACCGGCACCGCACCGAAGACCCAGGCGATGTAGACCGCGTAGCCGATGAGCAGGACGACCGACCAGGCCCTGACGAGCGCCGGGCGGGCGAAGAGGAGCGGGAGGATGGCGACCGTGAAGAGGAGGACCGCGATGATGTCAACCCATGAGTTGATGGCCACCGGGGCGAGGAGGAGGGCTATCCCGAGGACCAGGAGGAGGTTGAATATGTTGCTCCCGAGTATGTTCCCCACCGATATGGCGCCCTCGTTCTTTATGGTGGCCACAAGGGACGTCGCGAGCTCGGGAAGCGATGTGCCGACGGCGACGATCGAGACGCCGATGACGAACGCCGGTATGGCGAAGGCCTCCGCGAGCGCGACGGCACCGTCGACGACAAGGTGCGCCCCGGCGATTACGGCTACGAGGCCGGCGATGATGTAGAGAGCGTCGGCCCGTCCATGGGACTCGATATCGATATCCTTCTCCTCGCGCCCCGTCCGCACGAGAACGATAAGGATGCCGGCGAAGAGGACGAGGAAGACCACCCCGGACAGGGCGTCGAGCGTACCCCTCAGGGCGAGCAGGACGAACGCCGCCGTCGCACCAAACATCAGCACCGTGTTCCGGACGAGTTCAGCCCGCGATGTCCCGGACGCGGCGATCATATCGGGGCGGATGAGGGTGCAGAGGGCGAGGACGAGCGCGATGTTTGCTATGTTGCTCCCGAGGACGTTTCCAAGCGCAATCCCCGTGTTACCCGTGGCTGCGGCGTCCGTGCTGACGACGAGCTCGGGAAGCGAGGTTCCAAACGCTATGATCGTCGACCCGATCAGGGCGGGGGAGACGTTGTGGCGGAGGGCAAGGCCGCTCCCGCCACCTACGAAGAGGTCGGCACCTTTGACGAGGAGCGCGATGCCGGCGATGAGCATAACAGCGGTTACTATCACAGGGATTCCTCAGAACTGATGAGTAGTACCTGGGGCGCAGGCCCGCTAATACGTTTCCGGGGGGCAAAGAGCATATCCTCTCTCATCCAACATATCTGCGACACCGGTACCGGCACAACTCAGCCGAAACCCCGGTATGGGAGGCCGCCGCATACGCGCTCTTTTGATGAAGAGATCGATACCCTTGAGCGGGAACTCGCCGATCTCCTCCGGTTCCCCGAGGAGGAGTTCATCGATATCATACGGGACGTAGGGTTCTCCTGCGACTGCTGCGGGCGGTGCTGCACGCGGGAGTTCAACGGCCATGTCTTCCTCCTTGAGGAGGATACCGACCGGGTCAGGGCCTTCTCTCCGGGGGCTATCATACCGGCCCCCGGTTTTGAGGCCTGCGACCAGCACGGGAGGTTCTACGTCCCGGGCTACGCCCTCAGGACAGAGCCGGATGGATCCTGCATCTTCCTATCGGGTGGCAGGTGTAGCATATACGACCGGCGGTTTGCTATCTGCCGGGTCTACCCCTACATGCTCCACCGCGAGGCTGATGAGACAGGCGCAGTCGACTGGCGGCAGATCAGCGGCTTAAACGAGCACGGGTGCTACAACACCCCGATCGACGACGCTACATGCGCCCGTATCGCCCGGGAGACCCGGGAGTACGAGGCAGCGTTCCTCGACCAGGAGATCCGGTTCCGGCAGGCTCTCCGTGACCTCTTCGCCCGCGAAGGGCTCCGTTATGTCCGGAGAACCTACGATCTCCTGATGCGCGACTTCCAGCGAGGCGCCGGGATCGAGGTCCAGGTATTTCACCGTGGCCGGTTTGAGCCGCACCGGATCACCCGCGACATCTATAGGTGAACCTTTATAGTGCCCTGTCCCAACCGGGAATCACTATGGAGCGTGAGTATGATCTCATCGTCATCGGGACCGGTGTCGCCGGTTCCGACATCGCCCTGCACTGCCGGGATGCCGGCATGCGGGTGGCGATCACCGATAATCGGGACTACGGGGGGACGTGCGCCCTCCGGGGCTGCGTCCCGAAGAAGGTTCTTGCGAGCGCCGCCGGGATGGTTGCAAGCGCCCGGAACCACAGGGGGAGCGGGATATCCGGGGATCTCTCGATCGACTGGCCGCGCCTGATCGAGTTTGAGCGTTCGTTCACCGATCCCATCCCCCGGCGGAAGGAGAAGAGCTTCCAGAAGGCCGGGATCCATACCTACCACGAGCCCGCCCGGTTTGTCGGTCCGAACCAGGTGGCGATCGGGGATGAGGTCTTCCCGGCGCGCTACATCGTTATCGCCACCGGCGCACACCCCCGACCGCTCGATGTCCCCGGCGCCGAACTCATGACTTTGAGCGACGACTTCTTCTACCTCAGAGACCTCCCCGGGCGGATAGTCTTCATCGGCGGGGGCTACATATCGTTTGAGTTCGCCCACGTGGCCGCCAGGGCCGGGGCGAAAGCGACCATCCTCCAGCGGAGCGACCGGGTTCTCTCGGGGTTCGATCCCGGTATCGTCGACAGGCTGGTTCGGGCATCAGGGGAGATCGGTATCGACGTGCGGCTGAACATGCCGCTCAGTGCAGTCGAGAAGACCGGTGACGGTCTTCTGGTACGGGCCGGGAAGGCGACGATCGAGGCGGATATGGTCGTCCACGGAGCGGGAAGGGTCTCCGCGATCGAGGATCTCGACCTTGCAGCCGGAGGGGTCGAGGTCGACCGGCGCGGGATCCGGGTCAACGACTACCTCCAGAGCACATCAAACCCGGCCGTCTACGTGGCCGGGGATGCAAACACGAAGAGCCCGCAGCTGACGCCGGTGGCGGTTATGGATGCCCACATAGTCGCCGATAACATCCTCCACGGGAATACCCGGACACCCGACTACTCCGTCGTCCCGGGCGCGGTCTTCACAAACCCGCCCATCGCCTCCGTCGGGCTCACGGAGGAGGAGGCAAAGAATAAAGGGGTGGCCTATACCGTGAATGCCGGCGATCTCTCAGACCGCTTCACGAACCGGAGCATCGGGGAGAGGCATGCCGGCTACAGGATCCTGATCGGCAAAGATTCCCGCCGGATCCTCGGAGCCCACCTCATCGGGAGCGGCGCAGAAGAGGTGATCAACACCTTCGCCCTCGCTATAAAGCACGGGCTCACTGTGGACGATCTCGGGCTCGATGCGATCCCCTGGGCCTACCCGAGCCATACCTACGAGATCATCCAGATGATCTACCCGATGGTGAGGAAATAGGAAGAAAAAAAGCAGAGCCCGCCGGACTCTCTTCACGCATCCACGCCCTCTTCGGCCGGCTTCTTCGCGGGCCGTTCAGGCTTCACGTAGGTTATGGTGTAGCTATCCACCACATGCTCCTCCGTCGGCGGGAGGTAATCCTGCTCCATCGCAAGACTCCCGAACGGGCAGCTCTCGACGCAGTCGCCGCAGGCTATGCAGCGCATGCGGTTGATCTCCCAGACCTTCGCCTCTTTGTCGAGGTGAATCGCCACGCACGGGCACCGCTTTGAGCAGAGCGCGCAGGAGCGGCACGTGGCAGGGTCGAAGACAACGTGACCCCGGGTGATGGGGGTCGTCCGTGCCGGAACCGCAGGGTACCGCCGGGTGGCAGGCCCCCGTACAAGGTTCTGGAGGACGGTTTTTGTCATCTCAAAGAGTCCCATACCTCACCTCTCCGTGCAGCTGATGCAGGGATCGATCGAGAGAACCACGATCGGGACATCGGCGAGCTGGGCGCCGGGGAGCATCTTCACAAGCGCAGGGATGTTTGCAAACGTCGGTGTCCTGATGCGGGCGCGGGCAAGGTGCTTGGTGCCGTTACCGAGCAGGTAGTGGACGACCTCTCCCCGTGGCTGCTCGACGCGGGAGAAGTACTCTCCATCCGGCGCTCCCTTCACCTTCACATCGATCGGGCCTTCGGGCATCCCCTCGATCGCCCTCCTGATGATGTCGATGGAGGAGTAGAGCTCACGGACGCGGACGGCGCACCGGGCGTAACAGTCCCCGGCGGTCTCGACGACTGCCTTGTACCCCAGTTCCCCGTATGCCGCGTACCCGGTCTCCCGGTGGTCGCTTGCAACCCCGCTCCCCCGGAGGGTCGGCCCTGCCGACCCGAGGGTGTAGGCCTCGTCCTTTGAGAGAACACCGAGCCCCTTGAGACGGTACTTCACCGTCTCATCGTTTAAGAAGACTTTGCCGAGATCCCGGCAGTCCTCCTCGAAGGAGTCCAGACCCCTGTGTATCTCGTCGAGTTTATCCTGCCCGATATCCCGCCTGACCCCGCCGACCTTGCAGGTGCTCTGGATGATCCGCCCGCCGGTGGTGTCCTCAGAGATATCGAGCACACTCTCCCGGAGCTGCCAGGATCTCATGAAGAGGTTCTCAAAGCCCATCGCATCCGCAAAGAGACCGAGCCAGAGGAGATGGGAGTGGAGACGCGAGTACTCCGACCAGATCGTCCTGAGATACCTTGAGCGGTCAGGAACCTCGATCCCCATTATATGCTCGATCCCCTGGCAGTAGCAGAGCGCATGCATGAAGCTGCAGATACCACATATCCGCTCGGCCACATAGACGTACTCGGGGTACTCACGTTTCTGCACGAGCTGCTCAAGCCCCCGGTGGATGTAGCCGATGGATGGAACCGCATCCACAACGAGTTCATCCTCAAGAACCAGGTCGATGTGGATGGGTTCAGGAAGCACCGGGTGCTGCGGCCCGAACGGCACGACTATACGTCCTGGCATCGGTCACCCCCCCTTCTCGTGACGCTGAACGGATACTTCTCATCGGTCCTGTAGAACGTCCCCTTAAAGTCGATGTTTATACCGGTAACCGTGATCCCGAAGAGGTCATGGAGTTCGTTCTCGTATACGAACGCCCCCCAGTAGATATCGGATATGCTTGGAATCTCCGTCTCCGGTTCGACCGTCAGGCGGAGGTTCCTGAACTGGTAGCCTTTATCGAACGAGTAGTTGACCTCGTAAGCACCGCCGACGTCCGTGCATCCGATCTGGACGAGACGGTAGCCGTCGGAATTGAGCGCCCCGACCTCCCGCAGGAGATCCCCCGGCGCAATGTTAATAGTAGTCTGCTCCTCGTTAACTGTCATGTAGTCTCACCTGCCTCTTCTTTCATACGCGCTCCTCCCGCCATCCTCTCCCGTTTCTCCTCGAGGATCCCGAGCGCCGCAACAACGCCATCGATGATCTGCTCCGGCCGGGCAGCGCATCCCGGGACATAGACATCGACCGGGATAACTTTGTCGATGCCGCCGGCGATGTTGTAGCACTCCCGGAATATGCCGCCGGTTGCGGCGCAGGCGCCGACCGCTATGACCACTTTCGGCTCCGGCATCTGCTCGTAGAGGTTCCTGACCACAGGCCGGTTCTGCGAATTGACCCCGCCGGTGATCAGCAGGATGTCCGCATGCTTCGGGTTTCCGGTGTTGATGATTCCAAACCGCTCCACGTCGTAGAGCGGGGTGAGGCATGCGAGCACCTCGATATCGCATCCGTTGCAGCTGGACGCATCGTAGTGAAGGATCCAGGGTGATCGCTTCAGGAATGCCATACTACTCATGCACCTCCATACACCATATAAGAGAGGATCGCCAGGTTCGCTATGCCGAGTGCCGCCGCGAGCCACCCGCTCTTCAGGGCTGCCTGCCAGCGAACCCGAGCTGTGACGTTATCGACGAAGATCTCCGCTGCGTAGGTGACCGCGACCGCAATAATCCCGATCACTGGATTCCAGGCAAAGAAGAGGTAGACTATCCCGAGGAGAAAGATATTCTCGTACCAGTGGGCGATCTCGATCTGGCCGAGGGTCGAGCCGGAGAACTCCGTTGTGACTCCCTTGACGATCTCCTGGTGCGCGTGGTGCGACGTCGAGATATCGAAGGGAGATTTCCTGAGTTTGAGCGTGAGGATGGCGGCAAGACCCAGGAAGACCCCGGGGAGGTAGAGGATCACCGGTATGGTCGTGGTTGCCATATCGACGACGTAGAAACTCCCGGTGACCATGTAGAACCCGACGGCCGTAAGAATGATCACCGGTTCGTAGGCCATCACCTGGATCAGTTCGCGCTCGGCCCCGATGTGGCTGTAGGGCGAGTGGGCCGCGTAGGCCCCGAGCACCAGGAAGACGTGGGCGAGCGTGAAGGCAAATATGATAAGGAGCAGATCCCCTCCCGCGAAGAAGAGGGCGCCGGATAGGGCGATGAAGATCAGGTAGGCGAGGATGTAGAAGTTCTGCGCCGTGGTGACCACAACCTTCTCCTTCTCGAAGAGTTTCCCGACGTCGTAGAAGGGCTGCAGGATCGGAGGCCCGACCCTCCCCTGCATCCGCGCGGTGATCTTGCGGTCTATACCGGCTATGAGGCCCCCGAGTAATGGCGCGAGTATGAGGAAGATGACTGCGCCCATGATCCTGTTCATAGGGCCACCCCCGCAAAAGCCCATGATGCAAGGATCAGTATTATGCAGACCGCTGCCCCCGGCCGGAAGAGACGTGCCTCGCCGAAGCAGGTGGTGAGGTAGTAGTTCCGCGTCTGCGCCTCCCGGGTCATGCCGAGAGAGCCTTCGAAGTGGAGATCTGCGGTAGCCGGCCTCCCGCCCATGTATGCCGGGAGGCGTTTTGCGCTCTTCCGGAAGAGGGCGAACGATAAGGGCAGGAAGAGGAGCAGGGCCATCATCAGGAGCATGATCGCGACGTTTGTCTGCGCGAGGCCCGCCGTAACCCCGTATATGACAAGCACGTAGGGCTCGATCAGCATCGAGGATATGACCGGGAAGAGGAATGCAGCCGCTATGACAAGGCCGGTGATTATGTAGAGCGGGATCCAGGGCTCCTCAAAGAACCCTTTCTCGATCTGCTCAACCCCCCGTATGACCGTGATGAGTTTTCCCATCCACTTCGCCCAGAAAAAGACCGTGACGGCACTCCCGTAGGCGAGTATGGCGACGAAGACGATCCCGAAAGGTACCTGGACGAACGCCTCGATCGCCGCCCACTTGGAGATCAGCATGCCGAAAGGCGCAAGGAACATGCCGGCGATCCCGATGAACATCATAACGGCCATCTTCGGCATCCTGACGATCAGGCCCTCCATGTCCTCGATGTCACGGCTCTCGATCCTGTTCTCGACCGCTCCGGTCCCGAGGAAGAGGAGTGATTTTGCGACGGCGTGGAATATGATCAGGAGGATCGCCGCCCAGACGAGCATGTGGGTTCCGACGCCCGCACATGCGGCTATCAGCCCTAGGTTTGCTATAGTCGAGTAGGCGAGGACTAACTTTGCGTTGCTCTGCGATATCGCTATGGCGGACGCGACGACGAACGTCACGGCGCCTACGAGGCCGACAGAGACCCCGGCGAGCGTCCCGGCAAAGACCGGCGCGAACCTGACCAGGATGTAGACACCGGCCTTGACCATTGTGCTTGAGTGGAGCAGGGCCGAGACCGGTGTCGGGGCCACCATCGCCCCGAGGAGCCAGGAGGAGAACGGCATCAGGGCCGCCTTCGTTATGCCGGCAAACCCGATCAGGACGGCCGGTATCAGTATGATTGCGGCGTCACCCGAGGCAAGCACCGCCGCGAGATCGATGCCGCCGCTCGCTGGTCCGGCTGCAACGAGGTAGATTATAGCCGCTATGAACGCGACCCCGCCGAGGAGGTTCATAACCAGGGCAAGGAAGGCGTTCTTTGTCGCCTCTTCTGTCTCCGCGTAGCCGATCAGCAGGAACGACGTGATCGTCGTGACCTCCCAGAAGAAGAAGATCCACAGGAGGTTGTTTGAGAAGACGAGGCCGAACATCGCAGCAATGAATGCGAATACGACGAAGAAGAACGTCCCCTGCCGGTCACGCACCTCCGGGTGGAGGTGGTGATACGTCTCCATGTACCTGACAGCGTATACGGCTATGAGGCTCCCGATGATCCCGATTATCAGGGCCATGATAATGGAGAACTGGTCGATGAAGAGGTTGTTTATCGCGTGGAGATTCTCCGAAAACGTCATCTCAAGATACACTACCAGCGCCGCCTGAACAACGGCCAGCCCGATTGCCAGGTAGTTCCTGAACTTTGCGCCCATGTAGATGATGAAGAGCGCTAGCGCCATCTCGATGGCCACCATGGCGAGGCTTGCCGTCTCCGAGGGCGCGGCAAAATAGACCGCGCCCTCGAACGCATACCGCATGAGCAGGTATATCGACGCCCCGCCGATAGCGAGAGCCGAGAGGACGACCACCGCGTAGCGCGATGTCGTTCGCTTCACGAACAATAAAAGACATGCGACGAGGATGGGAAATAATATAAGGAAGAGCAGCGTCTGCAACTATTGTCCCTCGTAGGGTAACTATGCCTTACTTACATAATTAACCATTCTAAATGGGCACGTGAGGCATTGCCCGGATTATGTCAGACGCCGGTTCGACGCGGCATTAACGGGCAAACCGGGCGACCGGATCACAGCACCTTTCGCGGCACACGGCCTTGCGCGCCCTCCCGCGCGGGGTTCATCTACCCGGGCACCGCGCCCCGCACGCCCCCTTCATGCTCCCCGGCGGCATCGCCCCGGTAACGCGGTATGAACATGCATAACGTTCTGCCCGGCGGCCTCCCCGACGTTGACGCCGATGTTGTAGCCGTCGGGGTGGCGAGAGCGCTCGCTGATCTCCCTGCAGTCGTCGATGAGGCGGGCAAGCGCCATCCGCTCTTCATACGTCGTCTCAAAATAATCCGCCACATGCCGAAACGGTATGATGAGCAGGTGGCCGGTACTGACCGGATGGATATCGTAGCGGGCATAGCAGAGGTTATTCCGGGTAACGATATCCTCCGGGGCCGGGTTACAGAACGGGCATGGCATGGTGTCATACCTGGTACCCCGGGTATGCATGAGCCTTTCGGCCCGCCTGCCCCCTCACCCGATCAGGTGGACAAGGAGCCTTCCGGCGAGACCCCGGGAGAGAGCGATGGCGTGTTCGGTGCAGATCTCGTGGCAGCAGTAGCACCTGATACAGCGCGCGAGATCGAACATCGCCCTGCCATCCGTGATGGTGACCGCATGCACCGGGCAGATCCGCTCGCACTTCCCGCACCCGATGCATGTCTCCGCGATCACGCCGGGCCGGGGGGCGTACGTCCTCCCGAACCGTCGGGTGATGGCG
>MTBK01048083.1_pt1 | contig 10338 bp, 11 predicted proteins | sample 1535981 | NCBI WGS metagenome assembly MTBK01 (sample SAMN06109225, study PRJNA356200) | anaerobic digester metagenome | isolation source: biogas reactors fed with pig manure or primary and secondary sludge | place: Spain | collected 2016-06-30 | reverse complement strand
GGAAAATGAGGCTGTTATTTATAAATATCAGGGCAAAATAACCTCAAATACGGGTTATCTTTCTGAGTTCATGGGGTTGTGTCCCAGCCCGTTATGTAGGCTTTACTATACAGTTAACAGAATAGAAAATGTGGAATAATACCGCAGGAGTAATATCAGCCATTCAGTGGGTCACTACCTATCCACGAGGCCACAGGCAGACCAAATTCAATTGTGAGAACAGTCGCTCACTGGACTCAAGCAATGGATATGAACAGAACCTGTTCTAAATGACGAGAGGGCAAATAGCATTATATAGTACCTGGGAAGTTGGGTATAGTGAATGGTCAAATAGGAATGAACCTGGTGGTCATATTTGAGTGAGTGTGTACACAGAGAACGTATTTTCATCCATAGCCTAATCAGATTCCAGGAAAAATATGGAACTGGACCCATTTCTGGAGCAGGCTTACAGGAGAGAAGATTTCCGGCACATCAAGGTGCCGGCTAATCCGAATGAATGACAGACGGCAACCTCCTGCAGGGGATGCGGGCCAGGTTTTTCTTGTACCTGACTGCGATCGTGAACAGGAACGAGTATACTTCTCGACTATCCAGGTTTATAATTAATAATCCGCTCTACAGGGGTGTGCTCATCCTCGGGAGCGGCACCGCGGTCGCTCAACTGATCGGGATTGTCGCGATGCCGATCATCACCCGGCTCTACACGCCGGCAGACATGGGGATTCTTGCAGTGTACTCGTCTATCCTGGCGATTTTTGGGATCGGCGCAATTTTTAGTTATCAATTCGCGTATGCGCTTCCTGAAAGGAACGAGGATGCAATCAACCTTTTTGGGTTGAGCCTGATACTCCTGTGTATCACAACAGCAGCATTTTCGCTCATTCTCCTGTTTGGAAAAGATCTCCTGATCAACGTCTTCGATCTGGATGTCATTGAACAATATATCTGGTTCCTTCTCATCGGTTTCTTCGGGATGGGGCTCTACACCATGCTGAATTACTGGGCCATCCGGCAGAAGGACTATGGGAGGATCACCTACACAAAGATCAACCAGGGTACCTGGGGTTCGGCATGTAAGATCCTCCTTGGTATCTTCTCTTTCGGGCCGTTGGGGTTGATTCTTGGACATATTGTCTCCCAGATCGCCGGGATTGGCACGTTCGCTCGTGCGATGTGGAGGAGGGATCGAGATTATTTTAAAGCAATATCCCTGAACCGCATGAAGGGCGTTGCAAAAACATACAAGAAGTTTCCCGTGTTTGATTTCCCGAGCACTATTGTCAACAGGATGTCATTAGAGCTTCCTCCTCTTATGCTGCTTGTACTCTACGGTTCAGATGTTGTGGGATTTTATGCACTTGCTAATATACTGGTGGTGCTTCCAGGCAGCTTAATTTCTGGCTCGATGGGACAGGCATACCTCGGAGAAGCGTCAGAGATGATCCGGAAAAGATCGCAAGGATTACAATCTCTCTATGTGAGGACGCTCAAACACCTGTTTGTTATTGCGGTTCCCTTGATCGGTATTTCAGCGTTATGTGCCCCGTTTGTCGTTCCTTTTATTTTTGGAGGGGCATGGGTTGAGGCGGGGTGGTACTGCTGGCCCCTGGCGCTGGCGGCTATAGCGGGGTTTGCAGTATCTCCAACTTCATTTTTGAGTATTTACGGTTACAATCATTGGCAGCTCGTCTGGGATACTGGTCGAGTTGTTTTAGCTTTACTGGGATTCTATATCAGCCATACTCTTGGATTTTCGGTGCTCGTTACCCTTTTGGTGTATTCGATTGTAGTGGTTTCAATGAATTACATCCTCATTGTATTGAATATCAAAGCGATCTCTAACATTCTGGATCCTTCAAGCCAGGGAGAGTCATAACTCGACGACATGTTTCCTGGTATGATTACTCCTGTTACGCTATCAGGTTGATCTAACTCGCATGTGCGATCACGATCTGAAGAATTATGGGATGAACTCAGTGAGTGTGGCAAGGAAGAACGAGAGGGCGTTCCTAATTCAATTGCCCCCGGAAAATAGCCTTCACCCGGGGATTTGATGAGGGACATCATAACCGGATATGGGACGACGATAGAACTCACTGATATCCGCTCCTATGTGAAGCTGGTGTGGGTGGAGGAGGCGGTGTTCTCATGGAATGGCTGAACGATCGGGAAAAAGAATCGATTATACCTCAGATGCCCGGTTTGATGACCTCGTCCCGGAGTGAAAGGAATTAGGGAATGTTTATTTTGTTTTCCGTCAAAACAATTCGTAAAGAGGCTGGCTCTCCTCTACCTGGCTGAGAGGGAGGCCACACAATAATTCAGGGATAGCCAAATGGACGTTCTGTCAATCCTCATCGATTGGTCTCCATACATCATCGCAGGCATTGCTGCCACGCTCGGTCTTGTCCTGATCGCGCTCGGCATCGGCATCCTTCTCGGGCTACCTATGGCGCTTGGGCAGGTTTACGGATCGCGCCCAGTGCGCTGGGTCATCGGGATCTATGTCTGGTTCTTCCGGGGCCTCCCTATCCTCGTCCTGCTCTTCCTCTTCTGGTTCGGCATATTCCCCGGGCTCGGGCTCGGCGATGTCCCGGCGTTTGTCGTCGGAGCAGTCGTGCTGGGTCTCCGGGGGGCGGCATACCAGTCCCAGATCTTCCGGGGGGCTATCCAGTCGATCAGCGAGGGGCAGATGATCGCGGCCCGATCACTCGGGATGAGCAGGAGTACCGCCATCCGTTCCGTCATTCTCCCTCAGGCGATGCGCATCGCGCTTCCCGGGTGGTCGAACGAGTACCCAAACATGCTTACCGACTCCGCGGTATGCTACGCCATTGGGGTCGCTGAACTGCTCACGGTTACATCGAGAATCGTCTCACAGACCTACGTAACGATGCCTATCTTCCTTGCGGCGGCAGTAATCTTCATAATCTTAAACTACGGGGGTCTCAAACTCCTGCATGGGCTCGAGAGGAGAATCGAGATCCCTGGCTTCGGGTCCGGGGCGGTGTAGAAGATGGATAGAAACGACATTGTTCTGAGGGTTGAGGATATACACAAATCCTTCGGGGACAAGGAGGTGCTGCGCGGAATCTCATTTGAGGTCAGGAGAGGCGAGACAAAGGTCTTCATCGGCCCTTCGGGTACAGGAAAGAGCACACTCCTCAGATGTATCAACCAGCTGACGATACCCGACCGCGGAAGTGTCTGGCTCGACGGCGAAGAGGTCACAAACTCAGGCGCCCGGATCAACTACTTCCGGCAGAAGATCGGCATGGTCTTTCAGAACTACTACCTCTTCGATCACCTCACCGCGTTCAAGAACGTTGAACTGGCGCTGCTCAGGGTCAGGGGCATGAGCAAGGCGGAGGCATGCGAGAAAGCGCTCACCGAACTCCGGCAGGTGGGGCTGGAGGACTGGGCCGACCACTACCCGGCCGAGCTCTCCGGGGGCCAGGCCCAGCGGGTATCCATCGCCCGGGCGCTTGCCATGGACCCGGATGTCATCCTCTTCGACGAACCTACATCCGCGCTCGATCCCGAGCTGACCAGGGAGGTGCTTGAGGTCATGAAGAGGCTGGCGCAGCAGGGTATGACTATGCTCGTCGTCACCCACGAGATGGGGTTTGCCCGCTCGGTGGCGACCGAGATCCTCTTCATGGAAAACGGCGTCGTGGCCGAGCAGGGGACGCCGGACCGGCTCATGCATGACCCGCGGTTCACCCGGATGAAGAACTTCATCGGTCAGTTCGACAGCTACCGGGGAGACTGAGAGATCGGTATGGACCAGGCTGTCTTCATATTCGATATACTCCTTCCGGCGCTTATGCAGGGGCTGGTGATAACCCTGCAGCTCATTGTATTCTCCGCCCCTTTCGGCCTCGCGCTCGGTATAGGCGTCGCGACAGGGAGACAGTATGGAGGCCCTATCCTCTCAAGAGCCTGTAAGACGTTCGTCCTCCTCATAAAGGGCACGCCACTGCTTCTCCTCCTCTTCATCCTCTACTTCGGCCTCCCCTCGATCGGGATCACCCTTTCTGCGTTCACCGCGTCGGTGATCGGGTTTATACTCTGCAACGGGGCCTACAACTCCGAGTATATCCGGGGCGCCCTCATATCAGTAAAGGATGGTCAGATGATCGCCGCCCAGGCACTCGGGATGACCAGGGCGCAGGCGATCAGGAACGTCATCATGCCGCAGGCGCTCCGCCGGGCGATCCCGGGGCTCTCAAACGAGTTCATCTACCTGATCAAGTACTCATCGCTCGCCTACATGATCACGGTCGTCGAGCTCTCCGGCGCCGGGAAGAACGTGGCGACGAAATACTTCATCTACACGGAGACGTTCATGGTCGTCGGCATCGTATACCTGGTGCTTGTGACGATCACGACCGTCGCCGTCAACATCCTTGAGAAGCGCGTGGCAGTCCCGGGCATGAGCCGGACCTCCGCCGCCCAGCTCTGACCGGACTCACCGCCGGTGCGAGTGCCGGTGATGGATATCCGGCTGGTGCGGGTGTTCGTGGATGAGTTCGGCATGCTCATGCATATGAGAGTGTTCACCGTCCACCGAGAGCGGCGGATCGTCAGCGGTATGGGTGTGGTCATGGTGGAGGTCGTCATGTCGGTGGCGGTGCTCGTGGATCATCGGAGGGTGCCGGTGGAGGTGTGAATGCTTCTCTGTGACGAGCAGCCATGCACCGAGTATCATGACCGGTAGCGCGGCGTAAAATACGCCGGCCGGCAGTCCGGCAAAGAGTATGAACGAGAAGAGGACGCCGAAAAACGGGGAGATGGCGAGGAGCGAGCCCGCCCGCGCGGCCCCGATGCCACGGAGGGCGAGGAGGAAGAGTATGCTCGTCAGACCGCCGTAGCAGAGGAACCCTATGAGCATGGCAGCGGCTGTAGTGGCCGGGCCCGGGAGTTGCTCCCCGGCAGCGATCGCGAGGAGGAGCGTGACGCTGCCGGCACCGATCCCTTTTATGGAGATGGTCAGGAACGGGTCTTTTTCCGAGAGCCGCTGCCCCAGGTTGTTATCGACGGCCCAGAAGAAGCAGGTGAGAAGGATCCCGAGCGCCGGGAGGGATAGCCCGAAGTCTGCCGCCGGGTCGTAGGTGAGGAGGAGGCATGATGCGGTGATGCATCCGAGCGCAACATAGACCCGGCGGCTCACCCACTCACGGAAGATCGCGGCGGCGATCAGGGTCGTCGCCACCGCCTCGAAGTTCAGGAGGAGGGAGGCCGTCGCCGCCGGGGTTCCGGGCAGGCTGATGATCAGGATGATCGGCGCGAGTATGCCGCCAGAGATCGTCACGCCGATGAGCCAGGGGATGTCGCTACGCCCGGGCGGGGCCTCCACGTGGCTCCGCCGCCGGCCCGCTGCGATCCCGGGGAGGGAGAAGAGGAGAGCGCCGAGGCCGCTCCCGAGTGAGATCAGTGCGGCGAGCGCAAGCGGCCCGGCCCCGCCGATGAGGAGTTTGGTGAGCGGGGCACTCCCGCCGATGAGAACCGCCGTTATAAGCGCACAGAGGATGGGTCTTTGGTAGTTCGGCGGCGTGGGCGCGTCAGCGCCGGCGGGCCTGCGCGGGTACAGGAAAAAAGCCTCCAGGTTACGGGGGGGTTGTGAAAAAGGGTGGAGATGGGTTGTCCCGGAATTACTTCAGGTTGTGCTTCTCCTTGAGCTCTTCCCAGTAGGGATCGGCCCTCAGTTCCGCGATCGCCCTGTTCATGAACTCGAGGAGCGCAGTGTCCTCCTTCCGGATTGCGACGCCGAAACTCTCCTGTTCCTGCGTCTCGACAGACCCGATGATCTTCACCGGCTGGCCCCTGATTATGTCTTTTAAGGAGACGTCGTCATACATGACCGCGTCAACCCGGCCCGCCTTGAGGTCTTCGACGGCAAGAGGCGTGTCTTTGTAGAGTTTCAGGTTACCCGCGGGCATCAGACCTTTATCGACAAGGGCATCCTCGATCCAGAGCGCCCCGGTGCATCCCCGCTGCGCCCCGAGAACCACCTTCCCGGCACGGACATCCTCGATCGTTATGTCGGAGTCTTCACGAACCGCAACGTCCTGGACGACCGTCCAGTATGGATTGCTGAAGCTCACCTGCTCCTGACGCTCGGGTGTGATCGACATGCCTGCGTAGACCATATCGATCTTCCCTGCCTGGAGGGCGGGTATGATGGAGTCCCAGTCTACCCCCAGGAACGTCACCTTGATGCCGTTCTTCTCGGCGATCCACTTCATGGAGTCAACATCGAACCCCTGGGCTTTGCCATCCTTGTCGATGTAGCTGAAGGGCATGTATGCATCATCGATGCCGACAATGTATGAGTCTTTCAGTCCCGCACCACCGGTCTGGTCGACCGTTTCGGTGCATCCGGCGCCTGCGACTGCCAGAACTGCGACGATACAGGCCAGCAGCGCAAGAATACCATGCTTCCTCATGGAATGAGGGTTAGAGAGGCAGGTAGAATAACTTTTTGATTTACCCTTACAGGACAGACGCCTGCCTGGATATCGGTGTTCTCCTCCCTCCACTCGTGGGTCGGTTTATCTCCGGGTGCCACCCATGCCACACTACTTATACCTGGTTCCGGATGCATGGGCGTAAGCATGGCTCACATCGGACACCGCGGTGCCGGGGGCCTTGAACCCGAGAACACCCTCCGGGCGCTACGGAGAGGTATGGAGTGTGCTGACTTTCTCGAGGTTGACCTGCGCCTCGCGAGAGATGGCGTGGTGGTCGCGATCCACGACGCAACCCCCGACCGGACGACGGATGGAACCGGGCCGGTCAAGGACTTCACCATCAAGGAGCTGAAGAGGCTGGATGCCGGGGAGGGCTGCTCGATACAGAGGATGATTTCCGGGAAGCAGCACGGTCCGGCACCGACGGGTTTGCGGCCGGCGACCCCTGTGCCGCACGGCAGCACCTGCAGGCGGCCGGGATCAGCTGAAGCAGGTCTCAAGATAGTTATCCAGGCGATCCAGTGCCCCGGGCATATCCAGTCTCCCGTAGCCAAACCTGATATGGGCATCGTCATACTCAAAGACCGTCCCGGGGACGAGGAGGATGCCCGTTGACTCGAGGAGATCGGTGCAGAATTCCTCTGCGCCTATACCTGCCCTGAGCCGGGGAAACGCCGTAGAGCCCGCCCGGGGCCGGACCCACGAAAAGAGGCCGCTCCACTTCTCAAAGAACCTCTCCAGCAGCCTGATGTTATACCGCACGATCTCCAGGTTTCGGGCGGCGATCCTCCCGTGGTGGCGGAGCGCGATCCCGGCGAAGAACTCGCTTGAGACGCTGTTGCAGATGGTCGAGTAGTCCTTATAGCGCGCAAGCCGACCGAGCAGGCCGCGGTCATGGGTTGCGATCCACCCTATGCGGAGCCCGGCAAGCCCATAGACCTTCGAGAGATCCCCGAGCGAGGCGTGATCGCCCGGCAGATCGACCATGGCCGGGAGGCGATCGGCGGCCCGGTGCTCAAGGAGCCGGTAGACCTCGTCTGAGAAGATGGTGATGCCCCGCTCCTCTGCGAACCGGGCCAGGGCCACAAGATCGCTGTCCGGGAACTGGTAGCCGGTGGGGTTGTGCGGGGAGTTGATGACGATCGCCTTCGTCGCCGGCCTGACCAGATCCTGTAGAAGATCCAGGTCAGGGCTCCAGCCCCTCCCCTCATCCATATGCCAGAGCGTGACGTCACACCCGATCGAACGGGCGACCTCGTAGAGCGACTGGTACGCAGGGAACTGGACTATGACGTGATCGCCGGGCCGGAAGGCGGTGTTCATGAACGCCATGATCCCCTCGGATGCCCCGTTGAAGGTTATGACTTCATCTGGCGATACATCTCTGTAGAGACCGGCGATCGCCTCCCGGAGCGAGGGGCTCCCCGCCGGCTCGATGTAGCCGAGCCGTAGCAGCAGGAGGTCGTCTTCTGAACCGGGCTCAAGGGAGAGGAGTTCAAATACGCTCATCGTCTCGCAGTCGGAGGCGCCGAGCACGCAGGGTGCCAGGAACTCACGCTCCGCAAGGAACCGCTCCAGCCTGAACTCGCGAATCGTCATTCCCACCCACCAGCCCCCGGCATAAGGAGCAGTAGCGGTTACGCCTATTTCTCTTTTGCGGCTATCGGCGGGATCGGGTCGGGGGTTCATGAACACGGACACCCTGCGCGCCGGTGAAGGGGCGTTCCCTCGCGCTGCTCATGACGCCATTTCATGCGGAAAGTAGATTATTATTGATTACAAAAATATAAATCATAATGAATAAAGTAGGTTACAAATCCATCTCATTGGCCGGCACATCTCAGCAGTTTACCGGTGTAGAAGAGCATCAGGCGCTCCCCGATACCGGTGAGACGGACGCCGACCTCCTCGATGCTTACTCCCGTGCGGTCGTCAGGGTCGTCGAGTCCGTGGGGCCTTCGGTAGTGAGTGTCGTAGTGGGAAAGACCCTCCATGGCCGGAGGGGTGAGCAGATGGGAGCGGGCTCGGGCGTGATCGTGGCGCCGGAGGGCTACATCATGACCAACAACCACGTGGTGCAGGGAGCAGGGAAGATCGAGATCCGCACGGCAGACGGGATCGCCCTTCCTGCGCGCCTGGCCGGGGCGGATCCGGCGACCGATCTCGCTGTGCTCCGCGCCGATACGGGAGGGCTTCCCTGCGCCCGGTTCGGTGATTCGGGGGCGCTCTCTGTCGGGCAGCTCGTTATAGCCATCGGCAACCCGCTCGGCTTTGACTCGACGGTCTCGACGGGCGTCCTGAGCGCACTCGGGCGGGCTTTCCGGAGCCGGGATGGTCGCCTGATCGAGAACATAATCCAGCACACCGCGCCCATGAACCCCGGCAACTCCGGCGGACCGCTTGTGGATTCACACGGCCGGGTCATCGGGATCAATACAGCGATCATCCCCATGGCCCAGGGGATCTGCTTCTCGATCCCGTCCAACACCGCCGCCTGGGTTCTCCCGCAACTCGTCGCCGACGGCAGGGTGCGGCGCGGCTACCTCGGCATCGCCGGTCAGGCACGGATGCTGGAGCGGCCGCTCATCCAGGCGCTCGGGCTCCCCGGGAACCAGGCGGTCGAGGTTGTATCGGTCTCCCGTGCAAGCCCCGCCGGCCGGGCCGGGATCCGGCCGGGAGACCTCATAATCGCTATCGACGATACCTGCGTAACGTGCGTGGACGACCTGCACCGGTTCCTCACCGCCTGGCCCATCGCTGAACCGGTAACCCTGACGCTCATCCGGGGCCGGCAGAGGGTCACGCTCCCGATCATCCCGGCCGAGGCGGTAGCACCTCTCGCTCCCTGATTGGTGGGGAGCCCCTTCACTGCCGCTTTATAGAGAAATCATCGAACTCCCCGGAGTACGCCTCCAGGGCAGTCCGCACGTCATCGATCCGGGCCAGGGGCGGACCCCGGCGGCAGAACTCGACCACCCGCCGCACCGCCATCTCATCACCCTCAAAGAGGGCCTCCACGCGGCCATCCGGGAGGTTCTTTATCCAGCCTGTGACTCCCTCAGCCCGGGCTTCATCCTCCACGGCCCACCGGAAACCGACACCCTGCACCAGACCGCTGATCCATACACGCACCCGCACTCCCATATACTGGAGTTCGGCGCCTGGGGGCTTATTGATACCGGGCAGGGGCCACCACAGGCGATGGACAGGTCCGCCGGATGCCCCGTTGCGGGTAACCGGAGATCTATAGAGTTTCATCTTTACTGCCTCTGTGCAGGGCTTCCCCGGGGAGTCCGGCCCTGCGCGCGGATATCCCCGCGCGCATCGGCCAGGGGCACGCCGCGCCCCTCTCAAGTATGCACTCCGTCCGGGATCACCCCTCGCGCTCAGGGACTATATGCATGATAGGTATATTTATTGCGCACGGCGGGGAACTCATCCGCATGAAGGTTGGTATAATCCGTTGCATGATGACCGAGGACATGTGCCCCGGAACCACGGATTTCATCGTAACAAAGGAGGGGAAAGGCGCATTCAAGGAGACCGGGCCCGTTGATATTGTCGGGTTTGTGACATGCGGCGGGTGCCCCGGCAAGAGGGCGATACCACGGGCGAAGATGCTTGTCGAGAGAGGAGCAGAAGCGATTGTATTTGCTTCGTGCATAACCAGAGGAAACCCCATCGGCTATCCCTGCCCGCATTATGCCAGTATGAGAGACTGTGTAATCAGGGCCATCGGCCCGGATATACGGATCATCGAGTACACTCATTGACCCGGGGTCTCCCCCCACAAAACCGGAGTGCGCGGTTACAGGTGAACTACCCCGCGCTCGCGGGCGGGGCTTCCTACGAGTGTACCGGG
>MTBK01191734.1_pt2 | contig 10358 bp, 7 predicted proteins | sample 1535981 | NCBI WGS metagenome assembly MTBK01 (sample SAMN06109225, study PRJNA356200) | anaerobic digester metagenome | isolation source: biogas reactors fed with pig manure or primary and secondary sludge | place: Spain | collected 2016-06-30 | reverse complement strand
CTGCTGCTCGCCGCCGCTGAGCTGGGTAAAGCCCCTCTCTTTCAGATAAGCGATCCCCAGCCTGTGCAGCGCTTTTTCGACAAGCTCTTTTTGCCTGCGTCCGGGGGTGGAGAAGGGGGCCACACTAACGGCGGTCCCCATGAGGACCATATCGAAGACGCTGTAGTTAAAAGAGGGATAGTGGATCTGGGGAATATAGGCGATCAGCCTGGCCATTTCCGCTATGCCCAGATAGCTGATATCGTTGCCGTCGAGAAGGACCTGTCCGCGGTATCCTTTGAGCAGGCCGAGGAGACAGCGGAACAGGGTGGTCTTGCCCACGCCGTTGGGCCCCAAAACAGAGAGCAGCTCCTGATCCTTCGCCGCAAAGCTGACCCGGTCCAGAACCTGTTTATGCTCATAGCTGAAGCTGAGCCCGGAAACGTTAATACTCAAAAATATTCCCCTCCCCGCGTAATCAGATAGATGAAAAAGGGCGCCCCGATAAAGGCGGTCAGAATGCCCAGGGGAATCTCTGTCGCCAGAAGGTTCCGCGATACATTGTCCGCCAGCAGCAAAAAGATAGCGCCGCAGAGGAGCGCGGCGGGCTGCAGGTGGTTGTAGTTGTTCCCCACAATTTTTCTGGCCACGTGGGGGATGACCAGACCGATCCAGCCGATCATCCCGCTGATGGAGACGCTGGCCGCCGTGACCAGGGTGGAGCAGACGATGACGATGAGCCTGACCTTGACGGCGCTCACCCCCATCGTTCTGGCCTCGTCGTCTCCCACTGTGAGCACATTCATCCGCCACCTCAGCAGAAGCAGGGGGACCAGCCCCAGGGCCATGGGCACGATGACAATTTTTATTCCCGCGAGCTTCGCTCCGGAAAGGCTGCCCATAAGCCAGTAGGTTATCGCCGGCAGCTGATCGGCGGGATCGGCCACCAGCTTGATGAAAGATGTCCCCGCGGAAAAAAGGGAGCCGACAACGATTCCCGCCAGAATCAGCCCGAGGATCCCCTTGCCCTTCACTTTTCTGCTGACCAGATAGGCTGTCGCCACCGTCAGAAGACTGAACAGAAAAGCGCTGACGATGATGGTCACGCTGCTGCCCCCATTCAGGATGGCCAGGGCGGCGCCAAAAGCGGCGCCCGCCGATGCCCCCAGGATATCGGGAGCAGCCATGGGGTTTTGAAAGACCCCCTGATAAGCGGCCCCCGCCGCCGAGAGGCTGCCGCCGACGAGGCAGGCCAAAATGATCCGGGGCAGACGAATATTGAGCAGCACCGTCTCCGCCTGATCGGACCAGTACTGCTGCAGGGGAAACAGCTTTGAGAGCAAAATGCCGAGGACCTCCTTGACCGGAATGGGATAGCGGCCCAGCCACAGCGATGCCACCGCGGTCAGCAGCAGCAGAGCGCCCAGTCCGGTCACGATAATGCTATTTTTCCGATGGTCAATCAATATCTTCTCATCCTTGCACTGGATTAAATATGGTCCCGCTCCCAAAAAAACAATAACCGGATCCCGCCTCTTTTCAGTGCGGTCCGGTTATCTTGTACTCATATCGGGTCCACTCCTTTCCAAACACGGGAGGTGCGGCAGTTTACCACCACACCCTAGCGGCCGACACGCCATGCCTGTTTAAGCGTTTAGGCGTGAAGGCTCGGAGTGTTTTTGGGCCGGGGAGCTGTGCTCACCCGGCAATTTTCGCCACCCCTTCAGCGGGGGCGGTTGCAGTCGTTCGTCCGGTAAACCCGGCTCAGAGATGTTTCGCCATGCCGGGGGCAAACTCCTGCAAACTGTTCAGGCAACTGTTGGCCACGTGTTCAAACCCCGTACATCTGGTAGCCCGCTCTTTTGAAACCTTGTTTCCGGGCAATCAGATCGAGGTGCAGGGTCGACCAGTCGGCCAGCGCTATCCTTTCGTTCCCTTCGCCGGTGTAGGTCTTCAGGTAACTTTTACATTGGTCACAGGTATCGATGCGCAGGTCCGGTTCATCGTCCAGCCCGATTATCTTTAACTGTTTCTGGGTGCTGTTGCCGCAGTAGGGACACCCGATCCGCTTATAGCGCCACTTCATCTGACAGCATCCGCAGACCAGATCCCTTTCCCGGCCCTGGCCCTTCTCGGTACGCAGCAGATGGCCTACGGCGGGCAGGTGACCGCACACCGGGCAGTAACCCCTCCTCCAGAGGTGCTTCTCCAGCAGCTCCGCCACCTGCTCCTGCAGAGGTTGCAGGGCGCGGGCGAGGGCCCTCCAGGCGGCAAAGATGACAAACCCTTCGTCGATCCCCTCCAGAGCTGCTTTGCTCCCCTCGACACTGTTCTTCTCGAGCACTTCCGCAATGATCTGTTCCGGCAGAGCAGGCTCTTTTTCAAAAGCGCGCTGCATGAGCCGGGCATAGTCGTCAATCTTTTCCGTCAGTGATGCTGCGGCGAGGGCATCGATGATCTCCTTGAAGAGACCTGCCGCAGATTCCACCGCACCTCCGTCAGTTTGAGCAGCTCTGAGAAAGGGAATCCCTTTTTCCAGCTCTTTTACTGTCCGCTCCTCACCGGGATCGGCGTTCCCCGTTGCCGAAACGGCGCTCTGTTCAACTGTTGCCGTTATTATTCTGTGCAATCCGGCAATCTCGCCGAGATAGGGACGTTTTTTTAACCAGTTTTTGAGCTCCGCCTCCATAGTACCCACTTTGAACCTCCCTCTGCTGGAACTGACTGGGGACAGACCCCGGGTTTACGGGCCTGTCCCCAGACTCAGTCAGCTTCGTTTCAACGCAACAGTGCAAATATGGCCAACACCAATGCACACTCAGGACTGCGCCGGGCGCTAGCCCTTGACAATATCGACGAGGCAGGCTTTCGTTTCCTGAATCGAAGTGTTGGGATCGCCTGCATCGATGGTCAGATAGTTCGTGCTCGGTTTCCGGCTTAAGGCTTTGTGGCCCCAGTTGTAGGGCATCCACACTGTTTCGACCTCTTCGCCGTTGATCAGCATCTTCTCCATACGGGGGGTGACATAGACCTTCACCTTCATCTCGCCCCGTGCCGAGCGCACCTTGACCCAATCCCCGCTCTTCACCTTGAGCTCGGCGGCCAGCGTTTCGGACATCTCACAAATCGGCTCCGGATACATCTCGTTGAGCCAGGGGATGTTCCGGGTAACCGAGCCGGCACACCAGTGCTCGGCCAGGCTCGAGGTCATCAGAACGTACGGAAACTCGTCGACAGTGCCGACAGGCTGCAGCGCTTCAACGCCTTTGCGCGGATAGGTTACGCAGGGGTTGTACGGCACAGCGGGATGGAGCACGTTTGTCGTCGGGCTCTCCACGGGCTCATAAAATTCCGGAACAGGCCCGTCTGCCGGAGTCGAAGAGGAGTCGCGCGGCAGATCCGAGTCGGGGTTGGGATCCTTGTAGGTCGCTGCCAGGAGACGGCCGAGACCTTCCCCGGACATCCTGAAGGGCCGCTGCCCGTTGGGCGTGCCCGGTCCATCGGCTGCATTGGGCACGTCGGGGGTATCGTATCCGGTCCATTTGCCCTGCAGCTCATCCCACCAGACCACCGCTCTCTCATCATCATAGGGGACCCCATTGCTGTCGCAGGAGGCCCGGTTGTAGAGCACATGCATATTCCCCGGCCAGCTCCAGGCAAAGCCCGGGTAAATTCCCAGACCGCCGGGATCGGACTGGTTATCCTTCCGCTTGGAGAGGTTCACCCCGTTGGCGTAGACACCGGGATAGACCCAGTTGCCCGCGGAGGTGGTGCCGTCGGCCTTCAGCTCGCCGATGCCCTTGAGCAGCTCGCCGTTGACAAGATTGTATCCGTTGATTTCACGGAGCACCTCTTCGGCAAATTTAATTCTCTCCTCCGGATCGTCATGATCGAAGTCATAATCCCAGGTGATCTTCATCACAGTTTCGTCCTTCTTGTCCGTTGAGCCGGCATAGAGTTCCCGCACTTTTTTGAAGATCAGGTCCAGAATGAGCAGGTCGGCTTTCGCCTGGCCCACCGGCTCGATGCCGGTATAGCGCCACTGCACCATGCGCCCGGAGTTGGTCAGGGAACCTTCCCTTTCCAGGAATGAGGCCGCCGGGAGGAAGATAACCTCGGTGTCGATGGATTCCGGATCGACCCCTTCGCGCTTCTCCCAGAAGGCCGCCGTTTCAATTTCGAAAAGATCCTGTACCACGACCATCTCCATCTGGGAAAGCCCCTGCTGCACCACGCTCAGGTTGGGGCTGGTCACCAGGGGATTCTGCCCCATGAAATAGGCCAGCTTCATCTTACCTTCCAGCGCTGTCTCGAAAATCTGGAACAGCGAGTAGTTGCGGCTCCCGTCCTTTTTCGGCAGCAGGCTGAAGCAAAAATCGTTGTCCGGAGTGGCATGCTCACCGAACCACGCCTTCAGCAGGTTTACCAGGAAGGTGCGGCGGAAGGTGCCCGAGCCTTTGGTCCAGGTATCGATATCGGGAACATTGTGATTCGGGGGCGCCAGATAGCCCGGCAGATAACCGAAGAGGCAGGCCATATCCGTGGAGCCCTGCACATTCGGCTCACCGCGCAGGGCGTTGATGCCGCTGCCGGGTTTGCCCACGTTGCCCAAAAGAAGCTGCAGCACCCCGAAGGAGCGGATGTTCTGCACCCCGACGGTGTGCTGAGTCATCCCCAGGGCATAGAGGATCGTGCCCGGCTTGTTCTGCACCATGGTATCGGCAACGAGTTTGATCTGTTCTTCGGTGGCTCCGGTAATTCCGGTGACGGTATCGAAATCGTAGCGCTTGAAGAAATCTTTAATTTTGCTGAAAATGCACCGGGGATCATCAAGGCTCGTCGCCTTCAGCGGTTTTTTCTCACTGTTCAGGGCGTATCCCCAGGAGCTGTTGTCATATTTCCGGTTGGCGCTGTCGTAACCTGAGAAAACGCCGTCGCTAAAGCCAAATTCATCGTTGGCTATGAGGAGTGCGTTGGTCTGGTTGAGCACAAAATCTTCGTCATAAAGTTTGTTCGTCAAGATGTAGTTGATAATGCAATTCAAAAAGGCGATATCGGTTCCGGGTCTGATGCGGACAAAAATATCCGACACTTCCGAGGTTCTGGTGTAACGGGGATCGACATGAATGATGATCGCCCCGTTCTCCTTCGCTTTCATGATCCATTTCATGGACATGGGATGGTTCTCGGCACAGTTACTTCCCTCGATGAGGAACACCTTGGCATTCTTTAAATCGATCCAATGGTTGGTCATGGCACCGCGTCCGAATGAGGCCCCCAAACTGGCGACCGTGGGACTGTGTCAGACCCGGGCCTGGTGTTCCAGAAATGTTACCCCAAAGGCTCTCGCCATCTTGGTAAAGAGGTAACATTCTTCGTTGTTGTTCTGAGCACCGCCGATGAAGCTCATGGCATCGGTGCTGTGCAGCTCATCGATCCAGGTCTCATCCCGGACCTGCTTAATCTTCTGGGCAACCTTCTCTATGGCTGTCTCCCAGCTAATCTCCTCCCACCGGTCGCTGCCGGGGGCGCGATACAGCGGGGTTTTAACGCGCTGATCAGAGTTGGGCACCTCGTACATGGCCGCCCCTTTACTGCAGAGCGCTCCCTCATTGATAATATGATCCGAATCCCCTTCCAAATTGATCAGCTTTCCATCTTTGACGTGGCAGATCATGCCGCAGCCGCAGGAGCAGAAATTGCATATCGAGGTGTACTCCCTGGCGCCGTGTATTCTACACTCTTTTGACGCCGCCTCGAGCGAACGCATATTAAAGCCCAATTGGGACAGAGCCAGCCCGGCACCCGTCGCTCCCGCCAGCTTAAGAAACTCACGACGTTTCAGCTTCAAACCTAACCCCTCCTATCAAGATTTGAGATCCATTATGTCCATCAACCTGGCATAATTTCGCCAAAACACCCCCCTGCCCGTCCTTCGAATACTTAAAATTGTATCAATAAATCCCCGTTATGTCAATACTCACAAAACGCCTCGATAATGCCAAAAAACTGTAATTTTACAAAGATCCACACGCCCTGTTCAAATCAGGTGGCCACCTGATCGGGGCGGCTCCCTGCAGGGCGGCTAGATGATTACCGGCACCAGCTCCCCCCGCTTTAACCCGGAACACCCTGTGGCGATATCGATATAACAATTGCTCTCCAGAACAACCTGCAAATTGCCCGGCGACTGCTCCGGATCAATTATGGTCACGAGAGCCCTGCCGCTGTCGTCCTGCGTCAGCCGCCCGCGGAGCGCCCGCCGGACCGGGCTTTTCTTGTTGAAATCACTCTGCAGCACCGCTTGCAGGGTGGTCCGACCAGGAGCGCTGCTGCCGGTGATCTTTTTGATCAAGGGGCAGAGCAACAGCTCAAAGGTAACGGAGGCCGCCAGGGGGTTGCCCGAGAGGCTGATCACCGGGATGCCCTCCAAAACGCTGAACAGGGCCGGCGAACCCGGTTTGATATTCACTTTCCAGAAAACCATCTCCGCACCGAGGTTTTCCAGAACCTCTTTGAGCAGGTCCTTCTCCCCCACCGACACCCCGCCGGTGGTAACAATAAAATCGGCCTTCTCCGCTGCCGCAGCGATGGCGCCGGCGATAGCCTCCCGCTCATCGGGGAGGATACCGGTGGGGAGGACCGTGACCCCGCACTCTCGCAAGCGGCAGGCGATCGTATAGTAGTTGCTGCTGTAGACCCGGCCGGGCGCGGGAGCGGTCCCCGGCTCGATCAGCTCGTCTCCCGTGCTGATGATCGCTGCGACCGGCCTTTGGTAGACCGGCACTGCGGCGATGCCGAGCCCCGCCAGCACCCCGATCTGCGCGGCTCCCAGAAAATCGCCCTGCGCCAGAACAGCGTCCCCTTTGGTAAAGTATTCGCCCTTAAAGCAGTAGTTGTCCCCCGGGGAATGCTCTTTCAGGATCTCCACCCGGCCCTCTCCGGCCCGGGTGTCCTCCTGCCTGATGACACAGTCGGCCCCCTCGGGGATGGGGGAGCCGGTCATCAGGCGCACCGCAGTCCCTCCGACGACCTTTTCCTGCGAATAGCCCCCGGCATAGATCGTATCTGTAACCTTCAGGACAGCGGGCGCGGCGGGGGAGGCCCCCTGCGTATCCGCGGCCTTCAGGGCGTAACCGTCCAGCGGTGAACGGTTGAAGGAAGGCTGATCCACGGGGGCGGCGATATTTTCAGCCAGCACTCTGCCGTGGGCCGCCATAAGATCGACCGTTTCAATCCCGGTGAGACGGCCCCTTTCCACGATCAGCCGCCTCGCTTGTTCCAACTCGATCATCTCGAGCATCTCAGGCGCATCCTTTCCCAAAGCTGCAGGCGGGATAAACGCATTCGTCGCACCCGAGGCAATAACCGCCCAGCCCATAGAGGGCGATCTCTTTCGCCGTGATCTTTTCCCCGGTCAGCAACCGCGGGAAGATCAGGTCGAAGACGGAAGTTTTGAAGTAGATAATTCCCCCGGGAAGCCCCACCAGAGGCACCGCCCCGCGGTAGGCCAGCAAAAATGTCGAGCCGGGCAGAACGGGAGCGCCGTAGCTGACGATCTCCCCCCCGGCCCTCCTGATAGCCAGAGGAGTCAGATCATCGGGGTCGACGGACATCCCCCCGGTGCAAAGGATGAGCTCCGCCCCCCGATCGAGATATTCCTTGATGGCTCCGGCGATCAGAACCTCATCATCGGGCACGACCGTTTGTCCCATCAGCGCGGAGCCGTACGCGTCGATCTTCTCTTTCAAGAGCGGCCCAAATTTATCCTCAACCAGGCCCCGGTAAATTTCGTTGCCCGTGGTAACAAGAGCAATTTTGTGCTTGCGGTAGGGCCGCAGCTGCATCACCTTTCTGTCGCCGGCCGTCTCCTCGGCTCTTTTGATGACAGCTTCATCTATGAGCAGCGGAATCGCTCTGGTGGCACCGACATGCTGACCTTTTCTTACGGGAAAATTGCTGTGCAGGGTCGAGACGATGACCTCGCCGAGCAGGTTCAGGGAGAGCAAAAGTTCGCGATCAACCTTGAGCAGCCCGTCGTAAGCGGCGGTGAAAACAACTTTGCCCTCATTGACTGGAGTGCAGGTTAGCCCCTCGCCGCCGACAATTTTCTCGAGCCTGGCTGCAGCGTCGTTTTCGTGCAGACAGCCCTCTTTGTTTTCCCACACATAGATATTCTCCCGCCCCATGGAGAGCAGCACGGGAATATCCTTCTCTGTGATGATGTCTCCCTTTTTAAACCTTCTCCCCTTGAACTCTCCGGGGATGATCTGGGTCATGTCATGGCAGATAACCGTGCCGACCGCTTTTTCAACCGGTATCAGCTTCATTTTTTGCCTCCTGTCAAATATCAGGGACTTCTTGAGTGGATACCGGACAGCCCGCCAGGGACCGATCCAGCGAACAGAGCAGACTTCACCTGATCAAACAACTTTACTGTTACTTTTACTATTCTAATATATTTCTTAACTTCCTGCCTAAATAGTCAGGATCGTCAAGTTAATTTTAGATTTGACCCTTTTGCCTCCGGGACAGGAAGTTGTCGGAAAGCGCTCAGTCGGGAAAGCGCTCTGCCGGCCGGCGGTCCCCCCTGACCCGGGCGGGCTTGTTTTCGGAAAAACCGTAGCGCTCGATGATCTCGATATTGTCCCGATATCTCTGCCGGAGCCGCTGCAGCTGGGACTGGTTGAGATTGTATTTGTCGGGACCTTGTTCAAAAACGTCGGAGAGGACCAGCATGCGGTGGCGCCAGCCGCGATAGCACCAGTGAATATCGTAATCGAGGGCGCTGATCCAGGACTCGCCGCTGTCCATGTCTTTGGACAGCTCCATCGACAGGAGCATCCCGTACTCCACCAGATCCGAGGAGCAGGAGGGGTAATGCTGATCCGTATAAAAATTGCCCAGGGAGTAGATTACCGGAACGGTGCGGACGCCGCCGTTTTCCGGCACCTCGATCCATTCGCCGGGCTGGACGAATTTGGGGTGGCCGCCGATGATCATATCGGCGCCGGCCTCAGCCATCTCCCGGGCCCTGTCCCGCTGCCAGTCAAAGGGAGCGTCGACATATTGTTCACCCCAGTGGGGGATAACCACGACGAGGTCCGCCCCGGCGGCGCGGGCTTTTTCGATATCGGCAACAACGGGTCCGATCCGCTCGAAGGATGACGGCGCCAGATTGACGGCGTACTCATAGCCTTCGCGGATGGGAATACAGTTGGTCCCGTAAGTGTAGGCGACAAGAGCCAGCTTGATCCCGTTGATCTCGACAAGATCCACCGCCTCCCGTTCCTCTGTGCTCAGATAGGCGCCGGTGGTGTGGAAGCCGAGCCGGCGCACATTTTGCAGGCTCGCCTGCAGACCCTCCACATCCCGATCCAGGCAGTGGTTGTTGGCGAAGGAATAGAGGTTGATCCCGGCCTTTTTCAGCGCATGGGAAAGCGCCATGGGGGCATTGAAGGTGAGAATGCCCCTCTCCGTATGGCCGGTGTATCCGGAAACCCCCCAGAGAGCGATCTCCGGCCCCGCCTGCATCGTTTCCAGGGTTAACATGGCCAGATCGGCTTTCTGGAAATGAGGGGCGATCAATTCAAAAGAAGGCCAAAAATCATATTCGCCGTCGCCCAGGCGGTTTTCCTGGAGAACTGCCTGATGGGGGTACAGCCCTCCCACAGCGGTCAGAACGGCAGTGCGGATATCTGCTTCCGGCTCCCGCTGAGGTTCCGGACCGGGCTCCTGTTGATCCGGTTCCTCCGGCGCGGAACGGAACCGGGACGGCAGATCCAGCTTGACCGCCACCATGATCACGACAGCCACCACTACGAGCAGAATAACTAAATGAATACGGCGCAACCGGGACACTCCTTTGACTGCTTTTTCCCCGCACGGCTCTGTTGAGCCGGCCCCGAACCGGGCGGCAGGCGCGCTCACCCGATTTTCGGGTGAAGCAGGCGCCAATGATATTATCCCACTGATTCCCGTTACGGACAAACCGCAACACCCGGCGACCAGAGCCCGCCCGCCTGTTCGCTATCGCCGCGGCAGTCTGTGGGGAGCGGCCCGGGCAGGGCTTCACCTCGAGCCACTCGAGATCGGGATCAGCAGAGCACGGCCGGGCTTTCCATCACCAATCACCTGCAGCGCCTTCCCGGTAGAAAACCGTATAATCCAGAGCGCTGTTTTTCTGAATTCTTTTTAACAGAGGCAGCTGCAACCAAACTTCCTGTCTGGTAACTACAGGAAACTTGTAGCATTCATTTATATATTTTATCTCTCGTCCATCTTCTATCCTTTTTTTCGTGAATTCCAGATGGCTCTGCAGCCTTTTGTTAATGAGGTCGTTTGAGAAAGCCACAATGTTACCACATTGGCGGGCAATA
>MTBK01259134.1_pt1 | contig 10374 bp, 9 predicted proteins | sample 1535981 | NCBI WGS metagenome assembly MTBK01 (sample SAMN06109225, study PRJNA356200) | anaerobic digester metagenome | isolation source: biogas reactors fed with pig manure or primary and secondary sludge | place: Spain | collected 2016-06-30 | reverse complement strand
TTGCCTCCATAGTACGCGACCTCACGATCTTCTATGGTTGTCTGACATCTATGCGACGAGTACGCCGTCGTATGCTCCGTCGTTGATGGCCTGGATCATCTCTCGGGGCTTCAAGCCCTCGATGGTGACCCCGACGCTCACGCACGTTCCGACGACCTCTTTGACCGCCGATTTCAGGTCGTACGAGAGCATATCATCCATCTTCATACGGGCGATACGGACAGCGGCCTCCAGCGGCAGGTTGCCTGCCACCTGGGTACCGGGCTCTGCGACGCCCTTCCCGACACCGGCCTCTTTCATGACGAGAGCCGTTGTGGGTGGAATACCCACCTCAATCGTGAAGTTCCGCTTATCGTCGACAGTGACCGTCACCGGCACCTGCATGCCGTTGAAGTCAGCTGTCTTTTTGTTGATCTCGTCGACGACAGCCTTCACGTTGATACCGAGAGGTCCGAGCGCGGGGCCCAGAGGTGGACCTGCTGTAGCCTTGCCGCCGGGTACCAATACCTCGACCGTTTCTGCCATACAAATTCTCCAGCCTAATCCCTCTTTGGGGAATAGATGCCTGGGTTATCTAAGGTCGTCGTGAGGGGATTTAAATATGTAGGGAGGCGGGTGCGCCACCTCTGCACCCAGGAAAAAGAGAGGTATTCTCAGTGAGTTTCCTCAGTCCTCTCCACAACGCGGACTGAGTCACCCCGCACGGTGATCGGGATTGGAACCATGCTCTCGTAGAGCTCGACGGTTATCTCTTCTTTTGCAGAATCTATTCTTTTTACGACCGCTTTCTCACCCTTGAACGGGCCGCTGATGATCTCGACGATTGTGCCCTCGGTGATGCCGCTGACCACCGGTTTTGGCACCAGGAAGTGCTCGACCTCAGAGAGGTCGGTCGCGCCCTGCACCACCGCGCGCGCATGGGGGATCAGCTCTACAAGCTGCTCCATCCGTGCGATGGCATCAGGACTTTCCACAAGGACGTAGCCCCTCAGTTCCTCAGGCACCATGACCGCTGTAACATGGATGTCCTTCTGGTCCCGGGTCACTTTCTCAATGTTATCGGCTACCGTCCGCTCCTGTTTCGCGGTCGTCTTTATCGCGTATATCTTGTTTGCACTCTTCGCCATAGCCATCATCTGGGCAGTACCAGCATGATCTCGTATATAATAAAGCCGATAAGCCCGATAAGCAGGATGCCGGCCGCTGCCACGATCGCGATCTTTGAGAACTCGTCACGAGTCGGCGTCCTTGCCAGTTTCAGCACGCGCCAGTACTTTTTGAAGAACTCCTCTTCGATCTTAAAGGATTTTACGCCCTTTAGTTTCTCTTTGTAATCCATCATACCGGCTCACTTCAGGAAGTCGATCTCAAACTGCTTCATCATGCGTGGCGTACCCTTTTCACTCCTTCCATATATTTGTGGTGACCGGACACCGGTGACGACGAGCAACGTCCGCATCTTGCCCTGCATGTCGGGGTCGACCTGTGCACCCCATATGATACGTGCATCAGGATCGATCCTCTGGTAGACCTCCTGGATGACGCCTTCAGCCTCGGACATGGTCATATCCGGCCCGCCGACCACATTGACGAGCGCAGCGGTTGCCCCGGATATGTCCACATCGAGCAGCGGGGAGCGCAGCGCCTTCTTGACAGAATCGGCGGCTTTGTCCTCGCTGTCACTCTCGCCCATACCGATCATGGCGACTCCTCCCCGTTCCATGACGGTCCTGACATCGGCGAAGTCGAGGTTCACGAGTCCGGGTGTTGTTATCAGCTCGGTGATGCCCTTGACCGCCCGCATCAGAACCTCATCTGAGACCTTGAAGGCGGCGTGGAGCGGGAGGCGGGGCACGACCTCAAGCAGGCGGTCGTTCGGGACGACGATGACGGTATCGGCAACTCCCCTGAGTCGCTCAAGACCGGCCTCGGCGTTCTGCGCCCGGATGGCACCCTCGGCCGTGAACGGCAGGGTGACAACGGCGATGGTCAGGGCTCCCTCTTCCCGGGCGGATTTCGCGACCACGGGTGCAGAGCCGGTGCCGGTGCCGCCTCCAAGCCCGGAGGTGATGAAGACCATATCGCATCCCTCGACCGCGCGCTTGATCTCGTCCTCGTTCTCGAGGGCCGCTTCTTCGCCGACCTGCGGAATCGAGCCCGCACCAAGCCCCCGGGTTCTCTGTCTCCCGATCAGGATGCGCGTCTCTGCATTTGTCCTGATGAGGTGCTGAGCGTCGGTGTTGAGGGCGATTAGCCGTGCTCCGTTGATACCCTCTTCCATCATCCGGGTGACGGTGTTTGAACCTCCGCCCCCGCACCCGACGACTGCTATCTCGGTCCGGAGTTCAATGAGAATATCCTCAAGCTCCTTGTCGATCTCGGGAGACTCAGAAAAGCGCTGTTCCTCCCGCGCCCGTGAAAGTGCCTCTTCTACGATAGATTTCATGTATATCTCTCCAATCCCGGGATATGTATCCGTTTCACGCTGGTTGTCTGCACCATATCAGATGTGATCTCCCGTCCGTCGATCTCGACCGTTCCTCCGCCGGCCAATGTGGCAAAGAGTGGGCCTTTTGGAACTCCGTATCTATGTGCCTTTGCAGGATCGAATCGAACTTTCTGGAGGACGAGGTGATCACCTGCGATAATAGTGTTTTCACAGATAAGTAAGAGCTTTACGCACAGGGTAGTTATATCACTTGCGAGTCGGGAGGCCTCGTGCTCAAAACAAATAAATAGAGGCAAAACTTCCGCTGAGCTTTTCGAGAGGTGAACGACAGGGAATCCTCGCAAATTCTCGATAAAACCATCTTTATCAGATTTTATAACTTCTTCTATCAGGTCGGGGTTAATCTCCACCAAAGCGGGGATTCCATCTCCACCAAGATCGTGGATATGAACGCGTGAACCGGGAGCGATCTCCTCTGCAAGAGCCCTGATCATACGGTAGGTTGTCCACCCGAGATCCCCGATATCGAGGATCTCCGACTCCGAGAGAAGGATGATCCCGGCGTCGTCGAGCATCCTCTCGACCCTCCCTGCCTCCTCGGTGGATAACGACTTTTTATCGATGTACGCCGCCACAGCACTGCTCGCCCCCTGCATCCGCCGGATCAGATCAGGATCAGCGAACCCGATCTGGCGTGCCGGTAGCATGTGGCCGAAGGCGCCCCGGGATGAGAGGGCGATATCGGTCTGTCGCACGGCGTAGTGAGTTCCGCCAAACCCGATGAGGTTGATCGTCTCCTCCGGCACTGCGGAGAGGATGCTCTCTGCGAGTGCCCGCCCGGCGGCCGGGTCGGCCCACTCGTCGACGGTAGACCCGATCTCGACGAAGAGCGACGGTGTCGAGAGAGCGGTCGGGCCGTGGTGGGTCACCTCGTAGGAGACACGGTAGCCTTCAGGAGCCCGGGCGGCGAGGTTTCGAAGGATGGCATGCATCCACGCCGGGGCCGCCGGTGCAAGCGCTCCTGGCTCCCCGCCGAGGTCGGCGGTATCGTAGTTGCCGGTCACGTGCACGGTCAGGGCCGGCACCGGCCGCTCACTCGCGTGCCGGGATATGAAGATGATCAGGTCGGCCTCGATCTCCTCGTCGATCCGGTCCTGGTAGATCAGGCGGCCGTCGACCTCGTGGAACGTCAGCGCATGGTTATCTGTGAGCGGCCATCTCCCACCGGCCGCGAGGACCTCTTCGAGGTTATGGCGGATGTTTACCCCCGCGATATCCTGGATTGAATTGACAAGCGCGATCCGCATCGGGTACATACGTGGGTCGGCGGGATGCTAAATGGTAATGGCGCACTTCGTCTCACTTTGGAGATGTGAGGGCGTTCGGGGTGTCGGGTACAGGCGGTTTGTACGGCCATCGGGGCCTTGTGCGCCCTTCGCGTGAGGAGCTGCCTCCCCGGGGTGGTGGTTGGCTGTGATCGGGATGGCGATACCCCTGCCTGATAGTAAATCCTATCTTCCTCTATGCAGACAGATGTACACTATGAACGATGAGAAGATCCAGAAGGCATTTGAGGCGTATGGTATAGAGAACGAGATCACCTGCCCGCAGGTGTTTGAGATATCGGAGAAGTACAGCATCCCGAAGATGGATGTCGCCCGGTACTGCAACCAGCAGGAACCGAGGATAAAGATCAGGGGTTGCCAGCTGGGCTGCTTCAGATGAGTCTCTTCCTCGAGGTCATCCCGGTCAGTGAGGCCGTTGAGGTTGTGCGGCAGATCGCGCGCCCGCCCCGGAGCGAAGAGGTCGCGCTCGAGGATGCCCTTTACCGGGTCCTCGCAGAGGATATCCTCGCCGATATCGATATCCCCGGGTTTGACCGCTCAACGGTCGATGGTTACGCTGTCGCTGCGGCCGATACCACGGGGGCATCTGAGGGTATTCCGGCGATGCTCGGGTGCCTGGGCCGTGTAGGGATGGGGAGTGCGGATGCCTGTAGCATATCCCCCGGTCTGTGCAGGTACATCCCCACCGGCGGGGCTCTGCCCCGTGGCGCGGATGCGGTCGTTATGATCGAGCACGCAGAGGAGATCGGGGGTGACCTGCTCGTGCGCCGGCCGGTGGCGCCCGGCGAGAACGTGGTCTTCCAGGGTGAGGACTTCCGGGCAGGACAGGTGGTGCTTGAGCGTGGCCGCGTGCTCTCTCCCCGGGACATCGGTGTCGCCGCTGCGGTCGGTGCCGGCCGGGTCTCTGTGGTGACGCCGCCGGTGATCGGGATCATATCCACCGGAAACGAACTCGTCCAGACAGACCGGGTCCCGGGACCGGGGGAGGTGCGGGATGCAAACTCGTACCTCGTCGGCGCTTTCGTGGCGGAACGGGGTTGCCTGCCGATCCATTTCGGGATCGTCAGGGATGAACGGGATGCGCTCGATGAGGCTATCACCGTGGCGTTTTCCCGGTGTGATGCAGTCCTGGTCTCGGGCGGTTCGTCAAAGGACGAGCGGGATAATACCGCAGCGGTCATAGCCGACCTCGGGAAGGTGCTGGTGCACGGGATCGCCATTGCACCGGGGAAGCCCACGATCATCGGGACGGTACAGGGAAAACCGGCCATCGGGCTTCCCGGGCATCCGGCCTCGGCGTATGTTGTCCTCGTCGCCATCGTCGACCACCTGCTCGCAGCGATGCAGAAGACCGCTGTCGCCCGGCGGACCCGCCATGCACGGTTGACACAGAACATCCCCTCCGCCCGCGGACGGGAGGATTATGTCCGTGTCCGGGTCAGGGAGGGGGAGGCCGCGCCGGTCTTCGGGAAGTCGGGACTCTTAAACACCCTGGTGCAGAGTGAGGGGCTTGTGCGGATCCCGGCGTCGAGCGAGGGGTTCGAGGCCGGCGAGGATGTAGAGGTGATACTGTGGTGAAGCGATACCTCTCGGTCATAGCACTTGCTGAGGCGCTGGCGCTCATGGAAGACTCGTTTCAAACAATCCCCGGGACTGTGCAGATCCCGGTGACCACCGCGGCGGTCGGGAAGATCACCTCGGCACCCATATTCGCCCGGTTCTCGGTCCCCGCTATACACATATCTGCAATGGATGGGATAGCGGTCAGGAGCGCCGATACCGTCGGGGCGAGTGAGCAGAACCCGGTAACCCTCCCTGATGCGGTCAGGGTCAACACGGGGAACATCGTCCCGCCTGAATACGATGCGGTGATCATGATCGAGGACGTCTGGGTCGACGGCGAGACCTACACCATCCGGAGACCGGTCAGCGCATGGCAACATATCCGGCCGATCGGCGAGGATATCGGGGAGTCGGAGATGATCCTCCCGTCCTGCCACCGGATCCGCTCCCAGGATCTGGGGGCGCTTGCGACCTATGGTGTCACCGACCTTGCGGTCAGGAGCGTCAGGGTAGGTCTCCTTCCCACCGGGAGCGAGCTGGTGCCGGCGGGCGTGGTGCCACCGCCCGGGCGGGTTGTGGAGAGTAACACCCTCATGGCCGCGGCCGCCCTTGAGGAGGCGGGTGCAGAGGCGTACCGCTACGGGATCGTCCCCGACGACTACGACCTGATCCGTGCTGCTGTCCGCTGTGGTGTCGTCGAAAACGACATCCTGCTCGTCTCGGCGGGGTCGTCGGCCGGGACCCGGGACTACACCGCTGACATCATAGCCGACCTCGGCGAGGTGCTGGCGCATGGCGTCGCCATTAAACCCGGGAAACCGGTGATCATCGGCAGGATCGACGGAAAGCTGGTGATCGGTCTTCCCGGATATCCGCTTGCGGCCGCGACCGTCCTCCGGGAGATCGTGCTCCCGTTCATCACCCGCTACGGCCTTCCCGTCCGGGAACCCGAGCACATAGCCGCCCGGCTGACCACAAGCCTTGAGTCCGATATCGGGACCGATGAGTTCGTCCTCCTCTCGACCGGGAGGATCGGGGACCGGTGGGTCGCGGCGCCGCAGTCACGGGGCGCAGGCGTCCAGATGAGCGCGGTGCGGGCGAACGGGTATGTGCAGATCCCGGCAAACAAGGAAGGTGTGGCGGCCGGGGAGACGGTGGCTGTCCGGCTCACGGTCCCGCGCGCAGAGGCGGAGGAGGCGGTGCTCATCACCGGCAGCCACGACCCCGCCCTCGACCACCTGGCCGATCTCGTCCGGCCGCGCGGTGTCGATATCCACTCCACCCACCTCGGGAGCATGGGGGGGGTGATCGCGCTGAAGAAAGAGGAGTGCCACGCGGCCCCGATGCACCTCCTCGCCCCCGACGGCACCTACAACACCTACTACCTGGAGCGCTACATGCCCGGTGCCGACCTTGCCCTCCTCTGCGTTGCGGAGCGGCAACAGGGGGTTATATCCCGCGATGGACTCGGGTTTGACGATCTCGCCGGCCGGACGTTCATCAACCGGCAGAAGGGGTCAGGGACCCGGATCCTCCTCGATCATACCCTTGCGGAACGCGGGATCAGTCCGGCATCCATACCGGGCTACGGGCGTGAGGTGACGACGCACCTCGCGGTCTCCCTCGCGGTCCGGAACGGTGAGGCGGATGCGGGGATGGGGGTCTACAGCGCCGCAAAGGCGCTCGGCCTCCGGTTCGTCCCGGTGGCAACAGAACGCTACGAACTCGTTATGCACCGCGCCATGCTCGACGATCCGAGGATCGCCGCCCTGGTCGAGACCGTCTCGTCGGATGCGTTCAAAGAGGTTCTCCGGGATCTCGGTGGCTACGAGACTGACGAGACCGGCGTCCTGCGCGGACTGCGCGACTGACCGCCTCCTCGGGCGTGGCGCAATCCGCCACTCCCTCTATATTCCAGGTGGAGAGCCCGAAAACAGGCTTTCCCGTCTTGAGCGCGACAGCTATCTCTGAGAGCGTGCCATACCCCCCACCGACGGCGATGACCGCATCCGCGGAGAGGATGAGGATGACGTTTCTCGCGTGGCCCATGCCGGTGCGGATGACCACATCGATGTAGGCGTTCCCGTCCCCGGTATCGGGGAGGATGCCGACGGTTCTGCCACCTGCTTCCTTCGCGCCCCGGCAGACGGCCTCCATAACCCCACCGCGGCCGCCGCAGCAGACGATTCCGCCCTTCCCGGCGATGAGGCGGCCGACGGCCCCGGCCATCCTCCCCTCATCTTCCGAGCAGTCCCCCCTCCCGATGACTGCGATCTGCATGGCAAAGATTCGGGTGTCCTCCGGGATAAAGGGTGCCTGCTCCTCCCGGTCTCATGCAGGCCCACTCCAAAATGATTTGTTCCACGAGGACATACGGTACACCAGAGTATGGACATGAGGGATATGAGGTGAAAGAAGTCACCAGCAGCTATAACCCGCGCAATATCGAATCCAGAGTCCAGGACTACTGGAATGAGGGGAATATCTACGAGCGTGCGAAGGCCCTGCGGGAGGGTGGGAGAGCGTTCTTCTTCGTCGACGGACCACCGTATACCACCGGTCACATCCACCTCGGCACTGCCTGGAACAAGATCATAAAAGATGCCATCCTCCGGTATCACCGGATGCGGGGCGCAGACGTCATCGAACGGGCGGGCTACGATATGCACGGCCTCCCCATCGAGGTGCAGGTGGAGCACAAGCTCGGGTTCGCCTCGAAGAAAGATATCGAGGAGTACGGCATCGCCCGGTTCATCGAGCAGTGCCGGGAATTTGCGGTGACGCATATGGATATCATGAGCGACCAGTTCCGGCAGCTCGGCATATGGCTTGACTTCGATAACCCCTACCAGACCATCAAAGAAGATTATATCGAGTCTGCGTGGTGGGCGATCCAGCGGGCGGATGAGCGCGGACTCCTCGAGCGCGGTCACCGGGTCGTGAACTGGTGCCCCCGGTGCGAGACCGCCATAGCCGACTCCGAGGTGGAATATTGGGATGAGACTGACCCATCCATATTCGTCAAGTTCCCCATCACCGGGCGCGAGAACGAGTACCTGGTGATCTGGACGACGACACCCTGGACCCTCCCTGCAAACGTGGCGGTGGCGGTCAACCCCACCTTCACCTACGCCCGTGTGCGGGCGAGGAAGGATGACCGCGAGGAGATCCTCTGGATCGCCGACGAACTCGTCGAACCTGTCCTGAAGATGGGGCGCTACCAGGACTACACGGTCGAGGGGCGCGCCTCCGGAAGCGACCTCGTCGGCGTGGAGTATGCATCGCCGCTCGCCGGACCGGTGCCGCACCAGTCTGATATCCGGCACCGGGTCGTGGATGCCGACTACGTCGAGCTCGATAACACTGGCCTCGTCCATATCGCTCCCGGGCACGGGTGGGATGACTACCTGGTCGGGATCCGGGAGGGACTCGAGGTCTTCTGCCCGGTCGATGCCAGCGGGCATTTCACTCCGGATGCTGGAGAGTTTGCCGGCATGTACGTCCGCGACGCAAACGAGGCTATCATCGATGCGCTCGGTGACTTCCTCCTCGCCCGGCGAGAGATCACCCACCGCTACGGTCACTGCTGGCGGTGCAAGACCCCCATCATATACCGGGCGACGGCGCAGTGGTTCCTGAAGGCCACCGCGATCCGGGATGCGATGCTCGACGAGATCGCGAAGGTGAAGTGGTATCCGGACTGGGCGGGGAGCGCCCGGTTCCATGATTTCGTGCGGGACTCCCGCGACTGGTGCATATCCCGGCAGCGTTACTGGGGTATCCCCATCCCCATATGGCGCTGCGATGAGTGTGACGCCTACACCGTCATCGGCACAATCGCCGAACTCGAGGAGCGGTCGGGGATGGAGGTCACCGACCCCCACCGCCCCTACGTGGATGCGATAACCATCCCCTGCTCCTGCGGCGGGGAGATGCGCCGGGTGGACGATATATTCGATGTCTGGTTCGATTCCGCTGTCGCGTCATGGGCGACCCTCGGGTTTCCGCGAGAGCGTGAGGCATTCGATCGCCTCTGGCCTGCGGATTTCATCACCGAGGGTCAGGACCAGACCCGGGGCTGGTTCTACTCCCAGCTCGGGGCGAGCACGGTGGCGTTTGGCCGCGCTCCCTACAAGAGCGTCCTGATGCACGGGTTTGCGCTTGACGCCGAGGGGCGCAAGATGAGCAAGAGCTCCGGCAACGTTGTGACGCCCGAAGAGGTGATAGATAGGTTCGGTGTCGACGTCCTCCGGTTCTACGTCCTCTGGGCAAACGCTCCCTGGGACGACATGAAGTTTAACTGGGATGGTGTCACGACCATCCATCGGGCGCTCACCATCCTCTGGAATGTCTACCGCTTCCCGCTCCCGTACATGATCCTCGATTCGTTCGAACCAGAGTCCGATGACGAGACGTTCATCCGGACTCATATCCATGATATGCCCGAGGAGGATCGCTGGATCATATCCCGTGTAAACTCACTCGCCCGCTCGATCGGGGACGACATGCAGGAGTACCACCTCCACCGGGTGACACGGGCGCTCGCCACCTTCGTCCTTGAGGACCTCTCCCGCTGGTACGTCCAGCTCGTCCGACCCCGGATGTGGCTTGAGGAGGACTCACCCGGGAAGCGGTACGCCTACGAGACAACCTATTACGTCATGCGCCGCGTAATTGCGCTCCTGGCGCCGTTTACCCCGCACATCACCGAGGAGATATACCAGAATCTCCGCCTCGCAGGTGACCCGGAGAGTGTCCATATGCTCGACTGGCCGGAAGCGGACGATCCCCTGATCGACCGGGATCTGGAGGCCGCGATGGAGGCGATACGGGCGTTTGACGATGCGGTCGCCACGGCCCGACAGTCCGGGAGGCGGAAACTCCGCTGGCCGGTCGGGGAGGTCGTGGTGGTCACCGGGAGTGGTGGCGTGAAGGCGGCTATCGAGGGGCTTGGCGACCTCGCGCTCGCGCGTGCAAACGCCCGGGCGGTCCGGGTCGTCACCGGAACCTGGGACC
>MTBK01028572.1_pt1 | contig 10375 bp, 12 predicted proteins | sample 1535981 | NCBI WGS metagenome assembly MTBK01 (sample SAMN06109225, study PRJNA356200) | anaerobic digester metagenome | isolation source: biogas reactors fed with pig manure or primary and secondary sludge | place: Spain | collected 2016-06-30 | reverse complement strand
TGTGCGGCTGAAAACGTAGTTGAGTGCTTCCAAAGTAAGTTTAATAACTCAATGGGTAGCAAGTGGAAAAAATAGATTTTCTGACTTAGCAGCCGTAGTCCCAACGTTTTGGGTGTAGAAAATTCCAAAGATAGCAACCAGTAAAATAGGCAATAACTCAATGGAATGAGTGCAAAAATAAAATTTTTATCTAGTCCAGGTTGAGCATAAATAAAATGAGCTTCTATTGCAAACAAGAAGAACGAGCCAAACAATAATTTTTTTAAATGACGTGAGAAAAAGGTTTCTTTCTTTAAAGTATCGGCTAAATAAAAACCAACGATGACAAAAATCAAGCCAAAGAACAGCCCGTTTTTCGTCGTAATAAATAAATTGAAAAAACGTTGATAACTATTTTCTAAAAAGCTCCCTTTTAAATAAGCAAAATACGTTTCACCCGCTCCAAGCAAGTATAAAAAAAAGCTTAGGAGAAAGGCCCAAAAATAGCCGATGGTTTGAATTAGTTTGGTCGCTAAATAAAAAGCAAGTAAAAGTGCGGGGAAAAACCATAAATGATACATCGTCCCCGCATAAAGGAAGCCAATTGTGAAAAAAATAGGAAGATGCAACAATTTGAAATCAATTTGTTGCGAAAAACACCAGATTCCTAAGGGCAAATAAAAAAGACTAATCCAAAAGTATTGTTTTAAAAATCGTTTTAACCAAGACCGGTATAAATAAAAAGAACGTTGATATTTTTGACGAAAGAAAAAAGCGCTACTTATGAAAAACAAAGGAACAGCAATTCGACAAATGACACTTTTAATTAAAAAATGGTAGATTGGCTGTTCAACGACGGTCCCTACATGGATTAAGACGACTGCCAGTGAACAAAGCAATTGCATACAATCAATGGCCGAGTAGCGATTCGATTGCTCAAGTTGAGAAGAAATTTTATTCAATGTGCTCTCCTTTAAAACGAACGTATCTGGGACTATCATACTTGAAAAGCGCGTTGTCGACTAGAGCAGAAGCAAAAAATCAATCAAAGTCTGAGATTATTGAGTGAAGCCGTGAAAAATTGCATTTTCTTTAGTTTTTAATGGAGAATTGACAGAAAATTTGGTAAAGTTAGGAAGGTTTAAAATAGGGAATGAAAAATAGAATAAAAAGATGAAAAAATAAAAGAAAAGAGGATATGGATGAACGTATTTCGTAAAAAAACACTACGGCCAGCAACGCAGGGGTTTATGAAAAAGAATTTAAAATTAAAAGATTTGATTATGTTAGGCATCGGTGCGGTGATTGGAACAGGGGTTTTTGTTGTAACCGGTACCGCGGCAGCAAACTATGCTGGTCCTGCTGCGACCCTTTCGTTTGTTGTCGCAGCATTTGTCGTCATTTTAAGTGGTTTTTCATTTGCTGAATTTGCTTCTCGGGTGCCGGTTACAGGCGGACCATACAGTTATTTATATGTCGTATTTGGTGAACTGATCGGATGGTTAGCGGGTTGGTTCTTAATTTGCGAATATTTACTGGCGGTTTCATCGGTTGCTTCAGGTTGGTCTTCTTATGTCCAAGGTTTTTAGCAAGCATGGGCGTGCAGTTACCAACCGCTTTGACAGCAGGGTACAACGCCAAAGCTGGGACTTATGTTGATTTAATCGCGGCTTTGGTTGTTATTTTTATCACATTTTGGGTTAGTCAAGAAGCAAAAAAAGCATTACGCTTAAACAATGCAATGGTTTGGGTTAAATTTGGGATTATTGCTTTATTTATTGTGGTTGGTGTCTTTTTTGTGGAACCTAGTAATTGGAAGCCATACTTACCATACGGGCTTTCAGGTGTTTTTGATGGTGCGGCATTAGTTTTCTTTGCTTTCTTAGGTTTTGATGCGATTGCCATGGCGGCCGAAGAAGTCAAAGACCCACAAAAAGATATTCCAAGGGGAATTATCGGTTCAATTATTATCGCAACGGTTCTTTATGTGATTGTGACGTTCATTTTAACAGGGATTGTTCCTTACACCGAGCTTGGCGTGGGTGACCCCGTAGCTTTTGCGATGCGTTACGTCAATTTAGGCATGGTTGGCTCAATTCTTTCAGTCGGTGCGATTTTAACGTTATTAACAGTAACCATCTCGATGTTGTATTCATTGGTTCGCTTAGTCTATGCGATTAGCCAAGACGGTTTGTTACCCGCTTTTTTACAAAAAATTGATAAGAAACACCGGACACCGGTACGAGCAACGTTTGTTACAGGAGCCATTGCGTTGTTCTTTGCGGCCGCTTTTCCACTGGATCTTTTAGCGGAACTAACGAATATTACGGCTTTAGCATGTTTAATCTTAATGTCACTCGGAATTATTCGTTTACGTAAAATGATGGGAGAACCGAAAAAAGGTGAATACAAAGTGCCTTTTGTGCCAGTCTTGCCGTGGTTAAGTGCCCTAGCCTGTGCCTTTTTGATGACACGATTACAAACAGCTACTTGGATTGTATTTGCTATTACGGTGGCGATTGGTTTAATCATTTATTTCTTCTACGGGTATAAAAATAGTCATTTAAATGAAAATAAATAACAACAAACAACCTCCCAACAAAGTAATGATTTGTTGGGAGGTTGTTTGTGTAAAGGGTGTTTACTGCGTTAAATCTAGTAATTTTTGTTTTAAATCATCTTCCATGTGGCTAAGCTCAATTTCAGCAGCGTGGCGTTTTTCTTTTCCTTCTTGCTGAATTCGCAATGTTTCTTGAATCGTTTCGATTAAGTCGTTTTGCGTTTTTTGTAAAGTTTCCACGTCGACAATGCCTCGTTCATTTTCGCGAGCTGTTTCAATTGCTGAAACTTTTAGCAATTCTGAATTTTTCTTTAAAAGTTCATTGGTTGTTTCTGCTACTTGGCGTTGCGCGGTGACGGCATCTTTTTGACGAAGAAGGGTTAACGCAATGGCCACTTGGTTTTTCCAGAGTGGAATGGCCGTGTGAATCGATGCTTGGATTTTTTCTGCTAAAGCTTGGTTAGTATTTTGAATTAAGCGAATTTGTGGTGCTTGTTGAATCGTAATCTGCCTAGTTAGTCTTAGATCATGGGTTCGTTTTTCTAAACGGTCTAAAAATTGTGAATAGTCATTAACGATTTGGACATCCATTTGATCGCCGGTTTCTTCCGCTTTTTTCATCGCAGTGGGAATAATTTCGGTTTCTAGTTCTTCAATTTTTAATTCACCAGCCGCAATATAAATATTAAGGGCATCGAAGTAATCTTTATTTTTTTGATAAAGATTTTCTAGCATTTGGTTGTCTTTTAACAAACCTTCTTTTTCTTTATCTAATTTCACCGCTACTTTGTCAATTTGGGCACCAATTTTTTGATATTTAGCAGTCACTTCAAAAATCGATTGCTTCACTTTTCCAAACATGCGTTTAAAGACATTGCCTTCGCCTGCTCGTAAATCATCAGGATTGGCCTCTTGTAAACGATACATTAGTTCGGTAAGTGAATCACCAATCGGACCAATATCCGCAGCTTGCACGTGTGTTAGCATGGATTCTGAAAACTCACTTAATTTTGTTTGAGCCGCTGATCCATAGGTAATGACGGATTGTTGATCGGTTGCGTCAATTTTTGTCGCTAATTCTTGTGCTTGTTGTTGGCGCTCGGCGGAGAGTTTGTCGACTAGACGAGGAGCGCGTTGATGATTTTGTAAGTCGTTGATTTCATTTTGTTGTGTCACGGTTAATGATTCAGCTGTCGCAAACGGGTTGCTTAATAAGTCTTCGAGCTCGTGATCGACATTTTTTTGTGGCTTTAATTCGGTCATTTTATTTCCTCCTGAGGGTCAGTGTTTTTGAAAAAAAGAGCTGGAATGCCCCAGCTCTTTACTACTCATTCATGGCTTTTTGCCTGGTTATAGTTATTATCTCTTTTTAAGCTTTGTTTGGCAATCGATAACTCTACGTCAAGATCGACTAAATCGTCCGAAACAAAATTTTGATAATCGGAAGTAATTAATGCCGCTAATTGATCAATAATTTGCACGCTTTCTTCCATTTTTTCGTAAGTTTCACGACTCTTGACTTCATGTTGATTAATCTCGATGTATTTATTCGTCAAATCAACCATATTTGGTAAATGAGTGTACAAAAAATGACTAGCATCGTGTAAGCGAATGGGTTCTTTGACTAACTCTTTAAATAAAGCTTTTGCGGCTTTCAATGTGTCATGACGCAAATCAATCGCTTTAAGTTTCGCGTTATCTTGAATATTTTTTTGCAAACGGTCAATTTGTTGCTTAGTTTGGAATAAAGTCTCGCGGAAAATTTCGATTTCTCTGGCGGTCATTCCACTAGCTAAATAGGCTGCTTCGCGTTTTTTTGATAAAGCGGGTATTTCTTGCAAGTGAGCCGCTTTTTTTCTTGAACGAAAAGCAAAAAGTAAGAATAAAGCACCGCTAAAGAAAAGAAAGAGATTAAATGGATTTCCTGAATCGGCCACAATACCCAAGATGACGGTTAGAACCATCAACCCCAAAATTAACCCCAAAATTTTTTTTAAATTCATTTCGTGTACCTCCTAGTGACACTTGTTTGATTCATTTTCTTTGTTACCTCTACAATAGTTATTTTAGCACGTTCTAATTAAGAAAAGTATACGACTTGCGATGGATTTTAATAATTTAGGAATTTTATAAACATTTTTGTGTTAAACTAAGTTATAAAATGTGAGAATGCTAAAAGGTGGAGAAACGTCATGCTTGAATATGAAGCGTTTGAAGAAAAAACAATCAATCGACAAGAGATTTTTAAAGGAAAAATTATCGAAGTAGCGCTTGATGAAGTTGCTTTGCCCATGGGCGGCACTAGCTACCGAGAATTGGTTTTTCATCCAGGAGGGGTGGGGGTGCTAGCCATTACACCTGAAAACAAAATCGTTCTCGTCAAACAATTTCGTAAGCCATTAGAACGGGTTATTTTAGAAATTCCTGCTGGTAAAATTGAAACGCATGAAGGGCGCTCACCAATGGAAACAGGCGCGCGTGAACTAGAAGAAGAGACCGGTTATCAAGCGGAGACACTAGAGCATTTGACGTCGATGTATTTGTCTCCGGGTTTTGCCAATGAATTACTGCATCTTTATCATGCAAAAAACTTAAAAAAAGTAGAAAATCCATTGGCGCAAGACGACGATGAAGTATTAGAAGTATATGAACTCACGCTGTCAGAAGCAAAAGAAAAAATACAAACACAAGAAATTTGTGATGCCAAAACAATTTACGCAATTTTATACTGGGAAACACTATTTTTAAGGGAAAGGAATTAATATGAGTCAAGAACCACTAATTACGCGTTCAGAATTACGAAAAAGAAAAGAAGAGCAACAAAAAGAACAAATGCAAATTGAAAAAACAGCAAAAAAAGAATACGAAAGAAAAGAAAAAGAAATCGATAATTTTTATCGTAAGCAAACAAAAAAACAGCCACCACTTAAAAAAACAAGGACGGAAGAAAAAGCGAAATCCCAACGAATTAGTAACACGTTAACGAAATGGATTGTGATCGTTTTTTGTTTATTGGTCGCGGTGTTATTAATGGTCTTTTTTTGGTAAAACATTTCATACTTAATGTAAATAATCATAGAAAAAGCGATGAGGAGAATCAGAATGAAAATTGGCGTTATCGGAGCCATGTCACAAGAAGTTGAGACATTAAAGAATCATTTAATTAATCAAACCAGCTGGGAAAAAGCGGGGGCCCGTTTTTATCAAGGAACGATTGGGGCACATGAGGTGATTGTCGTTCAATCAGGTATCGGAAAAGTATTAGCTTCAATTACAACGAGTCTGTTAATTCAGCAATACGAAGTGGCATTAGTCATTAATACTGGCTCAGCGGGTGGCATTGGTCAAGGCTTAAGCGTGGGTGATGTGGTCATTGCCAACCAATTGGCGTATCATGATGTCGATGCCACGGTCTTTGGTTATTTATACGGACAAGTTCCAGGTGGGATGCCTCTTTATTACGAAGCAGAACCAAAATTTGCTGTATTAATGAAACAAGCCGCACATGAAACGGCCCATCAAGTCAAAGAAGGTTTGATTGTGACAGGGGATAGTTTTATTGCCAATCAAAAGAAAATTGCTGAAATTTTAACCCATTTTCCAACCGCACTGGCTTGTGAAATGGAAGGCGCGGCCATCGCTCAAACGGCGCATCAATTTGACGTTCCTTGTTTAGTTGTGCGAGCGATGAGTGATACGGCGGACCATCAGGCGAATGTATCATTTGATGAGTTTATTGAACTTGCTGGCAAACGTAGCGCCGAAATGGTGTTACATTTTTTAGCCTTATGTGAATAGGAGGAGTTTTTTGTGAAAGCTTTACTATCAATTGATTATACTTATGATTTTGTTGCAACAGATGGTGCTTTAACAACGGGTGCTGCGGGGCAAGCCATTGAGGAAAAGTTAGTTGGTATTACGAAAGAATTTATTGAACAAGGTGATTATGTCGTGTTTGCCATTGATGGACATGACGCAACCGACCAATTTCACCCAGAAAATAAATTGTTTCCGCCACATAATCTAATTGGCACAAAAGGGCGCGATTTGTACGGCTCATTGGCACCACTTTATGAACAAAACAACGCCTTAACCAATGTCTACTGGATTGATAAACGTCATTATTCTGCTTTTAGTGGCACTGATTTGGATATTCGCCTAAGAGAACGCCAAATTAAAGAAGTTTATTTAACGGGCGTTTGCACAGATATTTGTGTATTGCATACAGCCGTTGATGCGTATAATTTAGGTTATCAAGTTTTTATTGTGAAAGATGCCGTCGCAAGTTTTGATCCGATTGGACATGAATGGGCACTGAAACATTTTGCTGGGACACTAGGTGCAACGATTGTATAGGAAGTGAATCGATGGAAAAAGATGTGTGGCATGGCTTGCCAGAAGAACGATTTCAATTGTATCAAAATTGGCGGACACCAAGCGGGTATTTGTGTGGGACGTATGCTGCGAGTGTGTTATTAGCTTATTACCAAGATTATCTAGATTCAGCTGTTATTCCACGCTATATTCGCCAAAAGTCGTCAGGTGATGGCGAGACGCTCGCTAATTTCTTGCGTTTATTTGTTCAACGTCATGGTTTGCCGACGATTGCTTGGCAAGTGGCCCATGGCATTTCGTGTTTTTTTAACCACCACGGTTATCCAGTTCAAGCACGGGCAACGATGATTGGCGGTTGGCAGCGTAGTGTGAAGCGCATTGATCAAGGCAAACCTTTGATTATTGGCTTAAATCAGCTACTTGGTAGTACATACGGCAATCATTGGGTAGTGGCTTACGCCTACATGGAAACCAGTCAAGGTGAACGTTATTTAAAAATTCACGACAATTGGGGAAATTATCGTGCAGTGATTCCAGCGAAATGGGTCAATGCAACGGTGTCTTTACCTTGAAAAGCACCCCTGATTAATGATAGAATGAAGAAGAAATTCGCACAAAAAAGATTATTTGGAGGGACCTATGCGCTATACAGATCAGGAGAAACCAGTAAAATTTTTTAGTTTAAATGGTAATTTACCATTAGCTGAGAAAATTGCCAGTGCTTTTGGTAAAGAGTTAGGAAAATGCGTCGTAAAAACTTTTGCTGACGGAGAGATTTCAATTAATATTGAAGAAAGTGTTCGTGGTGTCCATACTTATATTATTCAAGCGACAAATGAACCAGTCAATGATTCTTACATGGAATTATTAATTATGATTGACGCAATGAAACGAGCAAGTGCGAAGACCGTTAACGTGGTTTTACCTTATTATGCCTATTCTCGTCAAGATCGAACCGCCAAACCACACGAACCAATTAGTGCCAAACTAATTGCCAATATGTTAGTGGAAGCTGGCGCGACTCGTGTTTTGACCCTTGATCTACACACCGTACAAGTCCAAGGTTTCTTTGATATTCCGGTAGATAATTTATTTACGATGCCTTTATTTGCACGGTATTATCGTGACAAAGGCATGCAAGGCGAGGAGTATGTGGTTGTCTCACCTAAAAATAGCGGTGTCCAACGTTCACGAAGTTTAGCCGAATATTTAAATACGACCCTTGCGATTGTTGATCAAGAAGAAACACTTGAAGAAGGTTACGTCATTGGTGATGTCGTTGGTAAAAAGTGTATCATGGTCGATGACATGTTAAACACTGGGACGACATTTGCGAATGCTGCTCAATTATTAAAAGAAGCAGGTGCGACAGAAGTTTATGCCTGTGCCTCACATGCCTTACTTTCCCCACCAGCGAAAGAAACATTAGAAGCCGCTCCGATTGTCAATATTTGTGTGACGGATTCTTGCTTAACCGATGAAGCTCGTCACCCAAGTAATTTGACGTATATAAGTTGTGGCGCGTTGATGGGTGAAGCAATCAAACGGATTCACGAAAATACACCGATGAGCCCGTTATTTCATCTAGAAGAAAAAGAATTTAATTAAACATTACTGAAACTGCCGTTGACCCTTTCGAGCTAAAAGAGTCAACGGTATTTGTGTTTGAAAGGAGTTAAAAAAATGGCCTATTTTGACCATGCTGCGACTACCCCAATGGCAGAAGCAGTGATTGAAACAATGACAAAAACGATGCATGAAAGCTTTGGTAATCCCTCAAGTATTCACCAATACGGTCGCAAAGCACACGAACGCTTAGAAGCAACACGACAACAAATTGCCACCGACATCGCTGTAAAACCCAATGAAATCATTTTTACAAGTGGTGGAACAGAAGGCGACAACTACGCCATTATGGGCACAGCTTATGCACGTCAAAACGAAGGCAAACACCTGATTACGACCCAAGTTGAGCACCCAGCCGTCCTTGCTGCGATGCGTTATTTAGAAACGCAAGGCTTTGAAGTGACTTATTTACCGGTCAATCAACACGGTCAATTAGAAGTGACGACCTTAAAAGTGGCATTAAGACCAGACACGATTTTAGTTTCAATCATGTATGCCAATAACGAAACCGGTATGCTTTTTCCAATAAAAGAAATTGGCGAAATTTTAAAAGACCATCCAGCAACGTTCCATACCGATGCGGTACAAGTTTATGGCAAAATTCCATTACAGCCAAAAGCATTCAATATTGATTTATTAAGTATTTCTGCGCATAAAATTAATGGACCAAAAGGAGTCGGCTTTTTATATCAAAAAGAAGGCACCAAGTTGCAACCACTACTTTTAGGTGGCGAACAAGAAGAAAAACGGCGAGCCGGCACCGAGAACTTGACCGGAATTGTTGGGATGAGTCAAGCGATTGCTCGCCTCACACCAGAAAAACAACAAGAAAATTGGGAAGTCTATCAGCAGTTTAATACGTATATTTTAGAACGCTTGACCAAAGAAGGCATCGCTTTTTCTATGAATGGTCAAGCAGACGAAAAATTACCACATATTTTAAACCTAGCTTTTACCGGAGTGGCGAGTCATTTACTCCTTGTTCATTTAGATTTACAAGGATTTGCAGTTTCAACGGGATCCGCTTGTAGTGCAGGCGATGTTTCGCCGTCGCACGTCTTGCAAGCGATGCACGGTCAAAACGCACCAATCTTAAAAGAATCGATTCGTATTAGTTTTGGTTATGGCAATACGCATGAAGAAGTCGCAGCTTTTGTTGATGCGCTCATTGCCGCGGTTATGCGCTTAAAAAAATAGACTAGCCAAAAGAAATGAAAACCCCTATAATTAAATTAAGAAACTAAACGAGGTGGGAAAATGGCATTTCAACAAACAGCAACGGTTTTAGGTGCAGCAAGAACATACCGCTTGTCGCCTGAAGCAAAACGGTACACATTACGTGATAATGGCTTTTTAGAAACAAATGGTGGGAACTTCCAAATTATTCGACCTTTGGAAGCAACCCCTCAAAGTAAAGAAGGCTTTAAATTAAAAATCACCGTCGATAAAGAGATTAAAACCTTAAAAATGTCGATTACAACGGCGAACGGCCTAAAAGCGGTGAATATTTTTAAAGGTCAACAACACGAAATGTTACAAGAAAAGTTTTATTTCCTAATGGATGGCTTTATTAGTCGTGGGTTATTTGAAGAAGTGAAATAAGCGAAAAACTTGAAGCGAGATCGAATAATTTCTTGTTTCAAGTTTTTTTGTCGAAATTAAAGAGAGGATAGAAAAATGGTTTATAAAATCGGTATTTGCGATGATCAAGTAGTTGAACAAAGGTACCTTCAATCACTTGTCGAAAAGTGGGCGAAAAGTGAAAACCATCAGGTGGAAATTGAAGTATATGCTTCGGCTGAGTCATTTTTGTTTAGAGAAGAAACGTTGACACTGGACTTACTTTTGCTTGATATTGAAATGGGTGCAATGGAT
>MTBK01129531.1_pt1 | contig 10383 bp, 7 predicted proteins | sample 1535981 | NCBI WGS metagenome assembly MTBK01 (sample SAMN06109225, study PRJNA356200) | anaerobic digester metagenome | isolation source: biogas reactors fed with pig manure or primary and secondary sludge | place: Spain | collected 2016-06-30 | reverse complement strand
CCGCTTCAGGGTTTCCTCCATAATAATGCCCACCACCCTCATATAGTCATCCTCAACTGCGGCAGCCCCCTTATTCGCCAGAAAAGCAAAGGTGAAGTAAATGTTGGTTCCCTGCACATAGCAGTGGGAGGCATGGCCCCCGGCGTAGGCGAGCTCCTCTATTTCGCCGGAGAGGCGGGCGAGCACCGCGCTGTAGATATCGCCAATTTCACTCCACCCCGCCGATATTTCACAGGTGTCGGCGACCACACCCATGGCGTGATAGATCCCCTGATCCATGGTCTGGCAGCTGTCATTGCGCGTTTGCAACCAGCTCTCAACAGGTTTAACCCCGACATCCACCGCCGCGTACTTCCGGGCGCACTTCTCGATGGCCGCTCCGGTGGCTTCGGCGATGGCGCGCGGGCCCTCGCATACAAACATCAACAGGGCATATCCGGAAGGGACCACATCGTGCAGCCCCAGCACCATCATCACCTCGGCGGCGTCGTGGAGCCGCACCACTGCCGGCTTGTACCCCGCGGTCATAATCTCCCGCAGCAGATCAAATCCGCAGCGCATATCTTTGACCCCATAAGCGCGCATCCACCGCTCCTCCGGGCGGTACTGGAACAGCTTCAGGGTTACCTCGGTAATAAAGCCCAGAGTGCCCTCGCTGCCGATAAACAGATGCCGCAGATCCGGCCCGGTGCTGCGACGGGGCACATTTTTTATCCGCACCACCGTCCCGTCGGCCAGCACCGCTTCCAGACCGACAACGAGATCTTCAATACCTCCGTAGAGGGTGGAAAACTGGCCGGTGCTGCGGGTGGCGACGAGCCCGCCGATATGGGCCATCGGCAGCGATTGGGGATAGTGGCCCACGGTATAGCCCTTTTCATTGAGAACATTTTCCAGATACTCCAGGGGAGTGCCGCATTGAACGGTTACCTGCATGTTGGTTTCGTCGATCTTCAAGATGCTGTTCATCGCGCTGCCGTCGAGGATGACGCCTCCCTCAACCGGTTCGAGACCCCGGGTAACCGATGAGCCGCCGGTGCGGGGAACTACATCCACCTTTCGTTCATTTAAAAACTTGAGCACCGCAGAGGTTTCTGCAACGTTTGCCGGCTTCACGATGCAGGCAGCCCGCGGCACAAAATTTTCACCGTCCGCCCGCTGGTATACACGGAAGCCGATATAATCTTTTGCTGCTTCAAGGACCGCCGCCTCATCGGTAAACAGACGTTCGCTGCCGACAATGGCTTGCAAGCCGCTGATCAGTTCTCCTGTTTTCATCTCCCTGCCTCCTCATCACTTTCCCGGTCATTTTTTCTGTAGATTGAACGGGAAGCTGCAATATCAACCCCGGTGCGACAAATATCCCTGAGCACAATATCCCCCGATTGCACCGGTGCCGTCACCGCAGTACTATAAAGTTGTTCCAAACACCGCTTCAGTTTATTCTTGGGAATCTCCGCAGTGGAGATAACCGGCAAACGGGGCAAAACCGCTCCGCTAATGGCCACAGTGGTGGTAAGCATGCGCCGGGGGTTGCAGTATTCTGAAAGGCCGTACTCCACCCCCCTGTTGCACTCATTACCGCTTACCGTAATCTCGCCGTTTTCTTCGCTAACGGTAAGCCGGCAGCTGTTGGGGCAGACAATGCAAACAAACTCTTTTATCATCTTCTGCCGGCCTCCTCCTTTAAGGCGATAACAAGCTCGTCCCCACCGGAAGCATCCGCGGTAAAAGTGAGCATCTCCGGCGGAGCAAGAAAGCGGCACCGCTTTTTAAAGAGCAGCTTTTTCCCGGAGCAGCAGCTCAGGGTAGCCGCTTTTTGGGGGCTGCTCACCCGCAGGAAAAAGGTGGTTTCGCCGCATTCACGTCCCAGGCGCTGGGGCACCACAAAGTTCACATTTTCTCCCGCCTTGACGGGGCGGCGGCTCTTCTCTTCTCCGAGTTTGCCGCGAAGATAGTTGACCGCCCCGGCAGCCGCTATTTCACCGCTTGCGCTGACATAGTCCACCAGATCGAACACCACCGCCACATTCCCGGCAGCAAAAATACCGGGCACACCGGTCATAAAATTTTCATCCAGCAGCGGCCCCCCGCTGCGCGGGTCGATCTCGACACCCGCCGCCCGGGAGAGCTCATTTTCCGGAATCAGCCCCACCGCCAGCACCAGGAGATCGCACTCAATGCGCCGCTCGGTACCGGCTACGGGTTTCATGGCCCCGTCCACCTGCGCCACGGTCACCGCTTCAACTCTCTTGCGCCCGTGCACCGCCGTGACGGTGGTGGAAAGGTGCAGGGGAATCTCAAAATCATCGAGACACTGCACGAGGTTGCGGGTTAAGCCTCCCGGAGCGGCCATCACCTCGTAGACCCCCTCCACCGCCAGGCCCTCCAGGATCATTCTCCGGGCCATGATCAACCCGATATCCCCGGAACCCAGAATTACCGCTTTGCTTCCCGGCAGATAGCCCTCCATATTGATATAGCGCTGCACCGCGCCGGCGGTTAAAACCCCCGCCGGACGGTCACCGTGGATCAGCACCTGGCTGGCGGTGCGCTCCCGGCAGCCCATCGCCAACACGATCGCCCCACTGTTTATCTCGAGCATGCCCTCACTCTTGTTGCAGGCATAGATCGTTTTGTCCGCCCCGATCTCCAAAACCATCGTGTCCAGCTTCACCGCTATATCGCTCTGCTCCACTGCATCAATAAACAGCTGTGCATATTGGGTGCCGCTCAGCCGCTTATCGAAACGGTGGATGCCAAAACCATCGTGAATACACTGCTGCAGAATGCCGCCCAGCTCAATATTGCGCTCCAGAATCAGCACTTTTTCGGCACCCAGCTCCCTTGCTTTCAGCGCTGCCGCCAAACCCGCCGGTCCTCCCCCGATTACCGCGATATCTATCTCCACCCTTTTCATTTGTCCGCCCCCCCCTCCGCCCGGGGCCGGTTGGACTTCAGCAGAATCCGGGATCCTTCCCCCTTCAGGGTAACCTCGGTCCAGCTTATGCCCCGCTCCCTGGCCAGCAGCTCCAGCACCCGGGGCTGACAAAAACCGCCCTGGCAGCGTCCCATTCCGGCGCGGGTGCGCCTCTTAACCGCATCGATGGACGCCGGCGGAACCGGCGAGCGCAAAGCATCCAGGATTTCACCTTCGGTAATGGTTTCACAGCGGCAGATGATCCGCCCGTAGCGCGGATCCTTCCGGATTAGCGCCTCCTGCTCCGCGCGGGAAAGGTGTCTGAATTCCGGCTGCGGCAGACGCAGCGGCTCCCAGCCGGGATCTCTCTCAAGCGGCTCGCCTCTTTCTTCAGCAGCTGCGGCCACGATCTGTTCCACTTTCCCGGCGATAGCCGGCGCGGCCGCAAGTCCCGGCGACTGAATGGCGGCCACGTTAATAAAGCCGGCGGTTATCGGCGACATCCCGATAATAAAGTCCTCGCTGTAGTCGGCCGGACGATTCCCCGCAAAATAACGGATCACATCACTGTAATCGATCGTTTCATCACCCCGTCCCATGGCATAGGCCAGTTCGCGGGCCGAGGTGCTCAGGTCCTCCTTATCGGGACTTTCGCTAGCCGAAGGACCCATCAAAATATTTTTTTCGGGGGTGTAGCACATCCCGCCGCCCTTGGTATAGCTCTTTTGCAGGGTCCGCCGAACGGTTTCGAAGGTGACATGATCGCAGAGGCAGTCGTAGGCGGGGCTCCGGGCCTTGTCCAAAATGGCGATAACCCCTTTGCGGGGATGGATCGTAAAGCTTTTATCTCCCGCCATGGCCGATATCTCATCGGCATAGACTCCGGCACAGTTTATGATTATCCGGGAGCGGACAATTCCCTTTGTGGTCACCGCCCCCACCGCCGCCCCTTTTTCAGTGAGAATATCGGCCGCGGTGCAGTTGAACCAAAAACGGACCCCGTTTTCCGCAGCATTTTCAGCGAGAGCCACTGTGACCTGGTACGGCTCCACCAGCGCCATGGTCGGCAGCCACATCGCCCCTTTTACCCCGATAGCGCTGCGCTTCAGGCCCGGTTCCAACTCCACGGCGCGTCTCCCCCCGACAAGCTGCACCCCCTCCACGCCATTTTTGAGCGCCTTGATATAACCGTAAAGCAGGGCGGGCCATAACCAGCGGCTGGTAATAAACCCCATCGCCCCGCAGCGCTGCAGGGTGAAGTGCAGCTCTTCCGCCCAGCGGGTGTACAGGCGGTTTCCCTCCACATTCAGGCGGGCTTTCAGGGTGCCCGGCTTTTCCGCATGCCCCGGGTGAATATTGCCGTTGTTGGCCTTCGTCGCTCCGGTAGCCACATCGCCGCTCATCTCGACGACCAAAATATCGAGCTTATATTTGGCCAACTCCCTGGCGATACCGCAACCGGTGATCCCCGCCCCGATAATCAGCACATCAACATCGGCCGCCAGCCCCCGGCTCCTGCCCGCATCACGCAGAGGACGGTAGTCTTTTTGGGGGATCCGCTGCCCCGCTACCCGCAGCTCGTTGACCACATTTTCCACCCCGGGCAACCGGGCCGCCTTGTGCCCGATATCGACCAGCTGCTGCCAGCTGGCACATTCCCCGTAAAGCGTTAAGATGCCGCGGTCATCGAGCCCTACGCTCAGCTCAACCTTTGGAAAAGCCTTCTGTAAAGCCTTCTTTATTTTTCTCACTTGTTACAACCCTTTTCCTGATTGAAAGGAAGCCACTATGCCGACCGCACCGCTCTCTCTTTAGAAAAAACGGGGCGCCATCTGCATGCCGATAACCTGTTTTTGGATATAGGCCACCACATCGCTGTTCAAATACCGCCTGATCACGCCGGACATCCCATATTCCTTCTTATTTACCAGCACCACCGGCAGCTGGAACCCCGGCATCTTTGCCGGAGCGATGGGAACAACGCTGACCTCTTTTCTCGAGATCCGTTTTTCCATGGTAAAAGGCAGAGAGTAGAGCTCATTTAAGAAAACATCCAGATCACCGCGGTAGACCACCCCGTCCACCTCACCTGATAAAAAAGAGACACTGGCAGAAACGTATGGGCGCTGGACAATCTCCACCTGTTTATCTTGGCACAGCAGTTGGGTTAACTCCCACTGATCAGTGCTGGCCGGGTCTGCCGCCAGCCTCATTCCGGGTTCTATCTCAGAAAGGCCCGGACGATTTAAATAAAGCATATAGGGCTGTGAATATAGCGATTGATCCAGGGAAAAGGCGATCTCCAGATGGGGAGCGCTCCTGGTAAATTTTTCAGCCGTGCTCTGGGTTACCACCACAAAATCATAAATACCCCGGCTCAAGGCATCGACCCTGGTTTTACCCCCCTGAACAAAAGCAAAGGTAAACGGCACCGGACATCCGCCCATGGCCTGACAGATTCCGCTGGCCAGCCCCGCCAGATAGGTATTCAGCGGTGCCGGCATCGAGCCGGTGATGAATTTAAGACCGGCATGTTTAAACAGCTTCTCTTCATTTTTGTCTTTTAGAAAGGTGCCCTTTTTACCCTGTATGTCCAGGGTGACAGCGCCGCCATGCTGCAGGGCAGACAGCGCATTTTGAATCACGCCGCGGGAGGAGCAAAATATGTCGGAGTATTCCTTAATCGTAGGAAGGCGTTCGCCGTTCTCGGTTCCCAGGAGCCCGCGAGCTATGCTGGTGGTCACCAGCCAGCTCTTGCTATACTTTGCGGTTTCCATCTAACCACCATCTTTATATACACTATTTTGTACTTAAATAATATTATAGGACAATTGTCTCCTTTTGTCTATAGCCCGCGAGCATTCGCCCGCGAACACTCACCTATAATCTATCCTGGAGGAAATCGGTTCACTCAGAAGAAACTGTGCTGAAAGGTGGTGAGATTGACCGGGAAAAGATCTTTGGGGAGCAGGGAGGATTCCGGCAATCATAGATCCCCCGCCTTAAGTTTTTGCACAAAAGCCTCGTCGTCCAGCACCTGAGCAAGAGCGGTATAGATGGGGCAGTCCTGTACATTTGGCGACAGCTCGCCGCGCAGCTGCCGGTAAGCGGCCTGCTTGTCCCCGAGCTCTTCGGCGAGCTCACAGAAACGGCTGCTGAGGCGAACAACCGGGGCGCCCTCAACGGAACCCATCGCCGCGTTCCAGCAGCCGTAAGCCCCGCTGAAGCAGGTTTCACAAACGTTTCGCCCCGGTACATCCAGATAAGCGGTCAAGGATTCCGCAACCCGCAGCGGCTGCAAGACCTCTCTGACAGTTTGCAGCCTGCTGATATCTGCACCAAAAAGATAGCTAAAGCCGTGCAGAACCGCCCCGAGTTCGATCATGGCGATCATATCCTTGCTCATATCCAGCAATTTTGCGATATTCCCGCTGTAATGGAGCACCGGCAGCGTCTGCCGGAACAGCTCCGGAGAAAGCCGCTGGATCAGATTCAGGAAAAAATCGCGGACTGACCCCGCACTTTCCATCTCCATAACCTTGCGCTTTTTGGCCAGGACAAATTCGATTTGCCGCCGCAACTCCTTGTAGTTGACCGGACGGCTGATGAAGAGATCCGCCCCCACACTGAGACCCCTGGCCCGATCCTCCGCCTCGTCGAGAACGGTCAACATGATCACCGCTATATTTTCTGTTTCCGGTGATTGTTTGATCCGCTTGCAAATTTCAAAGCCGTTCATGCCCGGGAGCATTACGTCCAAAAGCAGCAGATCCGGGCGAAATTGTTTGAGCAAGGGCAGCACCTCCTTGCCCTGATGGGCCTCCTTGACCCGGTAACCCCATTGATCCAAAAGATCGGCCATCATGTTGCAGTTTTCAATATTATCATCAACTACCAGGATCTTTTCCCCATACATTTAATTTCGCTCCTCGGCCAATAATGCTAGCGCCCGACAGGCCCCGGTATATAAAATACCGCTTCCGTGCCTTTTCCGGGCTTGCTGTAGATATTCAATTTGCCTCCGTGCAGCTCCACCTGTTTTCGGGACAGCGGCAGGCCCAATCCGGTGCCCCCGTACTTTTTTGAATAGGAGTTGTCGACCTGTTCGAACTCAACAAAGACCCTCTCCAGATCACATTCATCGATCCCGATGCCTTCGTCACGCACGGAGAAATAAACTGCGGGAAAACCGCCGTTTACCGGTTTCTCCTCAACCTCAATCCAGATCTTTCCCCGGGGATCGGAAAATTTGATCGCATTGGAGAGCAGGTTGTAGAGCACCTGCTTCAGCAGCATCTTATCGGCGGTCACCCGAAGATCTTCCGGTTTGACCTCAATTTGGAGGTCGCTCTCTTTTTGGTCGGCAATGTTTTTCACAATGGTGACAACCTCATCCAGCACTTCCCGGACAGAGTGAACCCCCGGATCCAGATTGGTTTTACCCGCTTCGATTTTGGCGGTGTCGAGGATGTCGTTGATCAGCTGCAGCAAATTGTTGCTGCTCACCAGGATGTTGTTGATATATTTGGCCTGTTTCTTATTCAACGGCCCGAAGAGCTCGTCCAAAAGCAGCTCTGAGGCGGTAATGCTGTTCGTCAGCGGAGTGCGCAGTTCATGGCTCATATTCGCTAAAAATCTGGATTTGATTATATTCGACTTTTTAAGAGCCGTAACGGTCTGGCGCAGCTCCAGGGTCCTGGCGTCCACCTTGGCCTCCAGCTGCTCGTTGAGCTGCATCAGCTGGCCGGACAAAACCGTCGCCTCCTCGGTTTTACTGCGCAGCTCATCGACATATTCGTCCAGCCGGGACTTGTTTTCACGCAGTTTGTCGGCCATTTCATATATGGCCACGATCAGGTGTTCGGGTTCACTGCGCGGATTTGAGGGCACCGGATAGTCATGGCCCGCTGAAAAATCCCCCCGGGATATTTTCTGGGAGATCTCCTTGCCGGCAATAATGGGGCGGGTGATCCGGTCGCAGAACAGCCAGCTGCTGATGAGAATTATGGGCAGGCTGATCAGAATGACCGCAAGGATAATCGTGCGGTTGCTCTTCAGCAGAAGCTTGTAGTCGCGTTCGGGGATCCCCACCCCCAGATACCCGACAATTTCCCCGGGATAATCGCGAATCGCTTTGTAACTGAAATAGTAATCGCCGCCGATAGGGGCATATTCCACGCCGTGATAATAATCTGCTGTAGTTGTAAAATTGTCCTCAAAATCGGGAATGGGGCAGCCCAGATAATCATCCCTTTCGGGAGAAGATATATTTGAACAGACCCGAACATCCCCGAGAGAAATAGAGAGGTAGGAGTTGTCGATGGTGGCGCTGTAGCTGCCGGGATAATACTCGCTGTTGTTTATTATCTCCCCCATAATCAGATAACCGCTGTCCCCCACCGCCGTGATCACCAGATTTGCCAAAGCCCGCCCCAGCAAATTCCCGTCACTCAGGGCGATCTCATACTTTGTCAGCGGGGCGCTGCCGGGAGCAAAGAGGCGCGGCAGCGGTATGACCGCGTTGGTTTTTAAGGGGGAGGCCCCGGATCCCTGCAGCCCGCTCAGGCTGTCAGCGAAGAGCGCTGCCGCATCCGCTTTCACCTCAGGCATAGCGGCCACCTGCCCGCCGTGCGAATCCGCAAAAAGAGCGAAACTCAAATAAGGACAAGTCTGCCGCAAAAAGAGAAGGCAATCGCTCAGCTGCTCCCGGTCCCCGCTGCTGATGGCAGCGGACAGCTCGAAAGCCTGCACCGCGATGGCGCCGCAGTTGCCCATCTCGTCCAGCCTTCTGTCGATCAGCTCTTCCGCGATGTGCGAAGTCGTTTTCAGATAGTTGAAGGCTGTATTCTTCTGGAGGCCGTCGAAGACCATGCTGGAGATACCATACAAGACCAGCATGGCCAGGATAACCATGAGCGAGGTAAAGATCATGAACTGACGCCTGATCGACATCGGGTTTAACCTACCAATTCTAGAAATAGTTTTTGCAGAGCAGCATCACTTGCGTGCGATCTTTAACCTGCATTTTACGCAGTATATTCGTAATGTGGCTTTTCACCGTTTTTTCACTGATAAAGAGGGCCGCCGCAATCTCCTTGTTGCTTTTCCCCGTCATGATCTGCCCGACGACGGTAAATTCCCGGGGAGTCAAGCCGAATCGGTTGATCAACTGCCGGCCGCTTGTATCCGCCTCCGCCAGCGGCATGTTGGTCCCCGTGGACGCCAGCGAAATCGCGCTGTCAAGAAACTTGCTGATCTCTTTAAGCCTCTCCGGAGACATCGAGCTGACACAGTGATCCTCGCTGAGACTGATTCTGCAGTCGCCGGTATCGACGGCGCCGCCAAAAAATGCGGCCATCGGTTTTCCGCCTGTCAGCACCGGGCAGACGAAGACGCCCATTCCCATATAGCAGGTGTCGACCAGCACGGCGGCATGGCGGCACATCTTTTGCAGCATCTGCTGCCGCTGCAGCTGACAGCGGGCATGGTTATGGCTCTGCATATAGTGGCACAACAGGGACTCACTCGACCAGACGGTGAGCGGTTCACCGGATAAAGAGAGCAGGCACAAGCTGATATCAAACATTTCCGAAAAGTTATCCTGAAAAGACTGCACCTTCTCCTTGCCGATAGAGCGCAGCCATTTTAGAGCCTCACTCGAATTGCTCATCCCAGACGTCCTTTCCAAATCCATTTGGCCTTAACGTCTCCCGACTAATTATAACAAATAACCCGGACTCAATAAAACGTTGAGGCCGGGTTATTGTTACGGAGCGAGTTGTTTGCAGCTGTTCTAGAAACTCCCGCGATCAATCCGGTGCAGTTTGTAAACAACATCGGTATCCACATAACAAACGATCCCGGCATTAAGGTAGATCTGCTGTAAAGCGGACAGATCTTCCTTCTTTCCGCTTTCCATATGCCCATAAGGGTACGTTTTGCCTAATTGCTCCCATTTGGAGGTCCCCAAGCGGTGAAAAGGTAACAGGTTAATCTCGAAAAACCCGTTTTGCTTCATGAAAGCGATCACCGCCCGGGCATTTTCCTCGCTGTCGTTGAACTCAGGAATAACGGGAGAGCGCAGGATCAACCGCCCCGGCCACCCTGATGCGGCCAGCGCCTCCAGGTTGCCCAGGATCCGCTCGTTCCCCACCCCGGTTTTTAGCTTGTGCTGTGACGAATCCATATGCTTGATATCGATGAAGGCAAAATCAACCTCCCTCATCGTCCGAAGGAACAGATCGCGGTTTGCATAAGCCGAAGTCTCGATGGCCGTGTGAATGACCAACCGTTTACATTCGCTCAGGGCTTCCTGCAGAAAGGCGCTCTGTGCCAGGGGTTCGCCGCCGCTGAAGGTAACCCCTCCGTCGCTGCCCCAGAAGTTGCGGTCACGCTGCAGCACCTCCATCAATTCCGCCACCGTATAGTACCGGCCCGATTTTCTCAGCGCTTCGTAGTTGCAG
>MTBK01098237.1_pt1 | contig 10384 bp, 11 predicted proteins | sample 1535981 | NCBI WGS metagenome assembly MTBK01 (sample SAMN06109225, study PRJNA356200) | anaerobic digester metagenome | isolation source: biogas reactors fed with pig manure or primary and secondary sludge | place: Spain | collected 2016-06-30 | reverse complement strand
ATATCGGAAGGCCCAACTGTCAGCTGCACCCACCGGGTCACCCGCACCGCGTTCTCGCGCCCGGTCCAGGTTTCATCCGTGACGAAATCGTACTTATTAATCTCGTCTTCGTTACGGTAGGTGACAATTGCACTCATGTGCAGATTATCAGCAGGTCCACTTGCTTTTGCATTACAGTATCTCAGGAATTCACTCTCGAAGGCCCCGCCATTGCCTTCCTCAATGAACTCGACCAGATCACTCTTGTCCCCCTCCTCATCCGGCGTATCCATCATCGCGAGAACGTCGCTCCCGAGCTGCTCAAGCTGCATGTCCGGGATATGCGTATCCCCGGTGGTGTAGATGCTCGTCGTGCTGACGACGATGTACGCAGCAAGAAGCATGATGAGGCCGGCCGCGATGCCCTCCATCGTGTAGAGCTGCCCCGCGTCGTTCACCATATCGCCACCTCCAGGACGCCGGTCTTTAGGGGGGAGAGGGTGACGCTTTCCGTGTTGTAGTCGTAGTAGTGGATGCCAGCGATGTGGGTCTGCGGGGGATCATGATCAAAGTTAAACCGGATGTCCAGGACACTGCTCTGATCCAGATTTAAGAGTGAGGTGGCTGCCGGCTTCAGGACCAGCGAAATACGGGATGAGACCGAAGTGTTTGGGTTCGGTGAGTAGCAATTCGTATGGTCATCGATATGGAGGGTATAGTATTCCGTATCATCCTCGTCGTACAGGAATGGGATGGGAACAGGCTGAACATTCGGTTTCGACGAATCTCCCTTTAAGAATGTGATGCTTTTGAGCGTGGCACTCTCGGTGCCGTTACGGTATACGTCGAAATTCGTGATGGTCACGTTCACCGGCTCTATTCTTGGATCGATCCGGTATGCCGGGCTGATGGCCGGATCTAGCAACCGATCAAAGTCAAGCCGGACAGTGAAATTCTGTTTCAGGCTTGCCGGATGTTCTGTCCAGTATATGTCCTTGCTGCCCTCAATCACTGCCACGCTCGGTTCCTTTATCTTCACAACCCGGCGGATGTAGCCGTAGTCGAGGGGGAGGGGATCGCCGGTCATATTACGGTACGTATCATCATTCAAGCTCCGGAGCGAGATGTTGTAGGAGTAGGGGATATCACCGAAGATCACCTTGTTGCGGTAATCATCTTCGGTAAAAAATGGCTCTCCAGAGGGAGATTTCTCAAAGAATTTCTCAATCTTCGTCGAAAGAAGGATATTTGGTGCATCCCGCGAGACCGCAAGCCCCATCCTCTCGATCTCATCCTTATGCTCCGCATCTATCAACTCCCACCCGGGGCTTACCGGCCACCCCGGATCCTCCACCAGGATCACCCCCGTCCGGTAGGCGACCGCATCGTAATCGATGCCGCTGCTCTCAAGCCCGGCGAGGAGTCCCGGCACCATGCTCACCACCATGATCAGGGCGAGCAGGAAGATCGTGAAGCCCACGAGGAAATCAAGCGACAGCACACCATCGTCGCCCGCCGGTCTTATGCGATCACCTCCCCGGTATCTGCCCGGAACAAGAAACTCTCAAGCCCGGCATCCGAGTGGACGGTGACAGAATAGATCCCCTCCGCGAGCGTGATCTCGACTGTATCTGTGTCCAGCCGGTTCATCGCGGGGGAGAGCACCCCTTCCCGGGCGTGAAGAAGATCCTCCGGAGAGGTGACGGTGGCGATATCCACCTCTTCTGCCGGCAGGGGGGCAGGAAGTGCGATCTCCTTCCAGCCCGTGACACCGAACGTGAGCCACCGCACCTCATCTCCGTCCCGGAGGCCGAGGATCCAGGATGTGGCCCGGCCGTCGAGGTCAACGCCGCTCGCGAGCACCTGGTGAACCGTCGTCCCGGTGACGTTCAGGCCGCCCTCAGCTCCGAGCAGGTCGAGTTCCAGGAGTGCTTCCGTGAGTGTGTACGCCCCCGGTGGCTCCGGCAGGTCGATGGGAGTGATGCCTCCGCCGGTCGGCAGCTGTGCGGGCGTGCCGAGGCAACCGCAGATAAGACAGGCGGCGGCAAGAAGGACCAGAACTTCTCCGGCGTTTCTCATGCAGAGCACCTATTATACACCAGGGTATATAAATAATCACCCCTTCTGCGCCATCAAAAATCCACTGTATGAACCGGATACTGGAAACGTGCAGACAGCCGGCAGCAAGGATATTTCCTCACCTCCCGAAGATCGCATCCCCGGGCGCCCGACCATTATATAGCGGCCCTGCCCGCCGCATACATCGGGAGGCCACCATAATATATATCTATCAATTTGTAACAACAGTTCATGCAGGATAAGGATATGTGTAGCACTGAAGAGTTCAACAACACACCGGCAGACAGACACGGCCGGTTCGCCGAGGCGGCCAGGTTCCACGGGCACATCTGCCCCGGCCTTGCGCTCGGGTACCGGGCGGCCGAGGTCGCGCTCGAGCGGCTCCGTTCAGGTCGGGCCGAAGATGAGGAGCTCGTCACCATCGCCGAGACCGATGCCTGCGGCGTCGATGCCATCCAGTTCCTGACAGGGTGCACCGTCGGGAAAGGAAACCTCCTCTTCAAGGATCACGGCAAGCACGCCTTCACGTTCATCAACCGCCGGACAGGCAACGCTGTCCGGGTCATCGGGAACCCGTCGTTTGACGCCGGCTCGCTCGACCCCGATCTCGCGCCGATCCGGGCACAGGTGATGCAGGGCGAGGCCTCCGACGAGGAGTTTGCCGAGTACCGCAGGCGGACAGAGCGGATAGTCGAGGCGATCCTCGAGATCCCGGCCGAGACCCTCTTCTCCATCCAGGATATCGATGCCGAGATACCGAAACGGGCCCGGATATTCCGGTCGGTGCCGTGCGCGAAGTGCGGCGAGATGACCGCCGAATCCCGGGTCAGGGTCGAGGACGGGAAACTCGTCTGCTACGCCTGCTCAGAGGAGTACACCCGGCGCCTGTGAGGGCACCCTCCCTCACCGCACAATTTTTGCTATCGGGATCTCAAGGATATCCTCGGCCCCCGCGTCCTTCAGGTGGGGGATGAGACCGTTGACGATCCCCTTCTGCACCACCGTCTGTATGCTGAAATAGTCGATGCCATGCAGCCTGCTGACGGTAGGCTTCTTCATCGCCGGGAGTACCTCGATGACCCGGTCGAGTGCCGCCGCCGGCACGTTCATCGTCAGGAGCGCCTGGTGACGCGCCTCGATAACGCCGAGGAGGAGCGTTGTTATCTCCTCGATCGCCTTTCGCTTCTCCGGATCCCGGAGCGACTCGTGGTTTGCGAGGAGCGCCGTGTGCGACTCCATTATCTGCCCTATGATCTTCAGGCCGTTCCTCTTGAGCGTGCTCCCGGTCTCGGTGAGGTCGACGACCACGTCCATGAGGTCGGGAACCTTCGCCTCCGATGCCCCGTAGGAGGCGAAGAGCCTGACGGGAACCCCGATCTCGCTGAAGAACCGCTCCGTGATCCGGGGGTACTCGGTCGTCACCCGGCTTCCCGGCCGGATGGCGGTGACGTCATCGATCGGTTCGTCGCGGTGGACCGCGACCACGATCTTCACGTTCCCGTCGCCGGTCTTACTGTAGGAGAGATTCGCGACCTCAGCGACATCGGCGCCGCTCTCCTGCACCCAGTCAAGCCCCGATATACCGATGTCGAAGTAGCCCATCTGGACGTAGAGCGGGATCTCCTGCGGCCGGAGGATCTTCACCTTCCCGATCCGGGGGTCGTTGATGCGGGGGTTGTAGTCGCGGTCGGTCCGCCTGACCTCGAGATCCGCTTCCTTGAAGAGCTGGAACGTCTGCGCCTCAAGGCTTCCCTTGGGAAGAGCAATCGTGATCATAAGAGTTGATCAGGGCCGGAAAAAGTTAAAGATGGTGATATGATCTTCAGTCGATCGTGTGGACGACAAGCCCTGAGAGGAGTTTTGGCTCAAACCAGGTAGACTTCGGGGGCATGACGCCGTCCTCATCCGCTATCGCGAGCACCGTATCGACCGCCACCGGTTGCATGGCTATGGCGAGGGCGTACTCGCCGGAGTCCACGAGGCGCTCAAGCCCGGAGAGCGGTTTTGCCCCGCCCATGTAGTGGAGCCTTGTGTCCCCCCTGGGGTCGGTGATGCCGAGCATTCCTTCGAGGATCTCCTTCTGGAGCACCGAGACGTCCAGTGATCCGACGAGGTCGGTTGGATCTGCGACCGGCCGGGAGACCTCGTACCAGGTCTTTTCAAGGTAGATATGCATGATGTGCATCGGTCCTTCGGCGGTCGCGAGCGGCGGAACCCGGTAGCCGGAGGTATCGATATCGCCGTAGGGCCGGACGTTCCAGCCGGCCCTGAGGAGCGCACCGATGAACCCCGGGAGGGTGTAGTTGCCGAGGTCCGCGACAAGCCGACTGTAGCCGTGGATGCGGACCCGGTCGTGGGCGAAGAGGACCACCATGAACTTCCCGGCCTCTTCGGTGAACCTTTCTTCGTTCTTCCGGCGCTCGGCCACATTCACCGCTGACTTGGCCCGGTGGTGACCGTCTGCGATGTAGGTCTCCGGCACAGCGGCGAAGAGGTCTTCGAGGTGCGCGAGTGCATCGCCATCCGCGACCCGGTAGACCTGGTGGAGCGCGCCTGAGTCGTTCGTGGTGCTTCCATCGGGCTCTGCCCCGTCGATGAGGGTGCAGAGAGTGGAGAAGATCTCGCCCGGGTCGCGGTAAAGCAGGAAGACGAGGCCGGTGTTCGCGCTGACCGCGTCGATGTGCCGGGTCCGGTCCTCCTCCTTGTCGTACCGGGTGAGCTCGTGCCGCCGGATCGTGCGGTTCTCGTAGTCCTCTGTCGCCACACAGCAGACAAGCCCGATGAACTCTTCGTCGTCCTGGACGGCCCGGTAGACGTACATGCCCGGGTCGGGGTCGCGCTGGAGCTCTCCATCTGCGAGCATCCCGGCAAAGACCTCCTGCGCCCGCTGGTAGACCCGGTCATCGTCCGGGGCGATCCCGGGGAGCTCAGCGTCAGGCCGGCTGACACGCAGGAAACTCAGGGGTTTTTTCTCAATACATTCCCGGGCCTCCTCGGCCGTTACCACATCGTACGGCACGGAAGGAATTTCTTCTGAATATTGCTGTCCCGGACGGACTGCAGCGAAACGATAGATCTGAACCATAGAAACTGCCAACTCGTATATGCTTATTATTTTGTCTCTTGAGACTATATTAGGTGAGGCACTCAAACGTAAGGAATCAGATACATATGATGTCGCTCCACCTCACTATTCGCAGGGCCCGGCCCGAAGATATGCCACAGGTCGTTGCCCTTGAGAGGATAGCGTTCATCGATCCCTGGGATGAGAGTACGCTCCGGGAGTCGCTCGATGTATTTCCGGAGACGTTTTTTGTGGCACAGAACAACGGCAGTCTGGCCGGTTTCGTCGCTGCGGGTCTTGAGGATACCGGCGATGAACTCTACGGGCATATCATGAATGTCGCGGTCGCCCCTGAATACCGGCGACTCGGCGTCGGAAAACGCCTCATCCACCGCCTGGAACAGGAGTTTATGCTCATGGGCGCAAGCGGCATCCAGCTTGAGGTCCGGATCACGAACACCGGGGCGCAGGAGTTCTACCGCTACCTCGGTTACCGGGAGGTCTTCCAGATATCCTGCTACTACTCAAACGAAGAAGACGCTCTCGTTATGATGAAGTGGTTCTGGCGTTAACCGCTATCTCTCCACCACAATATCATAGACCGCGTGCCACTTCCCGGGCGAGTATGTCCTGACCATCCGCTCGGTGACCTCCCCGGCGGTGATGGCCCGGATCGCGGGGAGGTGCTCGCCCTCCTCCTCCTCGAGCGCGTAGAGGTGGATCGTCCCCCCTTCCCGGCAGAGCCCCGCCGCCGCCGCGAGGAAATGCGGTGCGGCCAGGGGAAGGTTCATGATGACCCGGTCAAACGGTGCAAACCCGAGTCGGGCGATGTGCGCGGCGTCGGCGAGCATCGGGATGACGTTTGCTCTCCGGTTGAGGATGATATTGTGGATGAGGAGGTGAACCGCGGCGGGGTTTAAGTCCGCGGCAAAAACGACTCGCGCCTTCTCTGCGAGGGTGATCGCAAACGGTCCGACGCCGGCGAACATGTCGAGCACCCGTTCCCCCTTCCTCATCTCTCCGAGGATCCTCTGCCGTTCGGTCGCGAGTCGGGCCGAGAAGTAGGCGTGCGCGAGGTCAACGTCGAAGCGGAGCCCGTACTCGATCACCCGGGTCCGGGTGGTGGGGGTTCCGGCGAGGACGCTGAACCGGCGTGTGCGGTACTCCCCCTCAACGGAGCTGGCCGGGAGGAGGACCGAATGGAGCGACGGTCGGGACGCGAGCAACACCCGGGCGGCGGCCGGGTCATCGTCCTGCATGATGGCGATACCGCCCATGAGCTCGTGGCGGGGGAGTTCGGCGCGTTCCGGCAGGGCCTCGAACCTGCGCCGGACGGCGCCTGTGACCTCGTCTGTCGCTGGCCGGGAGGAGGACCGAATGGAGCGACGGCCGGGACGCGAGCAGCACCCGGGCGGCGGCCGGGTCGTCGTCCTGCATGATGGCGATACCGCCCATGAGCTCGTGGCGGGGGAGTTCGGCGCGTTCCGGCAGGGCCTCGAACCTGCGCCGGACGGCGCCTGCGACCTCTTCTGTCACCGGGAGGAGGATGGCGTCTCCCTCGGGGCGCGGCCGATGGCGCCGGTCGAGGAGCCCCTCTTCGAGTAGCCGGCGTCGCACCGTCTCGGCCTCTCGTTTCGGCACACGAAGGCACCATCCTTCCTCATTCACCTCCAGATCACCAGCCTTTCTTTAGGTATGAGTCCTCATACTATTCATGGATGAGTATATCAGGAGACTCAAAGAGGGCTCCCTGAAACTCTACGCGCTCGAACGCGAGCTCCCGCCGGAGGAGGCGGTCCGGGTGCGGCGGGTGTTCATTGAGGGCGAGACCGGGACCGCTCTTCCGGCGGTGGGATCGTTCTCTATCGGGATCGACCGGGTGGTGAAGCGAAACATCGAGAACATGATCGGTACGGTGCAGGTCCCGCTCGGCGTTGCGGGTCCGCTCCTGGTGAAGGGGGAGTATGCAGCCCGGTCCTGCTACCTCCCGCTGGCGACGACCGAAGGAGCACTCATTGCGTCGGTGAACCGGGGTTGCTCTCTGATAACGCGAGCCGGGGGTGCGGATGTGCGGATCATGCGGGACGGTATGACCCGTGCGCCGGTCTTTGCCGCCCGCGACGTCGCCCACGCCCGGGAGGTCGTCACCTGGGTCGAGGAACATACGGAGGATATCCGGGAGGCCGCAGAGAGCACCACGAAACACGGGGAGCTCCTGGACGTTGTCACTTCCGTCGCCGGGACGAGTGTCTTTGTCCGCCTGGAGTTTGACACGAAGGATGCCATGGGCATGAACATGGTGACGATCGCAAGCCAGAAGGTCGGTGAGGCCATCGAGCGGGAGACCGGCGCGGTCCTCGTCGCCCTCTCGGGGAACATGTGCACCGACAAGAAACCGGCGGCGATCAACATGGTCAGGGGCCGGGGGAAGACCGTCGTCGCGGGGGTGCGTCTCGATGACGCGATGATCACCGACCTCCTGAAGACCGATGCGGAGACCCTCGCCGAGGTCAACTACCGGAAGAACCTGGTCGGTTCGGCACGGGCGGCATCGTTCGGGTTCAACGCCCATGCGGCAAACGTCGTCGCCGCGGTCTTCATCGCCTGCGGGCAGGACGCCGCCCACGTCGTGGAGGGAAGCAGTGCGATCACCACCGTCGACCGGGTGGACGGCGGGGTCTACGTCTCGGTCACCCTCCCCTCGCTCCCGGTGGGGACGGTCGGCGGCGGCACGGGGATCGATACCCAGCGCGAGTGCCTTGAGATGCTCGGCGTCGCCGGCGGTGGAGATCCGCCTGGCTCCCACGCAAAGGCGTTTGCCGAGATCGTCGCGGCCGGTGTGCTCGCGGGTGAGCTCTCCCTCCTCGGTGCCCTCGCGGCGCAGCACCTCGCCCGGGCGCACCAGGACCACGGCCGGGGCTAACCCCCGGGATTTTTTTCCGAAAAAAAGAGTTAGTGTTCCACCGGCACGAACTTCGTGCCGTAGTGGATGGTACCGCTCTCGCCGTCCGCCGCGATCCGGCGGAAGACGCTCCGTACCCGCATACCGATCTCTATCTCCTCGGGCGTGCAGACGACCTGGGTGGTGAGCCTCGGCCCCTCGTCGAGCTCGACGATCGCAAGGACGTATGGGGTGGTGTTCTCGAACTGGTCGCTTGCCGACCGGATCACCGTGTAGGTGACGACGGTTCCTTCGCCGTTGAACGTATGGTCGACGATCTCACCGCTCCGCCGGCAGTCGGGGCAGAGCGACCGGGGCGGGAAGAAGTATCGCCCGCAGGTCGTGCACTGTGTCCCGACGAGGTTATACCGCTGCGGGATCTTTCTCCAGAATCTTGATACCGACATACTCTTACACCCCCAGGATATGCACGACGACCGTCGCGCCGGTACCGCCGACGTTATGCGTCATTCCGATCTCCGCATCCACCTGCCGGCCGGCAGCCTCGCCGCGGAGCTGGGCGACGACCTCGCAGATCTGCTTGACCCCGGTCGCGCCGACCGGGTGACCGCAGGCCTTCAGGCCGCCGCTCGGGTTCACGGGAATATCACCGTTGAGCGCCGTCGCCCCATCAGCGGTGAGCTTCCCCGCCTCGCCCTTTGCGCAGAACCCGAGGTCCTCGATAGCGCAGATCTCGGCGATCGTGAAGCAGTCGTGGACCTCGACCAGGTCGATCTCTTTGTGGGTGAGGCCGGAGCGCTCAAAAGCCCGCTTCCCTGCCGCGACGGTGGCATCTAGGGTCGAGATGTCCCGTCGGTCGTGGAGAGCGATGGTGTCGCTCGCCTGAGCGCTCGCAAGAACCCGTACAGGGGAATCGGTGAACTCCCGGGCGCGTTCGAGCGGCACGACGACGACCGCCGCCGCACCATCGGTGATCGGTGAGCAGTCGAAGAGCCGCAGGGGATCGGCGACCATCGACGAGTTTAATACCGTATCGATCGTGATTCGGTTTCTGAACTGCGCGATCGGATTATTTGCGCCGTTTTCGTGGTTCTTCACCGCGACCATGGCGAGCTGCTCGCGGGTGAGCGGGTAGCGGTGCATGTAGTCGTTTGCGATCATGGCGTAGAGGCCCGGGAATGTCGCCCCGGCAAACCCCTCCCACTCGCGGTCCGCGGCGCTTGCGAGCATATCGACGCTCGCCCCGGTCCCGACGTCGGTCATCTTCTCGACGCCCGCAGCGACGACGATATCCTCCATACCGCTTGCGACCGCGGTCACCGCCTGCCGGAAGGCAAGCCCGCCGGAGGCGCAGGCCGCCTCCACCCGGGTTGAGGGGATGTGGTTCGTGGCGAGCCCCGCGAAGTCCGCGATGAGGGCGCCGATGTGCTCCTGCTCGACGAACCGGCCTGCGCTCATGTTCCCCACGTAGAGGGCGTCGATCTTCTCACCCGATACCCCGGCATCTTCAAGCGCAAGGCTTCCTGCCGTAACAAAGAGGTCGCGGAACGAGGTGCTCCAACGCTCCCCGAACTCCGTGCACCCGACTCCGATTACTGCTACGTCTCTCATCTCTGCATCACGATCTTTCCTTTGTGTTTGGCATACAGTGCGTAGTCGAGGTAGATCGGGTTTGCGAGGAGCTGCTCAACGGTCGGCGCCGCCGCCCGGTCGAACACCCCGGATTCGATCGCATCGGTGACCGTGATGTCGAAAGCATCGCTCCCGGCCCCCGACCCGAACGATGTCACGAATATCCGGTCACCCGGTTTTGCGACATCGAGCGTCGCGGCAAGCCCGATCATCGACGACCCCGAGTAGGTGTTGCCGAGCTTCGGGACGGCGAGACCGGGTTTGATCTGATCCCCGGTAAACCCGAGCGTTTTTGCCACCCGCTGCGGGAACTTCGCGTTTGGCTGGTGGAATATCGCGTAATCGTAGTCCTTCGGGTTTGTGCCCATCCGCTCAAACATCTGCCTGGCCGCACCTTCGACGTGCTTGAAGTAGCCCGGGTCGCCGGTGAACCGGCCACCGTGCCGGGGATAGTTCTGGCCTTCACGCCGCCAGAAGTCGGGCGTGTCGGTGGTGTAAGAGCAGGTGTCGTTGATATCGGCGATGGTATCTCCCTCTCCGATGACGAACGCCGCTCCGCCGGCGGCTGCCGTGTACTCGAGCGCGTCGCCTGGAGCGCCCTGCGCCACGTCGGCACCGATAGCGATCCCGAGCGGGATCATGCCGCTTTTGACGAGCCCCATGCAGGTCTGGAGACCTGCGGTCCCGGCCTTGCACGCGAACTCGTAGTCGGCGGCGGTCATGTTGGG
>MTBK01118073.1_pt1 | contig 10386 bp, 10 predicted proteins | sample 1535981 | NCBI WGS metagenome assembly MTBK01 (sample SAMN06109225, study PRJNA356200) | anaerobic digester metagenome | isolation source: biogas reactors fed with pig manure or primary and secondary sludge | place: Spain | collected 2016-06-30 | reverse complement strand
TTTTGTAAGAAAGTAGAAAATGCGGAAATAGCTCAGTTGGTAGAGCATAACCTTGCCAAGGTTAGGGTCGCGAGTTCGAATCTCGTTTTCCGCTCAAAACCTCTCCAGGCGAGAGGTTTTTTTGAAAACAGGTCACCTAAAGAAGGCTCGGGTGGTGGAATAGGTAGACACGCAGGACTTAAAATCCTGTGGACAGTAATGTCCGTACGGGTTCGATTCCCGTCCCGAGCACCTGCAACATCCCTCGAAACGAAGAAGTTTTAGAGGGATTTTTTATATGAAAGCATATCAAAAATAGATACTATGAAAAAAATAAGATTGTACCGACTTTTGCCCGTATTGGCTCTTTTGTTGCTCTTTGCTTGCAAAGACCAAGACCAAGTAGACAAGGATGGTACTAATGGAGGAGACAATCAAGCTTTTACACAACATACCGTTTACGGTATGTATGGAGTACAAGACACATTGCTCTATTATAAACAGTATGAAGACGAATGGAGTACCCTTTCACACGAAGACTACTACCATTTTCGAATACAAAATTACAAAGAACAAACTGTTGTTACCTTTTCATACATTCCTAAAACGGTAGCTGTTGGCGATGCCTTTTCCGTTGTGATTTCAACTATTGGCGTATCAGGGATTGCTGAAGGGATGAAAGAAGTTGTGGTTGTTTTTAAGGACAATCATAGGTTGCAGTTGTACTGTGCTGCAGACAAAACCCATTATGTTGTTTATTATTGAAGACCATGAAAAAATTTCTATACCATATAATTATTGTAACGGCCCTTGTAACAGGCACCTTACAATCTGTGTATGCCGTCAGGGCATATCCGTATCCTATTCAAGTCAAACAGCCTGATGGATCAGTACTTTCTATTCAAAAACACGGCGATGAGTTCTTGAATTGGACAACGAGCGGCGGTCGCTTGGTGAAACAGGGTGCAGACGGCTTTTACTATTTGGCTTCTTTTACTTCGCAGGGAACGATAGAGGCAACGGCAATGCGTGTGAGTGAAAGGTCCATGTCCATAGGTACTCGGTTTGTTACGCCTCCGGCTGTAGCTGTGGAGCGGGCTCGAAGGTTGAGGAGCGAATTTATACATCATACGGTCAGAACAAAGGCCTCTTCTTCCATTTCTATGGGTAGCAAAAGGTTCCTGGTGCTTTTGGTGCAGTTTAACGATTTGGACTTTGTCGTATCCAGCCCCAATTTGGCCTTTACCCGAATGCTCAACCAAGAGGGATATTCCGAGAACGGAGGTACGGGTTCTGTACGGGATTATTATTATGAGAATTCATCAGCTGCCTTTGAACCTGAATTTGATGTGGTAGGTCCCATTACCCTGAGCAAAAGCGTAAAGTACTATGGAGCCAACAATGAAGAAGGAGGTCAAATGTATGAGCGTTCTCAAGAAATGGTAGTAGAAGCCGCTCAATTGGCCAGGCAGCAGTACGGAGTGAATTTTTCTCAATACGATAACGATGGAGATGGCATTGTAGATAATGTATTTGTCTTTTATGCCGGTCATAACGAGGCAGAGGGAGGACCCGATTATACCATTTGGCCGCATGCCTGGAATGTATATTATGAAAATATTGTGATGGACGGGGTTCGACTGTCTTCCTATGCCTGTGCTTCTGAATTGAGAGGACATCAAGGGACAACTATGGCAGGTATTGGAACATACTGCCACGAATTTGGTCATGTCTTGGGAATGCCCGATTTTTATGATACGGACGGAGAAGAAAACGGATGGGCCAGAGGGTTGGCGTCTTTTTCGTTGATGTCCGGGGGGAATTACAACAATTACGGCAGGACGCCTCCTTATTTAAACATAGAGGAAAGAAACTTGTTGGGCTGGTACAATAAATTTCCTATGGTATTTACAGAGAGTAAAGAGTATTTTTTGAGTCCGGTAACAGACAACGCGTGTTATATCCATCATACGAGCAACAAGAACGAATATTTCTTATTTGAATACCGCGAGAAAAAAGGATGGGACTACCACTTACCCGGTACGGGCTTGTTGATTTACCACGTGGATAAATCCAACAACAAGGTTGGTGGCATTACGGCAAACGACCGTTGGGCTAGTTGGAATGGGATCAACGCGTATGCAAATCACCAATGTTTTGATTTGATAGAAGCTGTTTATCCGGAATCTGCCATTCAACATGAGCAACAAGTGCCTTTTCCGGGAAGTACCAATAATACCTCTTTCACACCCAACACCTTACCGGCGTTTGTAGATCATGCGGGATTTGAGACAGGTATTGGTTTGATTGACATAAAAAACCTGGGAGACAAAGCAGCTTTTACGGTGACCATACAAGAAGCCACTGATTTGGAGTTTGTGGGTAGGGTTACGAACGTAAGCGAACAGCCTATACAAGGGGCGAGTGTCGTTGTTTTTTATGACTCGGAAAGCGTGAGAGATCATCATCCTGTGCGTGCAGTCGGAAAGAGTCCTGTTTTACAGAAAGTGTCTTCGGCCCCGCTGCAATCGCAACTGTTTGAGACTACCACTGATGCACAAGGATATTACACGTTGGACTGCGATTTTGAAGAAGGCAAGTACATCATCCAAGTAACAGCAGAGGGGTATGTGTCAGCTTCTGAAGAGGTGTTTGTAGTAGCACCCGGTCTGATTCGGAAAGATTTTTCACTGTATCAAAGCTTGGATTATCAAGAGGGAATGTTGAAAAAACATAACGAATGGGATGGATATTGGAGGGTAGGATTTGATGACCCACAGTACCCCGTATACGGGGCCGTAGGTTTTTCTGCGGAAGAATTGGAACCGTATGTAGGAGATACTTTGCAGACCATACGGTTTATTATGTACGGAAGATCTGTTACGGAAGTAGGTGTGTTTGTATTGTATGACAAAGAAATAGTCTTTGAACGTGAGGTATCCGACTATGTGTTTAACGCACCTGTAACGGTTGATATAAGTGATGCAGGGCTGATCATACCGGAAGGCAAGCTTGTACGTATAGGTTATTATGTGGTAGGTATTGATGACGGGTGGCCATTAGCGGCTGATGAAGGCCCTATGGCTTATTTGGGAGGATACGCCGCACAAAGCATGCAGTATCTGATAGATGAAGAACCGTGGCCGGAACATTTGAACAACATTATTATTTCTGCTACCGTTAAACAAGCAGAAGAACAACCGGAAGATGATTCTCTCTTTGCGTTGGGTTATTATATGATGCCCATAGATACGGGAAGATTTCAAGCAGGAGATCAACTGCTCTTGAAACTCAACGATGTGCCTTCTGTAACGCATGTAGAAAGGCCTTTGGCCGTACAATGGTTTGTCAATGAAGTTCCTTGTGAAACGGGAGACACCATTACCTTAGAGGTGGGCAGCTATATTATAAAATCTGTGTTATCTTTTGAAGATTATACACAGACAATTGTTAGGGAAATATTTGTAGAGTAAAAACAACATGAAAACAGACATTGAAATATCGAGCGCATACAAGATGCGAGACATCAGAGAGGTAGCTTATGATGCCGGGATTGACAAGGAGAACTTGAGTCTAAAGGGCAATTATATTGCCAAGGTGCCGGGAGAGCTCATAGATGAAAAGAAAGTAAAAGAAAGCAATTTGATTTTGGTTACGGCCATAACACCTACAAAAGCAGGTGTAGGGAAAACGACAGTGTCTATTGGTCTTTCTATGGGTTTGAACCATATAGGGAAAAAATCTATGGTGGCGTTGCGCGAACCTTCTTTGGGACCGTGCTTTGGAATGAAAGGAGGGGCGGCCGGCGGCGGATATGCACAAGTAGTGCCCATGGAGGATATCAACCTACATTTCACAGGAGATTTTCATGCCGTTACTTCGGCAAACAACATGATTGCTGCTTTGTTGGAAAACCACATCTATCAGGAGCAAAACCACGGTATTTGCCTTCAGGAAATAGTATGGAAGCGGGTGTTGGACGTGAACGACCGCACGTTGCGCTCCATTGTGTCCGGAGTGGGAGCCAAGACAAACGGGGTAACCCGGGCTACAGGGTTTGACATCACGCCGGCTTCTGAGATTATGGCCATTCTCTGTCTGTCCAAAGATTTGGAAGATTTAAAACAACGGATTGGAAAAATTATTCTTGGTTTTAAGCACGATGGTACGCCGTTTTACGTAGACGACATGGGCGTGGCAGGAGCCATTGCTATTTTGATGAAAGATGCCATCCATCCCAATCTGGTACAAACATTGGAAGGTACTCCGGCGTTTATTCACGGAGGTCCTTTTGCCAACATAGCTCATGGATGTAATTCTTTAGTTGCCACAAAGATGGCTATGACGCATGCCGACTATGTAATTACAGAAGCCGGATTTGGAGCCGATTTGGGTGCTGAAAAGTTCTTCAATATCAAATGCCGCAAAGGCGGTTTGCAGCCCAAACTGACTGTTTTGGTAGCTACGCTCCAAGGATTGAAAATGCATGGCGGCACGGATTTGGCCAAACTGCAGAAGAAAGATATGAAAGGAGTTGAAAAAGGCTTGGCCAATCTGGAAAAACACATAGAAAATCTGAGGGGTTTTGGCCAAAACATTGTAGTAGCCTTGAACAAATACGGTACAGATACGGAAAAAGAAATAGCCCTTGTACGTGAGCGTTGTGAGAGTTTGGGTGTTCCTTTTGCCGTGAATAATGCGTATACGGAAGGGGGAGCGGGAGCTGCCGAATTGGCACGTGTAGTAGTAGATACGATTGAAAACAAACCTTCAGATCCGTTGAAGTTTACGTATGAAAAGACAGATACCATAGAAGAGAAGATCTGGAAGATAGCTAGCGGCATTTATGGAGCCAAAAACGTCTTTTATTACGGCACGGCTCGTGAAAGTATGAAGAGAATAGAAGCTATGGGGCTGGCCCACTACCCCGTTTGTATTGCCAAGACTCAATATTCTTTCTCAACAGACGCCAAGGCCTATGGAGTAGCCAAAGATTTTGAAATGAATATTCAGGATTTGATCATCAACAACGGTGCGGAAATGATTGTGGCCATAGCCGGTGACATTTTGCGTATGCCCGGTCTTCCCAAGACTCCGCAAGCCAAATTCATGGATATCAAAGACGGAGTAATTACGGGACTTAGCTAAAGGGATTATGAAACGAAAACACTTACTGTGGACTGCCGGGTTGCTGCTTACAATCATGGTAGCAAGCGGCCCGGCCTCGGCTCAGGAACCTGTCCGTTCTACCGCTAGCAACAGCGGGAACAGGATGCGGGATTACGGAATCAAAACAGGTGTGATGCAGCCCGGACCGCTTAACGCCATCACCGATGTGGCGGGCGTGAAAGTAGGTCATGTCACATTGACAGAAGGCGACGACATTCGAACGGGAGTGACGGCCATCATCCCTCATGAAGGCAATCTATTCAGAGAAAAAGTTCCGGCCGGCTTTTGGGCAGGAAATGGATTTGGTAAGATCTCCGGTACAACGCAGATAGAGGAACTGGGTAATATAGAAACGCCTGTTATTCTGACCAACACCTTGTCTGTTGCTGCAGGGATGGAAGGTTTGATTTCTTACATGTTGGCACAGCCGGGGAACGAAATGGTACAATCGGTCAATGCAGTGGTGGGAGAAACAAACGACGGCGGACTGAACGATATCAGAGGCCGGCATGTGACATCGGACCATGTGCTGCAAGCATTGGAACAAGCTGCGACGGGTCCCGTTGAAGAAGGCAATGTAGGTGCCGGTACAGGCACCATTTGCTTTGGTTTCAAGGGCGGTATTGGCACCAGCAGCCGTGTATTGCCCCAAGGTTTGGGAGGCTATACCGTGGGCGTACTGGCACAAACCAACTTCGGTGGCGTTCTTCAAATAGCCGGCATGAACGTGGGAGAGCGCCTGGCCCAATATTCCTACAAAAACCAACTGGAAGAGCAGCAGACCTCCACACCAAAGTGTCTGGCAAACCCGGACACTTTGCCAAACACGGACGGTCTATCAAACGTAGATACTGACGGATCGTGCATGATCATTATTATTACAGATGCACCGTTGAGCGAACGGAATTTGGAACGCCTGGCCAAACGAGGCATGATGGGTTTGGCACGTACGGGAGGTATTGCTTCAAACGGCAGTGGAGACTATGTCCTGGCTCTTTCCGTTGCTCCTGAAAATTTAATCCGTAGCACACCGCGCTACACGCCGTCCTACCTGCATAACGACAACTGCTCGCCCCTGTTCATGGCCGCCATCGAGGCCACAGAGGAAGCCATCCTGAATTCTCTTTTTGCAGCTGAAACCATGACCGGCATTGGCGGCCGAACGGTTGAGGCATTGCCCGCAGAGAAAGTCGCTTCATTCTTCAGCACCGGAGGGGAGTAAGTAGCCGTTTTCAAGCCGAGGCGGTAATGTGCAAATTGTCAAGGTGTTGCGTGGTCGTGCTGTAAAGAGGTACTTACTACCCTCTTTTTGTTTTTGCTATTTCCAAAATTACACCTATATTTGCAGCCCGCATTTTCTGCGGGAATCGTTCATTTTATTGATAAACACCAAATTAACAACCAATGCCTGGATTAATTGGAAAGAAGATTGGAATGACTTCCATCTTCGACAGTAACGGGAAAAATATTCCTTGTACTGTGATTGAGGCTGGTCCGTGTGTAGTTACGCAAGTGAAAACGGAAGAGAAAGATGGTTATGCCGCCGTGCAACTTGCCTATGACGAGAAAAAAGAGAAACACACCAGCGGGGCCCTGAAGGGCCATTTTGAAAAGGCAAAAACCACACCCAAACGCAAATTGGTGGAATTTCCAAATGATTTTAAAAAAGAATTGCGCTTGGGCGACACTGTGACTGTTAGTGACATATTCGATCCCAGTCTTATAGATTGGGTAGACGTGTCCGGGATCTCTAAAGGAAAAGGCTTCCAAGGCGTCGTAAGACGTTATGGATTTGCCGGAGCAAGCAGATCTCACGGTCAGTATCACAAACTTCGCGCCCCGGGTTCTCTGGGTGCTTCCGCAACGCCATCCCGCGTTTTCAAAGGTAAGAAAATGCCGGGTCGTATGGGAGGAGAGAAAGTGAAAGTTCTGAACTTACGGGTAATGAAAATTATCCCTGAGAACAATTTAGTAGTTGTAAAAGGCTCCATTCCCGGTGCCCCTGGTTCTTACGTAATATTGGAGGTCTAACTGTATGGAAATTTTAGTATATAAAATAGACGGTCAGGATTCCGGAAAAAAGGTAGTCCTGGACCCTACCGTATTTGGTATTGAACCGAACAACCACGCCATCTATCTTGACGTGAAACAGCATATGGCCAATAGACGCCAAGGTACGCACAAGACTAAAGAGAGATGGGAGATAGCTCATAGCACACGCAAGATTGTTCGTCAGAAAGGTTCGGGCGGAGCTCGTCACGGAAGTTTGAAAGCCGGAATATTCGTGGGAGGAGGTAGGACTTTTGGTCCGCAACCCAGGAGCTATAGGTTTAAACTCAATAAAAAACTCAAGCAATTGGCTAGACGGTCAGCTCTTACTTATAAAGTACAGGACCAGGCCATAACCATTCTCGAGCCTTTTACAATGGAAGCGCCCGGAACAAAAGCGTTCCGCACTATTTGTAAAAATCTTAATGTAGAAGGCAAAAAAATCTTGATGGTACTTCCGGAGAACAACAACAACATCTATTTGTCCTCCAGGAATCTTGAAAAGGTCAAGGTAGTCACCATAAATGAGCTGAATACCTATGACATATTGAATGCCCAAAGCCTTATTCTTATAGAAGGGGTAGAGGCAATGCTTAACCAACAATTAGGAACAACTCAATCTGCATGACGATGGATATCTTGATTAAGCCTTTAATTACAGAGAAAATGACTGATCAAGCGGAAACATTGAACCGATATGGGTTTATTGTCGACCGCAGGGCCAACAAACTGCAGATAAAAGAAGCAGTTGAAAACATGTACGGAGTTACGGTTAAAGATGTGAATACCATAAATTATAGTGGAAAACGCAAAAGCCGTTATACAAAGGCAGGTTTATTGGCCGGACGTACCAATCATTTTAAGAAAGCGTATGTAACGCTTGTTGGTGATGATAAAATTGATTTCTACAGCAACATTTAAGCTATGGCAGTACGTAAATACAAACCGGTAACACCCGGTCAAAGACATAAAATCATAAGTGCATTTGATGATATTACCTGCACGGTTCCGGAAAAATCGCTTTTGGAACCCATCAAAAAGTCCGGTGGAAGGAACAACCAGGGTAAAATGACAATGCGCAACATGGGTGGCGGACACAAACGTCAATACCGCAAGATAGACTTCTTGCGCAATAAGGACGAGTATTCCGCTACAGTAAAGACGATAGAATACGACCCCAACCGCAGTGCTCGCATTGCATTGGTGGTGTATGCAGATGGAGAAAAACGTTATATTATAGCGCCGAATGGTCTGCAAGTAGGACAAACGATTGAATCGGGTCCCGGAGTGGCTCCGGAAATTGGCAATACGTTGCCTTTGTCGGATATACCTTTGGGAACATTGATACATAACGTAGAATTACATCCGGGCCGAGGTGCCGCCATGGCTCGTAGCGCCGGTTCTTATGTGCAACTGAACGCCAGGGAAGGCAATCATGCCATTCTTCGTTTGCCGTCCGGTGAGGTTCGTATGGTAAGGGTAACGTGTCGTGCCACAGTAGGTACGGTTTCCAACCCGGACCACAGCCTGGAACAAGACGGAAAGGCAGGAAGAAAAAGATGGATGGGTCGCAGGCCTCGTACCCGCGGAGTATCCATGAACCCTGTAGACCACCCCATGGGTGGTGGAGAAGGCCGTGCTTCCGGAGGACATCCTCGCTCACGTAAAGGATTGCCGGCTAAAGGTTACAGAACACGTAATCCTAAGAAGAACTCCAGTAAGTTCATTATTGAAAGAAGAAGAAAAAAATAACCGGATAATATTTGTATCATGAGTCGTTCATTAAAAAAAGGCCCTTACATACAAGCAAAACTTGAACAAAGAATTATTGCCATGAATGAAGGGAAAATGAAAAAAGAAGTCCTAAAGACCTGGTCAAGAGCCAGTATGATCTCTCCCGACTTTGTTGGCCACACAGTAGCCGTACACAACGGAAACAAGTTTATTCCGGTATATATTACCGAGAACATGGTTGGCCATAAACTTGGTGAATTTGCGCCCACGCGTACTTTTAAAGGTCACTCGGGCAATCGTTAACAGTAAAAAAAGAGAACACTAATGGGAGCTCGAAAAAGAAAAATGGCCGAACGCCATAAAGAAATAAGGAAACAAACAGCTTATGCCAAGCTGAACAATGTTCCTACGTCGCCCCGTAAGATGCGTCTTGTAGCCGATCTTATACGGGGAGAAGAAGTGAACCGTGCTTTGGATATTTTAAAATATACAAAAAACGAACCTGCCGTCCGTTTGGAAAAGTTGCTCAAATCGGCTATTGCCAATTGGGAAGCAAAAAATGAAGGCGACAGGAAGGAATTGGAAAACGGCAACGTAATTGTTAAGACCATAACGGTAGATAACGGCAGAATCTTGAAAAGAATCCGTCCGGCTGCTCAAGGTCGTGCCGTTCGCATTCGTAAGCGTTCAAATCACGTGACAATAGTAGTGGATAAAAAACAACAAACAGTAAAAGAAGCATAGTATGGGACAAAAAACTAATCCGATCAGTAACCGTATAGGAATTATCCGTGGTTGGGATTCAAGCTGGTGCGGGAATTATCCGGAGCGTTTGGCAGAAGATGCCAAAATCAGAAAATATTTGGTAGCCCGGTTGTCAAAAGCCAGTTTGTCGCGTATTGTGATAGAAAGAACCCTTAAGCTGATTACTGTAACTATTCATACGGCGCGCCCGGGAATTATTATTGGAAAAGGAGGTCAAGAAGTTGAAAAACTGAAAGAAGAGCTGAAAAAAATCTCCAATAAAGAAGTTCAAATCAATATTTTTGAAGTAAAACGCCCCGAACTGGATGCCACTATTGTAGCCAACAACATTGCCCGTCAAATTGAAGGACGTGTATCTTACCGCCGTGCCATCAAAATGGCCATGGCATCTACCATGCGCATGGGTGCAGAGGGGATAAAGGTATTGATCAGCGGACGGTTGGGCGGTGCGGAAATGGCTCGTCGTGAAATGTTTAAAGAAGGACGTACGCCTTTGCATACGTTCCGTGCAGATATTGATTACGCACTGGCAGAAGCACATACAAAAGTAGGTGTGCTGGGTGTCAAAGTGTGGATATGTAACGGTGAAGTCTATGGAAAACGCGACCTTTCGCCTAACGTAGGTACTGCAACTGCTGCCGGTGGTGGCAGAATGCACGATGGCCGAGGTGGCCGAGGCGGCCGCGACAG
>MTBK01195768.1_pt1 | contig 10391 bp, 14 predicted proteins | sample 1535981 | NCBI WGS metagenome assembly MTBK01 (sample SAMN06109225, study PRJNA356200) | anaerobic digester metagenome | isolation source: biogas reactors fed with pig manure or primary and secondary sludge | place: Spain | collected 2016-06-30 | reverse complement strand
CGACGATGCCGCCGCCCGCGCCTATGGGCGCCGACCTCTCCTCGATGGGCTTTTGACTCTGTCCGGCGCGGGCACGCCGGCTCACGGTTTGGCTGCGGCTGGAATTGCCGTGCTGGCCCGCGCCCAGCGCCTGTCAGACCCGCCCGGCGGCCTCGCCCGAATCCGGTCCTGCTTCGCGCTCTGCGGTGCCGTTGTAGCGATGTCTGCGACACCGGGGACCATCGCGGTGCTATCTCTGTCGGGTGCTTTGATCTGCTTCGCGTAGGCAAGGAAAGCTCGCCGCTATATGGCAGATCCCCCCATCCGTCGCGAGAGCGACCGGTCTCCTGCACAGGGCGCGCGCTCGTGTGGCTGTGCCCACAGCAGTCGGGGCATCCAGCGGCGCCATTGCCGTGGCTCGCACGCGCTAGTCGTCCTCTGCGTCGGCGTGTAGTCGATGGCCGATCCCTAAGGTTGGGGAATCCGAGATTCGCGCCGGTGCGCCGTAATGGGGTGGTCTTAGTTGCCAGGTCCGAGCAGGATGCGGCTGAGTTCTGTTGTCGTCGTAATGCCGTCGTCGTAGCCACCTTCGTCGCCGAGGGCGTTCATGACCGCCAGCGTGTAACGCTGTTGGGGTCCGGCGAAGCCGACAGTGTTGACCACCCAGCCGCCTTCCTCCTGTGACCAACCGTTCTTGTTACCGGGACTCATCGCCGGTCCGGCTCCCCAAACTCCCCATTGTTGGCGGCCGTCGACGCGCTGCATCTCAGCGACCACCGCGGCTGCGTCGGGCCGGTCGAGGCCGGTGAGAACGAAGTTCATGAGAGCGTCGAAGTCGTCGGCGGTGCCTTTTTGAAATCCCCAGTCCGGGAAGACGTCCCCGAAGCCTGGTTGTGGCCGCACATTGTCCATGCCGTAGCGCGGGAAGTTGGTGTTGAATGCGTGGGTCGGTCCGCCGTACCGCGACCACAGGGTATCCGCGGCCTCGTTGTCGGAGTGGCGGAGCATGGCCGCCATGAGGCGACGGTCGGCATCGGTGAGTCGCAGGGCGCCCACGCGCTCGCGGGCAAGCAAATCGGCGACCATCGCCAGTTTGATCGTCGACGCAGTCCAGATGGCAAAGCCGGCGTTGGCGTTGCGGAACTTCATTCCGGTCGCTCGGTCACGCAGCACATAGCCGACGGTTCCGGGGCGGCCGGCAAGGTATGTGTCTGCGGCGGCGATTCGCTGGCTCAAGCCGCAGTCAGCAGTGGACGGTTCACAGCCCGCGCGGGCCAGGGGTTGGGTTGAGCCAGTAGTGACCAGCAGAAGCAAGGTAACGGCCAAGACGGACCGAGCTCTCCTCGGACTCCTTGGCACAGTCTCGCTCCATCCGGTTGTCGGGACACCTGGTTTGTCGGCCAACACCGCGCAGTTGTGACGACACTATGGACGGCCAAGCGGCGGATGGTTCGGACGCACCGCAGCACCATAAGTTGTTAAGTAAGCGTTATTCGCGGCCTCCCGACGCGGTCGAGACGACCAGCCGCCGAGATCACGGATCCGGCGGCGACAACCGCGGTGGAGCTCGCCGCGGCGTTCACCGACCACCCACCCAAAGCAACTACTGCTCTACTACACGGGTTAGTAGTAGAGGCAATTTTCCGTCGTCACCGCGCCGTGGCGCCCGATCCCCAACTCGGCCTTGCGTCGGTCGTCGGCACACTCTCGGCAGGGGTCCTGCACGTACCGCCTAACCCCGTACGTAGCATCCCCAGAGGTGGGAGTCCGATACACATAGACTCAGGTCTACGCGCCCCGAAGTGCAGCGATGGACGGAACCGAAAGAGGAACGTGAACGTGAAGGTAACCCTGCGCGCCATCGTTACGGCATTGGGGGCGCTGGTGCTCTCTTTGGCTGGTAGTGGGATCGCCGCGGCCCACACAGCGCTTGCCAGTTCGGACCCCGCGGGGGAGGCGACCGCGACTGCGTCACCGGCCGCCATCGTGTTGACCTTCACAGAGGACATCAACCCAGCGTTCGCCAATGTCGCGGTAAGCAGTACCGACGGCCGCAACTGGGTAATCGGCAATCCCCGAGTTGACGGACCGCGACTCACCGCTGCCGTGGGGCCAGATCGTCTCACAAACGGCGCGTACACCGTCGGCTATCGTGTGGTCTCAGCTGACGGCCATCCCGTAACTGGCTCCTACAACTTCACCGTCGCCGGTCCCCCAGTTCAAACGCCGGCGACACACACTCCCGCGGGCGCCGCACCGAACGCCGCTGAGCCGCCGGCGGCTTCACCGGGAGCAGACACCAAACCCTCGATACTCATCGCGGCTGCCGCGGGCCTGGCGCTAGGAGGCGTGATTACCTTCTGGCAGTCCCGGAGGCGCCGTCGGAGGAACACCGTCGATAACGACGCCCCTCAATGACCGCCCTCGCGGCGCAAAAGCTGAATGAGTCCGACCCGTTCGTGCTCCGATCCTGAGCCAGACATTTCCAAGCGGTGCCGTTCTGTCAGGCGAGAATCGGCATTTCGCCCGACAGCGCTTCCTCGCTGAACACCGACCGTTCCTTACCTCCGCGCCGGTGAGGAGTTGATCGCGTCGCCAGGCCCTCCGGGCTCGGCGATCATCGCGCGCGGCCAGTCGACGCCACGCTGAGGTGACGGCCTACCGCTGTCCCGCAGACGGCATCGGCATCGGCATCGACGAAGGAGGGGTCGACGCCCGAGAACCGCCTGGAGCCATCCCACCAGGCCCCGTACCGGGCATGCCGCCGGGACTCATCATCCCGTGGCCCATACCGCCGCCCTGCATCATCGGGCAGCCGGCGCCCATGGGCCCGCCGGAACCCATCTGGCCGCCCTGGAGGCCGCGGTGCCACCCGTAGCCGCCGGTTGCGCGGGCGGCGAGGAAGCCGGAGAAGAAGACCACTGCGACGATGAGCAGGATGCCCGCGACGATGCCCACCCATGCCAACACCTGGTACAGCCGGGTGTTGGGGCGGCCCCTGTCGGTAGTGCCGGTCGGGTCCAGCGTCGAGCTGGCTGGTGTCGATGCGGTCATGGTGGTGATCCCTTCGTGTTGAAGATCCGGGCCTGCGGCCCGGGATTTCTATGGGCGCGCTTGCGCCCGGCTGACTCGGCGCTGCTGGTGCCTGCAGCCGACCGGCGATCGGGGGCGGAGATCGTCGCGGCTCACGGAAATCAGCGCCTCCCCTGGTGTCAGTGGCGCGGGGTGATGTGCGGCACCTCTAGGCGGTTGCGGTACTCGGTGTCGTCGATCTCCCCACGAGCGAAGCGGGTGGTCAGCAGTTGCTCGAGTGTCTCGAAGTCTCTGTAGTGCCGGGGTGCGGTGACGCGGGTTTGGGTAACGCCGGTGGTGTAGCGGACTAGGGCGACCATCGACGGTTCCCAACCGGCGGGCCAGACCTGCGGGCCGGAAGGTCGCGTCGGGGGCGCTGCCCGCCCCGCTGGACAGCAGGGCGCGGGCCGCGGCGTTCTTTCCGCCGGCGGAGGGAACCACTGGGAACACCCCGTTGCCCGCTGTGACGAGGACGCCGTAGCGCTCCCCCATACCCGTCGGGGGCGCTTGGGTCATCACCGATCCTGTCCTCGTGGGGCTGCGCTTTCCACTGTCGCCGGGGCGTGCGGTGGTTTGGTGTTGGTTGTGTGAAGATTCGCTCAAGAAGCGGTATCACGCGGCCCGCGCGGCACGATACGAGGATGGATCGTTTCCCCGGCCTCACCCGAGCGGCGCCGACCTCGGCTATCGCGCGTTGGTGGTTGATGACGAGGCCGCCTTGGCCGACGTGGTCGCCAGTTATCTGCAGCGCGAGCATTTCAAGGTGACGGTCTGCCACGGCGGGGCTGAGGCGTTGGCGGTGGCCCGCGAGGTCGACCCCGACGTGGTGGTGCTGGACCTGGGGTTGCCGGGTATCGACGGGCTGAAGGTGTGCCGGCGGCTGCGGACGTTCTCCGATGCCTACGTGGTGATGCTGACCACCCATGACACCGAGATGGACACCATCGTCGGGCTGTCGGTGGGGGCCGATGACTACCTCACCAAACCGTTCAGCCCGGGCCGCTGTCGATCGAGGTGGCGGGCCGTCAGGTATTCCTCGATGCGGACCCGATCCCGTTGACCCGCAATCAATTCGACATCCTGGACGTGTTGTCCTCGCGCCCCGGTGCGGTGTGGAGCCGCCGCCAGCTCATCGACGCGGTGTGGGGCGGACCGTGGGTGGGCAACGACTACCTGGTGGACGTCCACCTCGGGCAGCTTCGCCGCAAACTCGGCGACGACCCCGCCACCCGGCGGTTCGTGTTCGCCGTCCGCGGGGTGGGCTACCGGATGGGAACCAGGCGATGACGACGCGACCGGGAATGGGGATGCGCGGGAGGCTGCTGGCCGCCCAGACGCTGGTGCTGCTCGCCGGCGGGGTGACCACCGGGGTGGTCGCTTCGGTGGTCGGGCCGCCGCTGTTCCGCGAGCACCTGCGCCAGGCCGGGGTGGCGCACAACTCCAACGGGCAGTTCCATGCCGAGCAGGCCTACCAGCACGCCACCGCGCTGTCGATCGCGGTGGCGATCACCGTGGCCGCCTCGACTGCGTTCGTTGTCACCGCCTATCTGAGCCGGCGCCTGCACCGCTCCGTCGTCGAACTGTCGCAAGCGGCATCGGCGATCGCTGAGGGCCGCTACGACATCCGCGTCGCTTCGCCGCAACTGGGAGACGAATTCGACGACCTGGCCGGCTCGTTCAACCAGATGGCGCAGCGCCTCCAATCAGTGGAATCCACCCGACGCCGCATGTTCGGAGACCTGGCCCATGAGATCCGCACCCCGGTGGCCGTGCTCGAGGCCTACCTCGAAGCCGTCGAGGACGGGATCAAAACCCTTGACCCCCAGACAATTGCGATGCTGCGCGAGCAGACCGGGCGTCTGGTGCGCTTCGCCGCCGACGCCGCCGCCCTGGCCCACGCCGAGGAATCCCATACCGCGATCACTCCAGGATGGGTCGACACGGCCGATCTCCTCGCCGCAGTGAAGGCGGTGTTCGCCGACCGTTACACCACCAAGACGGTTGCCCTGCACACCCACGCCGGTGATAGCGCACGGATCTGGGCCGACCGGCAACGGCTCACTCAGATTCTGGGCAACCTGCTCGACAATGCCCTGCGGCACAGCCCCGCCGGCGGGCACGTCACTCTCACCGCTACCCGGCGCAGCCAGGAGATGGTTATCACCGTGACCGACGGTGGCGACGGGATCCCCGCAGAGCACCTGCCGCACGTCTTCGAACGGTTTTATCGCGCCGACTCCGCCCGCGACCGCGGCCACGGCGGATCGGGTATCGGACTGGCGATCGCCAAAGCGTTGACCGAAGCCCACGGCGGCCACATCAGCGCGACCAGCCTCGGCCCCGGCCGGGGTGCCACCTTCACCGTGGCGGTGCCGATCGCCCCTCAGCGCGAGGGCGTGCCGACGAGCTCGTAACTCGCGGCCGCAACCGCCTCGCGCAGTGCACCGTCGGTCAGATCAGACGTGCTGGTCACGGTGACTGTTGAATCACCCTACGTTCGCCTCCACATTTCTGACGTCGTCGAACATGGAGAGCGGGCGGCGTAACACTGTGCAAGCGCCCAGAGGATCCGTACCCAGCCGGGCTGGATTCTGGCGAAGTCGTGCACTCCCTCCCGATGACCCGGCGTGGCTATGGACAATGGAGGTCGGCTGCGTCGTGGCGGAGTGCGTCCGCGGGGTTTCGTTCATGCTCGAGCGTTTCGGGGTGATACCGGTCGACCAGCAACGGACCGGGCAACTCGCCGTGACTCTATTGGGCGCCGCTTGCACGGTGAACAGGTTGTGCATGCTTTTCGGAGGATAGAGTGGGTTACGTATGGGCCGTCTTACCGCGATAACAGGACCCAGGCATCTGCGGCGACGTGCGCTACTGGTCGTGCACCTGGCGGTCCTGCTCGCCGTGGTACTCGCGATGCCCAGTGCGTTGAGTTGCCCGCCGCTGCTGTGCTCCCATCACGCCGAGTCGGCTCCTCTGGCCCACCGCGCCGTGGTGCCGCCAGCTCCGGTCGAACTGTCAATGAGCCTTGCACCGAGTGCGCAGAACGTCGATCCGCTCGCACCGGTTACCGTCACCGCGACCGCAGGAAGTCTGCTGAGCGTGAGGATGGTCAACGACGCCGGCAAGCCCATCGAGGGAGTCACCACCCCGGACAACACCGTGTGGAAACCCACCGTGCCACTGGGGTACGGCCGCACCTACACCGTGACCGCCACCGGCCTTGGCGCCGACCAGACAACCCGGGCCCTAGTGTCGAGTTTCACCACCCTGATCCCAGGAAATCAGGCCGCGGTGCGGTTGACCACCACCGGCAACCAGACTCTGGTCGAGGGCGGCACCTACGGCGTCGGGACCGTCGTCGTCGCACGTTTCGATGAACCCGTGCCCGACCGCGCCGCCGCCCAGCGCGCACTGCGGGTCACCACCAACCCGCCCGTCGAGGGCGCCTGGACATGGGTCAATGACGCGACCGCGCACTGGCGGCCGCAGCATTACTACGCTCCGGGTACGACCGTGACGGTCGCGGCCAACATCTATGGTGCGCCGCTGGGTCAGGGGCTCTACGGGCAAGCCGACACCGGCGTGACGTTCCGTATCGGCGATGCGCACATCGCGATCGCGAACGACATCACCAAACAGGTCAGCGTGTTCGACAACGGAAAACTGGTACGCACCATGCCGACCTCGATGGGGATGGGTGGCAGCGAAACCATCGGCGGGCGCACCATCAGCTTCTGGACCCAGCCCGGCATCTACACCGTGATGGACAAGTCCAACCCGGTCGTCATGGATTCCTCCACCTACGGGCTGCCGATCAACTCCCGGCTGGGCTACAAAGAGACCATCAACTGGGCCACCCGGATCAGCACCGACGGTATCTACCTGCACGAACTCGAAGACACCGTGTGGGCGCAGGGCAACACCAACCTCTCCCACGGCTGTTTGAACCTCAGCGCCGAAAACGCCCGCTGGTTCTATGACTTCTCCCAACCCGGCGACGTGGTCGAGGTCCGCGACACCGGCGGAGCTCCGCTGGAACTCTGGCAGAACGGCGACTGGAGCGTGCCCTGGCCGCAGTGGCTGGCCGGTGGTGCAGCCGAGCCGACGACCCAACAGGCTCCGGCGCGGGACGCCGGCGACCTACCACCACCTTCACTCGAAAAGCAGGGAGCCGATGGGCAACCACCACGGTGACCGGCCCGCGAGTCGGCGCGCACTATTGTCGATCGCCGCGTTGATCGCGATCGGCGCGGCCCTGGTGGCCATAGCGGTCGCCACCGGCGCGCTACGGCTGGGACACTCCGCCGACTCGGACACTCCTGCCGACCAGTTGGCCCAACAACGGTGCCAATCCGACGTGCTCAAGCGGTTGGCCTCCCCCGACAAAGCCACCATCACTGATATCCGCACCGAGACCAGCACCCTCGACGTCGACGGCCGGGACTTCTCCTCGCTGACCGCCAGCGAGCCACTCAAGGGCATCGACGCCTCCCGGATCACCGTGTTGAACGTCTCTGGTGTGGCCAACGCACCCAGCGAAGTCGGCTCGACCATCGAGGACCACTTCGACTGCCGCGCATATTTCGTCGACGGCGCGCTGGCCCACACCCTGGTCGTCTTCGACCGCGCTCACTGAAGTGGGCGCGACTCGCAGCAATAAGTGCTGACCTAACAGCTCATCATCAAACTGCAAGCCCTAAACGAGCCCTCGGCGAAACCGAGCCAACCCGGCCCAGGATCAGGATCAGGCCGACCTTCGCGGCAGGTGCAAGCGCAGCCGCGATCCGATTCCGCCGCGGCGGCTTAATCCGTGAGCCACCAGGTGCACAGGATCGACGTCGTGTGGCGGCGTCGACACCAGAGCCGGCAACCGCCCAACGCGGCGAAGCCGTCGCTCAGACCGGCCGGGCCCCGAACACCTGCTTCGATCCTGGCCCGGATCAGCGTTCGGGAAGTCCGCTCGATGAGGCTCGATCAGCGGCTTCCCGCTGGGGCTGCTTCACCACTATCGTGCAATGCCGACAGCAGTTTGTCGGGGTGGCGAGTGCTGACCAGCCAGTACGGCGTCGGGTCGTCGGGGTCGTCCAGGACGACCAACACCATCGGACCCACCCAGTTGCGGTGCAACACGTAGGAGGCCGGGTCCAGCTGACGGCCCAGGGCGGCGGACTTTACCCTGCGCGGGATGGCCGCCGATCGCGTCACCACCGTGGCCGGCAGGTGAGCCTCTCCGGCCCACAGTTCGACCTCGGCACCGGTCCCGATGACCCGCACCTCCATCCGCCCGAGCGAAAGCAACACGCCGATTGCCGCCGGGCCCAGCATCGCGTAGGGCAGCCAGTCGGGAAGATTGCGGACACCCATGTTCACCTCGGCGGCCAGTAAGGCCGACAAACCCAGGCCGATCGGCCACCACCACCACGGCACGCGCAGCCGCTCGCGATACCGCACAGTTGGGGTGGCGACCTGCGAACCAGACACGCATCCCAAGGGTAGTCATTGCCCTCGGGCACAGCACTCTCGCAGTGGTCCTCGTGGCCGATCTGGTCGCCGAGCGGGTGGCCAAATCCGAGGGCTGGATGTCGGCCAGCCGTCAGGTCCCACTTCTGGGCCAAGGTGACTTCGGGCAGCAACTCCGAAACGTCCGGCCCGACGAGGTGCGCGCCGAGCAGCTCACCGTATTTGGCGTCGGCGACGACCTTCGCGAACCCGGAGCAGACCAGTGCTACGTGGGGGCGTCTAGACGGTATGGGGTGACCGCCTAGGTCGGCTTCCGTATTCGCCATCAGTCGCAGCACTGCGTTGATCCGCAGGCCGATTCAGGCAATGGTGCTGGGCCGCAGCAGTTCCGGCCTTTCGAGGCCTCACGTCCTTCGCGGACGGCGACGGCGGCGATGATCAGGCCGGCGATCGGGTCGGCCCAGGACCATCCGAACAGGCTGTTGAGCCCGAGGCCGACGAGCAGGACTGCCGACAGGTAGGTGCAGAGCAGGGTTTGTTTGGAATCGGCTACCGCCGAGCGGGATTCGAGTTCACGGCCGGTGCGGCGTTGGGCCCAGGACAGCCACGGCATCACCACCAGGCTGACCGCGGCCAGCACGATGCCGACGATCGAGGGCCGCGGCTCGGCGTACCCCAACAGCGCCCGCACCGATTCCACGCTGACGTAGGCGGCCAGGGCGAAGAACGATAACGCGATGATCCGCAGCGCCGCTTTCTCCCGGGCCTCGTGGTCGGGGGTGGAGAACTGCCAGGCCACCGCCGCGGCCGAGGACACCTCGACCAGCGAGTCCAGGCCGAACCCGATCAGCGCGGTCGAGGACGCCTGCGCCCCGGCGGTGAGCGCGACCACGGCCTCGATCACGTTGTAGCTGATCGTCGCCGCCACCAGGAATCGGATGCGGCGGGTCAGGACCTGTCGCCGACCGGCGTCCATTCCGACGGCGGTGGGGTGGTCAACACTCATCGGAATCCTCCGCGCAACTGTCGATCCCGTAGACAGGGCACAGCGCCACGGCCTGCCCGGTGGACTGCAGCACCGTCTCGGCACTGGCCAACAGGTCGATCAGGGCCGGCTGCGACAGCCGGAACACCGACGCCCGGCCCACCGGCTCGGAGTCGACCAGGCCGCATTCCTTGAGACACGCCAAGTGTTTGGACACCGTGGACTGGGCCAACCCGACTTCGGCGACCAGCTCACCCACCCGGGCCTCCCCGGCCGCCAAGCGGCGCAGGATCGCCAGCCGGGTCGGGTCCCCTAACGACCGGAACAACGCCGCCGCCGGCGCCAACTCCACCCTCGTCACCGCACCGGATACCACCTGCATCGCCATTAGGCGATGTTATCGGCATTTAGTGACATCTGGGCGCAACGGGCGCATGCTGGATTCATCGGGGGTTACCCCCGGGGTTTACCTGTGAAGGGGGTTTGGTGATGTGCGGTGACGGCGGTATGTTCACGCCTGACCTTGTCGGCTGCCGCCGCTCTCCCGTTCGGCGTCGCCTCTTGGGCGGTTACCGACCGCTCTTCACCCGCCGCTGGTCGGTATGTGACGACCGCGGAATTCAAGTCCACGCGAAAGGGAACCGACATCGCTTGCTCCGCGCGATGAACCAGCCACCGCATGATCAGCGTTGCACTGGGACGGCTCCACCGTCAACAGTTGGGTAGCCGACCTAACAACTTTCCGGCAAAATTGCCATCGCTTTGCCACCAAAAGCGGAATTTTGCCATCGAAAAGCGGAACCTGATATGGAGACGACTTTGTCAAGAGGGCAGGTGAAAGCCGCCCCGGCGGTCGCCGGGGCGGCTTTCGTTTGACTGGGTCCGGTGATGGCCT
>MTBK01264362.1_pt1 | contig 10399 bp, 8 predicted proteins | sample 1535981 | NCBI WGS metagenome assembly MTBK01 (sample SAMN06109225, study PRJNA356200) | anaerobic digester metagenome | isolation source: biogas reactors fed with pig manure or primary and secondary sludge | place: Spain | collected 2016-06-30 | reverse complement strand
GAAAGGTCAACAGGCAGGTCCAGAGGGTATGGTTTTGTCGAAGTCAATGAAGATGAGATGGAAGAGATCATGGAGAAAACAAATGGCGCCGATCTCGATGGTCGAAAAATTGTGGTGAATGAGGCGAAACCCCGGGAAGATTCTTAAGGTATCTTAAAAAACCTTTTCAAATGACGCAATTTTCCGGACAGTTTGGCTCGCCTGGATTTATCTCCCGCTTTACGGGCGCAGGAAATAAAGCATGGAAATAGAACTTTACCGTAAACTAATCGAGGGACATCTGGAGGAAAGGCTTTACCGGCATTCCATAGGGGTGGCTGAGACAGCTGAAGCTCTTGCCGGTCATTATCGGGCAGAGAGGCACCGGGCCTACCTGGCCGGGCTGCTTCATGACTATGGAAAGGCTTACAGCCGGAATGAGCTTTGCCTGAAGGCAAAATTGTATGGGTTACGCCTGGACAGGATCACCCTGGCGGAAAAAAGGCTGCTGCATGCCCCGGTTGGGGCTGTCCTGCTGCAGTCTGAACTGGGGTTGACCGATGGTGTAGTGATCAGAGCGGTAGCTCGACATACTACCGGGCATGAAAGGATGACGCTGCTGGAGAAGGTTCTCTATCTGGCTGATTTGATTGAACCGGGGCGTAATTTTGACGGGGTGGAGAAGCTGCGAGAAATTGCCTTTGCCGGCCTTGATAATGCTCTGCTGTCGGCAGTGGATCAGACGATCCAGTCGGTGATCAGCCGGGGCATGCTGCTCCATCCCCTTTCTGTTCAATTTCGCAACAGCTTGCTGGCCGGCTTAAAAGAGAACGGAGGCTAAGAGATGCACTTCAGCAGGTCTTACCTGCTGCAGAAGCCGAAAAAGAAATTGAAAGGTAAGCGCAAACTGCTGCTGCTCCTTATTGTGGTTATGCTGCTTATACTCGCGCTCGTTTTCTCCTTTAACCTCATTTCAATTTTTAATTCCTTTCATAATGATGCCGCCTGGGCTCAGGATCTGCGTTTGCAAAAAGGCGGCGATGAGCGGGTATACCTTCTTTGCGGGATCGACTACTGGGGCACAAACCCCTATGCGGAGAGGCTGCTCCTCGTTCATCACGACACCCTCAATCAGGTTATCAGCCTGCTCTACATTCCCGGGAATACTCTGATCGAAAGGGGGGATGGCGGCCCCGAAACCCTGGGTCAAGTTTACCGTCATCTTGACCGGCGCCTTTTTATCGAGCTGGTGCAGAAGCTTGCTGGCATTCCCATACACCATTATGCAGTTTTTAATTACCAGGGGATAGCTGTTCTGGGTGATTACCTGGATGGAGTTGAAAGCAGTGCTCTTCCAGAGGGAGGGGAAGAAGGTTCATTGATCCCCCGGGAGAAGGGGCTTCTGAAGGGATTTAAACTGTACCGCTACTTTATTACAGCGGACTACCGCGAAGCGCCCTGGGAGCAGTTGGAGAGACAGCAGAACGTTCTATCAGGTTTGTGGGGGAGGATGGAGCGGAAAAGAGCCTGGAGCTGGCCTCAAATGATCAAAACGCTTGCACCTTTCTTAGAAACAGATCTTTCCTGGCGTGAACTGACGCATCTGCATAATCAGTTTGGTGAGTACGAATTTGCCGCGATGAAACAGCTGGTTCTGCCGGGGAAAGAGGGGGTTATCGACGGCTGTCTCTACTGGGTGCCCGATGAGAAACTGCTTGATGATATAGTGCGCCTTATCAATGAGGGATACCTGGTGATCCCATCGGAAGTCAAGGTGGAGGTGCTCAACGGCAGCGGTATTGATGGTCTGGCTTCTGAAGTAGGTGCTTTGCTAGAGGAAGAAGGCTTCCAGGTGGTGAGAAAAGATAATGCCGATCATTTTGATTATGTAGAGTCGCAGGTGATCGCTCTGGGCGAAGTTAATGACAAAGCCAGGGCGGTAGCTCTGTATATCCCCGGTTCATCTATGCTGCACAGCTATGACCCTGAAGCTTCTGTTGATGTGACCGTGATCATTGGTAGCAGCTATATTGAATATCAGAACAGATCCTAGATCTTTATTACAAGGAGGTGAACTGCTTGTCGAAAGAGGCAAGCAGCTCCCGAAAGCTGGCTTTATGGGCGGCGGAACTTGCCGCGGAGAAAAAAGCGCAAGATCTCACCTTGCTGGAGGTGGGCAAAATCTCCATCGTAGCAGACTACTTCCTCATCGCCTCCGGCGCAACGCGGATCCAGGTCCAGACGATCTGCGATCACTTGCTTGAAAAAATCAAGGAACAGGGCCGTTCCCTGCTGCGGATGGAGGGTTACCGTGAAGGATGGTGGATAGTGCTCGACTACGGTGAACTGGTGATCCATCTGTTTCAGCCCGAAGCGAGGGAGTTTTACAGACTGGAGCGACTCTGGAGCCGTGCCCCTCTTATTACTGTTTAACAAGCCCTTGAGGGGAACGGCATCATCGCATTTTTCAATTTTTACTGGCAGGAGAGAGATAGCAAAAAGGGTTAACAAGGTTAAAGACAGCAAAAGGCCGGCAAGGGGTTTTTCAAGTATTTCTGATGCAAATGTCAGGTAAATACCAGGCAAATGCCGGCGCAATATCTGCTAAACGCTTACTTGACAAGGCCTGCCGGGCAACGTATAATCAATCATGTCACGCAGCTTCGTGACAGTTGGTATATGCAGATATTCGATGAAGGGGAGTAACAGGCGGTGACGCGGCAATGCAGAGAGCCGGCGGAAGGTGTAAGCCGGCAGGCTGGCGGCTCCTGAACTCGCCCCGGAGAAGCGGCGGTGAAAAAGGAATAGCCGTCGCCGCCGGCCGGCGTTAGAGGCTTGAAGAGGGCAGCAGTGCATGGGGCTGTAGCGCAGGTGGGAGCGCGCTTCCTTGGCATGGAAGAGGCCGCGGGTTCGACTCCCGCCAGCTCCACCACATTGTTTGCCAAAAAGGGTGGTACCGCGGGAAAACTCGCCCCTTGTAGGGCGGGTTTTTTTCTACCACAATACCGCCGGTAAATATATTCTGAGGGGGTTAATTTTTAGAAATGCAGGGTTATATACCCCAAACGATTGAACCTAAATGGCAGAAGTTGTGGGAGGAAAAACAATTTTACCGGGCTCCTTTGGATCCCTCCCGTCCAAAATATTACGTTCTGGAGATGTTCCCCTACCCCTCAGGCAGGCTGCACATGGGGCATATGCGTGTTTACTCCATTGGGGACGTACTCGCCCGTTTTTTGCGCATGCGCGGCTACAATGTTATTCACCCCATGGGCTGGGATGCTTTTGGCCTCCCCGCAGAGAATGCGGCTATTGAAAACAGTGTCAGCCCCGAACTGTGGACTGCCCGGAATGTTCTTCACATGAAAAAGCAGCAGCAGCGGCTGGGTGTGAGCTATGACTGGGAAAAAGAGGTTAACACCAGCTCCCCCGATTATTACTGCTGGACGCAGTGGCTATTTTTATTCATGTACCGACAGGGGCTGGCTTACAAAAAGCGCGCCGCCGTGAACTGGTGTCCCCACTGCCGGACTGTGCTGGCCAACGAACAGGTTGAGGCCGGGCGCTGCTGGCGCTGTGAAACTGTTGTGGAGCATCAGGAGCGGGAGCAATGGTTTTTGGGGATTACCCGTTATGCAGAAAGGCTGTTAAATGATCTGGACACCCTTGAGGAATGGCCTGAGCGGGTCAAAGTGATGCAGCAAAACTGGATTGGGCGCAGTGAGGGCGCCGAAATCTCTTTCCCGGTGCAGGAGCTGCCCGGTGAGGTGGTTCGGGTCTTTACCACCCGTGCCGATACCCTTTTTGGGGTAACCTATATGGTTCTGGCGCCGGAGCATCCTCTGTTGCTGCGCCTGGTGGAGGGGACCGGTGAGGAAAAAAGAATTATGGAATTTGCCGCCCGGGCCAGGCGGGAAAGTGAGCTTGACAGAACTTCAGAGGAGGCCCCGAAAATAGGCCTTTTTACAGGAAGGCATGCTATCAACCCCTTGAGTGGTGAAGCTGTGCCCATCCTGGTGGCAAACTATGTAATCATGTCCTACGGCACCGGAGCGGTGATGGGGGTGCCGGCACATGATGAGCGCGACTACCAGTTTGCCCGTAGCTACAACATCCCCGTTCACCCGGTGATTCAGTTTACCGGGAGGGAGGGGGAGGTTGCTCCGGCAGAGATCCCCGATTTGCCCTACACCGGTGAGGGTATCATGATCAATTCCGGCGAATTCAACGGTCTTCCCAACCTTGAAGGGGCGAAGCGGATTACGGAAAAGCTGCGAAAGCTGGGTTATGGCAATTTCAAGGTGAGCTATCGCCTGAGGGACTGGCTCATCTCGCGCCAGCGTTACTGGGGGGCGCCTATCCCGGTGATCTATTGTGACCGCTGTGGCACTGTTCCGGTGCCTGAAAAGGATCTGCCTGTTCTGCTGCCTCCGGCGGCCGATCTTTCAGGCGACAGGGTACCGCCTCTTTCTCATTACCCCTCTTTTGTTAATACCACCTGCCCTGAATGCGGCGGGAAAGCGCAGCGCGAGACCGATACAATGGATACATTCATCTGCTCCTCATGGTATTTCCTGCGTTACACCAGCCCCTACCACCGTGAATTTCCTTTTAATAAAGAGGCGGCGGATTACTGGATGCCTGTTGATCAGTATATCGGCGGGATTGAGCATGCTGTGCTGCATCTGCTCTACGCACGTTTCTTTACAAAGGTGCTTTATGATGCCGGGCTTGTAGGAGTGAAAGAACCCTTCAGCCGCCTGCTGGCCCAGGGGATGGTTTATAAGGATGGAGCCAAGATGTCCAAATCCAAGGGCAATGTGGTTTCACCCGACGAGATTATCGAACGCTACGGTGCTGATACGGCTCGCCTTTTCATCCTTTTTGCAGCCCCCCCTGAAAAGGATCTTGACTGGAGCGACCAGGGGGTTGAGGGATGCCACCGTTTCCTGCGCCGCGTCTGGCGGCTCGTTGAGGAATGCAAGGAATTTTTGCCCGCCTCTGTAGAAGAAGAAAGGGAAAACAGCCCGGCAGAAGCATCCCTGTGGCGGGCTCTGCACGGGGCTATCAAGAAAGTTACCGGCGACATTGAGAAACGCTTCAATTTTAATACAGCCATCAGCGCAATCATGGAGCTGGTCAATGCTGTTTATGACTACCGCCGTGATGTTTCGCCGGATAAGCAAAGTTACCCTTTACTGGAGGAAGCGCTGCGATCGCTCATCCTGCTGCTCGCGCCTTTCGCGCCGCACCTGGCCGGGGAAACCTGGGAGATTATGGGGTTCAGTGGCAGCGTCCATTTACAGCAATGGCCCGAACATGACCCCTCCGCCCTCACCGTGGAAGAGGTTGAGGTGGTGATCCAGATTAACGGCAGGGTGCGCGGGCGGATGCAAATCCCCACGGGATCAGGCGAGGAGGAGATCTTGGAGTCAGCCCGGGAACAGCAGCGGATCGAAGAGCTACTTGAGGGAAAAGAGATAGTGCGCTATTTTGTCGTGCCCGATAAACTGGTCAACATCGTGACCCATTGATTTGGCTGTTAAAACGTGATATGAAGACTATAGCGGAACTGGATTGAAATAGCACAGTATCCCTGCAGCATCAATGACTGCTAAAGAAGGAAGGAGGTAGAGTAAAATGGCAAATGATGAAAAGGATACCGTTGAAAGCGCTTCTTTGGAAAACCAGCTAGAAGACACAGTGCGGATCTCACCCGAGGTCATCGGTATTGTCACCGGCATTGCCGCCGGAGAGGTGGAGGGAATCGCCGGTATGAGCGGCGGCATAGTCGGCGGAATTGCCGAGAAACTGGGTCGAAAAGATTTTAGCAAGGGAATCAAAGTTCGTCTTGAAGGAGAAAAAGTCTCTCTTGATCTCAGCGTAGTGGTAGACTATGGGGTCCGGATCATGGAGACAGCGAAAAAACTTAAGGACAAGGTTCGCAGCACTGTTGAAGAGGTCACCGGATTGCCCGTGGCGGTGATTAACATTCATGTCATCGGCATCAACCTGCCGAAAGAGAAATTTGAAAATGTCGTACCTGAAGTAGAAACAGGCGATGCCTGAACCCGGGGCGCTTTTCCAATTTATTTGGAAAAGCGCCTTATACCCCTCCTAATTTACAAAAATAAAGCGGAAAACCATTCCAAAAGAATCAGCATAAGACTTCCAGAGGATAAATCCCCGGGGGACATTAGCGGAAAGAATGCAGCTATTGAACTGATTCCCTTTGCAATTTAGCAAAAGGGGTTGAGTCCATGTGGGGTGATTTCAGCTTTCGAGAGAAGATCTTTCTTGTGATAATGGTAATCCTTTTGCTTGGAGGTGTAATCTGGAAGATAGCGCCTGCGGTTCTCTCCACGATGAATCCTGGTGGGACGGCAGAGCAGAACAATCTTATGCTCCAGGAACCTGTCTCCCAGGTCGAACCCGAAAATGAGACCGAAATGATCACCGTGCACCTGGTGGGTGCCGTCCATGCTCCGGGCATCTATCACCTGCCCATTGGTTCCAGGGTTTACGAACTTCTCGAGGCGGCAGGCGGCGCCACCGAGGATGGTGATACAATTTCGATCAACCTGGCCCGGCCCCTTTTTGACGGTGAACAGGTAATCATATACTGTACCGGTGAGACTGCGCCTGCGCTTGATGCGGCCTCCCCGGGCGGGAAAGTAAATATCAACAAGGCCTCTGTTGAAGAGCTGATGACCCTCCCCTCCATTGGTGAGGTGCGCGCAAAGCGGATCATTGAACACCGGGATAAATACGGATTCTTTTCCAACATCAGTGAGATCATGGATGTGAGCGGCATAGGGCAGGGCATCTTCAATCAGATCGAGGATCTCATCACTGTCTACTGAAGGACCGCATTGCTATGACAACCCCAGGTAGGCGCGCTGTGATGCGGAAAGGCTGTCAATGGTGATGCCCATTGAGGAGAGTTTCAGCGTTGCCACCCTGTGGTCTAATTCAGCCGGCAGGGGGAGCACGGCCCGCGGCAGCTCCTTGCTTTTAAGCAGATAATCCATCGCCAGGAACTGCAGGGCAAAGGAGAGATCCATGATCTCCGCGGGGTGACCATCACCTGCTGCGAGGTTCACCAGCCTTCCCTCGGCAAGCAAGTAAACTCTGCGCCCATCGCCAAGGCGGTACTCTTCAATATTGGGCCGCGGTTTGCCGGCGGGTTCACCGAGGCTGTTTAAAGCCGCTTTATCAATCTCCACATCAAAATGACCAGCATTGGACAGAATGGCGCCGTCTTTGAGGAGGCGCAGCTCCTCCCAGCCCATCACCCCGGAGCAACCCGTAGTGGTGACGAAAATATCTCCCAGGGGAGCAGCTTTGCCCATGGGCATAACGCGGTAACCTTCAACCGCCGCTTCAAGAGCGCGCACGGGGTCCACCTCGGTAACGATCACCTGCGCTCCCAGCCCTTTTGCCCGCAGGGCCACGCCGCGGCCACACCAGCCAAAACCGGCTACAACCACGGTTTTTCCAGCAATGAGCAGGTTTGTTGTGCGCATGATTCCGTCCCAGACCGATTGTCCGGTACCGTGGCGGTTGTCAAAAAGATATTTACATAAAGCATCGTTCACAGCGATTACCGGAAAAGCCAGGTTTCCCGTTGCAGCCATTGACCGCAGCCGGTTCAGTCCCGTAGTCGTTTCCTCGGCGCCGCCTCGCACCTGTTGAAGCAGGTCAGGCCGCTCGCGGTGCAGCATGGTGATAAGGTCACCCCCGTCATCTATAACCAGGTCGGGCCCGGTGTCAACGGTATGGCGAATATGGTCCTCATATTCTTCCGGCGTGGCGCCGTGCCAGGCAAATACGGTAATTCCCTCTTTCACCAGGGCGGCGGCTATATCGTCCTGGGTTGAAAGGGGGTTGCTGCCTGTGACTGTCACCTGGGCCCCGCAGCGCTGGAACACTCTGGCCATATACGCAGTTTTTGCTTCAAGGTGGATGCAGACAGCCATCGAGATACCGGCAAAAGGTTGGCCAGGGGCATGCTTATCGGCCAGGCTGCTTAATACCGGCATATGCCTGCTCACCCAATCTATTTTTTTTTGCCCTTCAGGTGCTCTTTCTGGATTGCGGATCATGCTCAATTCATTTCACCATCCCTGTTCTACAATATATTATCTATAATTACCTGATGTAATCCAAAAAACCTGCAAATAATTTTTCTAAATAAAAGGATCTGCCGCTCCTTTGTTGAACATATATAGTAACACAATCAAAATACTTAGTGGCACCACCCCATGTGCTGCCAACGCTGCTGCGATTTATCAGCGCTAGTTTCCGGATGCGGTAGGGCGGGGGGATTAAAAGTACGGCACATCTCCCTCCCGCTCTTTTTTTGATCATAGAGTATTCCCATCAGGATATCCTGGCTGTTATTTTCCTGTAGACAGGTGGGGAATCCTTTTTCCTTCTTGAAAGATTTACCTGTTAAAAAGGATTATTGCGGATAGGAAGAGAAAGAGGCATGTAGAAAAAGTCCGGGCCCCCTGTATAGTGACTGTTGCCGGGCGCCTTTTTATTTGACGCCTCGATGCATTACGATGCCGCCGGCAGGTCAGGGTGGTTTATCTAGTGATAGCGATGCGGGACAGCCCGGGGAAATCCCCGGAGCAAACAAGCGGCTGAGAGTGCATGCTGGTTATTTTAGGGGCAGGTGATAATCCGGTGAAAATTTGCGACATCATTTTAAAGAAACGCAACGGAGGTGAGCTTTCCGGTGAGGAAATCAGATATCTCGTTGAAGGATATACCGCCGGGACCATTCCTGATTATCAACTCTCCGCCTTCACCATGGCGGTCTATTTCCAGGGGATGACAGAAAAAGAGACCCTTCATCTTACCCTGGCCATGGCCGGTTCGGGCGATACCCTGTCGCTGGAAGAGGTCCCTGGAATCATCGTTGACAAACACAGCACCGGCGGGGTTGGTGACACAACCACCCTTGTCCTGGCCCCCCTTGTAGCCGCCGCAGGGGTAGCGGTTGTGAAGATGAGCGGCCGCGGCCTCGGCCATACAGGGGGTACATTGGACAAGCTTGAAGCGGTTCCCGGCTTCAGAAGCAGCTTATCCATTTCCGAAATGATTAAAACGGTGTGCGAAAATGGTATCGTTATAGCAGGCCAGACGGGGAATCTTGTTCCCGCCGACAAGAAACTTTATGCCCTTCGCGATGTTACTGCCACCGTGGACAGCCTGCCCCTCATTGCTGCCAGCATCATGAGCAAGAAACTCGCAGCGGGTGCCCATGCTTTTCTCCTTGATGTGAAAACCGGTGATGGCGCCTTTCTAAAAAATCTGGAGGAATCCTTCTCTCTGGCTGAAAGGATGGTTAAAATCGGTAACGGGGCGGGGCACCCCACTGTTGCGGTGATTACGAATATGGAACAGCCGCTGGGCTGTGCCGTGGGCAATGCCCTGGAGGTGAAGGAAGCAGTGCTCACCCTGCAGGGCAAGGGCCCTGCCGACCTCCTAGAGCTCTGCTTAATCCTGGGTGGTAGGATGCTTTACCTTGCAGGCAAAGTTTCCAGCCCACAGGAGGGGGAGGAGAGGCTGGTTAATGTGATGGAGAGCGGGGCTGCGCTGGATAAATTTAAGGAGCTCATACGGCTGCAGCACGGTGATGCGCGGATAGTTGAAGACTTTACGCTGCTCCCCGGTGCCAGGCGGGTGCTACCCGTTACAGCCGCGACAGGGGGCTATGTTCACCGCCTTGGGGCGGAGGCAGTTGGCCGCGCGGCGATGGCTCTGGGAGCGGGCCGTGAAACCAAGGATGATTCCATTGATCTTGCCGTTGGGGTGACCCTGCTTAAAAAGGTCGGCGACAAAGTGAGCTCCGGCGAAGAGCTGGCCCTGCTTCACATGAACTCTTTGCCCGATGCACCGCCTGCCGCAAAGGCCTGTCGCTTGGTAAGGGAGGCTTACACGATTGGACCTTCCCCTGTGCCAAAGCCCCGCCTCATCCTCGGCTACGTCGATAAGTGAACTTGGTGCCAGGCACCAAGTTCACTAACTTCAACTATTTCAGGGCTGCATTTGAAAGAGGGGTGTAGGGATGCCTGCGGAGATTGACCTGGCCGGATATATTGACCATACATTGTTGAAGCCTGAAGCGACAGTGGGAGATATTGCCGTACTCTGTGCAGAGGCGCGACGCTATAACTTTGCCGCCGTCTGTGTGAACCCTGTCTATGTGAAAACTGCCTGCCACTATCTACAGGGCAGCGATGTTCGCGTATGTGCTGTGGTGGGCTTTCCCCTGGGGGCGACCAGCGTTGTGGTGAAGGCTTTCGAAGCTGAAGAAGCCGTAGCTGAAGGAGCGGACGAGATCGATATGGTCATCCATGTGGGCGCCTTGAAAAGCGGCGCTATCGATTACATTCGTGAAGAGATCGCC
>MTBK01138550.1_pt1 | contig 10403 bp, 7 predicted proteins | sample 1535981 | NCBI WGS metagenome assembly MTBK01 (sample SAMN06109225, study PRJNA356200) | anaerobic digester metagenome | isolation source: biogas reactors fed with pig manure or primary and secondary sludge | place: Spain | collected 2016-06-30 | reverse complement strand
GAGCTGAATTAACAAAATAATGCTGAGCTAACTTGTCAGAATTCGGATAATTATTCGTTCACCACATGGTGTGATAATAGTCGACACTCACAAGTGATAATGTGGAAGACTTATAGAAATGATGCGAAGGGCTTGCTGGCTTTTTTGCTTAAATTTGCTGCTTACGTAAACTTGAATTCCTGGTAATCACAAACTTCATTAAACCCAATAGCTTTGTAAATTTTATTGCTGGTTGGGTTTGCGAGGTCGGTGAAGAGATTAATCCTCTGATAGCCTTGGTTAAGGAGCTCTTGCGAGAGGGTAGCGACAACAGCGCTGGCGTAGCCATTTCCGCGGTATTCGTTTGGCGTGTATACCGCGCTAATGCCAATGCTGCTTAGTTGGGGACGGTTGGACATGGCCATGCTCACTGGCTGATCGTCCACAAGCCAGATGCCAATCCGTTTATTGCCAAGAAAATTATGTATATGTTCAAGGGTGTATTCAATCCGTACGGTAACGTTAAGGTCATCCTGCATTTCATTCATATATTTAAGCAAGATTTCTGCCTGATTTTCCTGAGCAAATCGGAAGTTTCCTGTTGGCATCGGGTCAGGAAACAAGACTTCGGTTAGTTCGTAGGACATTGAATGCATGACTGGCTCTGCGTTGACTTGGTTGATTTTTGCCCAAACAGAGGCAAAACGACTGCTACAGCTTGCGATCCCGTTTACGCCTGGTAAGTCCCAACCCTTTTCTTTGATAGTTTGTGCCAATTTCTTTAATTCTTTATCGCCAAGTTGGTTTTCAAACCAAATGAGCAATGGGAACGGGGGAGTCATCATCGCGATAAAATCAGGCAGCGCATTTTGCCTGAGACGTGTTGCCATGAGTGGCGTCTTTTCACCAAAGGAATCGGGTTGTTTTTGCAGGGCGATGGCTATGCCTAACATGAGACGATGTCGGGTTTCATCAGCTTTGAAAACGGCTAGGGTGTGCTCTAAAAAGACGTTTGCATCTTCAAAGAAGCTTAAGTTATGTTGATAAATCATGATTGCATCTCAAATTTGGGCTAATCCTCAACGAAATCACGCAATCTGTTGCTTGAGCCTGCCGAGCGCAATTTGCGGAGGCCGGCTCCTTCAATCTGGCGAATGCGTTCGCGGGTGAGATCAAGCCGGACCGCGATTTCGTCGAGCGAGTGATTCACACCATCAACTAACCCAAACCGCAACTTCAAAACCGTTTGCTCTTTCTCATTAAGTGTCGCTAAAGATGCCGCGATGGTGTCTTTGAGGCTTGAGTGCAAAACGCCATCAATGGGCTGGTCACCGTCATCATCCGGTATGTAATCTGCCAAAATGCTGTCTTCCGCGTCGCCAATAGGGCTTTCAAGTGAGAGCGGGATTTCGCGATTTTTGAGCACATCTTCAACTTTGCGCGTGGCTTCATCCCAGCGATATACCAGGTCCGGGGCGGCTTTTTCGCGGTCAAAGGCAATTGCTTCAATCGCGCTCTGGTCTTCCTCGCTCAAATAGCTTGAACACGCGGAGATTTCGGCAAAGTTGGGCTCGCGGCCAAAACGCTGTACCAAATCGCGCTGGATTTTGGTAAGGCGGCTGATTGCTTCTGCTACATGAATGGGCAGGCGAATGGTACGGGCGTGCTCAGCGATATAACGGGAGACGGATTGGCGAATCCACCAGGTGGCGTAAGTGCTAAAGCGGAAACCTTTGGCAGGGTCAAATTTTGATATGGCGCGCATCAGCCCGATATTGCCTTCCTGGATGAGGTCTAAAAGCGAAACACCAGGGTTGGAATAGTGCTTGGCAACACTCACCACCAGGCGAAGGTTGTACTCTACCAGGATGTCGCTGGCACGCTTGGCGGTTTCACTTACTTTGGCTCGGGTTTCAATGAGGTTCGGATTGAGTTTGAGGTTGTTTATGGTCTCAAGTTTTGGCGTTTCCTGACCTTCAAGCTTGCGGATAATCTGTTCAAGATTTGAACTGCCTAATAAGTAGGCATCTTGCGCAAACCGTAAAATATCCATGGCGAAAACTTCCCAAACCACGTCATTGCCCCAACGGGCATCATTCAGGAATTCGCGGATGTAAGATTTTTCTGCAGCACAAAACTCATCCTGAAAAGCACGCGTTTCTCTTAAAAGGAGCATGATATCTGGCAAGCTATGCTTTAAGCGTTTGGCATCATTGATAACACTTTCCCAGCTGTTTTGTAAATCAGACAGAATGGCATGGATATTCATGCCCATTTCGGGGTCTGAGTAGCTTTTTGCCAGTTCATCAGCCTGCACGGCAAGTGCCAGACGGAATTCCTGCTCGTGGGTTAGCAGTGGCAAGCCGGTTATTTCGCGTAGATATAGTTTTACGGGATCATCCAGTGTTTCCAAATATTCCAGGCTGTCTTGTTCGGTCGTTTCGTTTTGGTCGGTCATAGGTTTATTTCCTGCGGTGTTTCTTATCCATTTTGGCGTTTCTGTTTATCGAATCTTCTGGCAAAAGAGCTGAAGCCAAGGCTCTATCGATAATACGGCGTTGGGTGAGCAGATCAAGGTAGAGCTTGTCAGCTTCGTCTTTTGAGTAGGGCCGTGCTTCTTCATCTGCTTGCAGAAATTGAATCTCCTGCACCCTGTCTTCAATGAGGTTTTTACGGATTCTTAAAAAGCTCCTGAATTGCTCGTAAAATGACTTGCTCTGACTTGGTTTTAGCACCAGCGCGTCTTGTTCAGTTGGTTCATCCATATCAAAAATATCGGGCAAGTGTTGTTCAATATAGTCGAGAGCGGGTTTCGCGTCTTGTTCCAGGCTATCCTGAACAATCCCAAAGGCTAATTTGCAATCGGATTCCTGAAAATCATCGCTTGATACAAGGGGCAAATCCAAAATCCCAAGCTGGCGATTGAGCTGATAGAGTTTCTCGGGTTCTTTCAGCAAATAGGTCAAAGTGTGGGTTTCCAAAAGGCGGTTGCGACGGGTGATGCTGGGTAGGATCTCTGTCGCTGTGCTTTGGGGGCTTTCTTCAGTGTCTGTGGCGTAACCGGGCTTTTGGCGCGTACCTGGGCTGGAGCTGGAAAGGCGTAAAGCGCGTTCGTCAATGCGCAAAAGATTGGCTAACTGCTGGCGATAGCCTTCGCGTTCAACCGGGTCGCCGATGTCCTCTATAAGTGGCATAACCTGGGCGGCAATTTCGCGCTTCACTTTGGCATCGTTTATGTCCTGTCCTTCCGCGAGCGTATTCATCACATGCACCACGATTGGTTTGGCATCGGCAATAATTTCCCGCCATTGTTCGGGGTCTTCGTTCACGATTTCGTCGGGGTCAAGCCCTTCGGGAAGGGTTGTCACGCGGATATCTGCCTTCAAATAACGTTCAAAACGCAGTAAGCCGCGCGAGTCAAAGCTCAGGTCAAGTTCTTCGCCCATGGTGCGGCGAGCGGTTTCGAGCCCTCGCAGGGTGGCATTTTGTCCGGCCTGATCGGCGTCGAGAGCCAGAACGATGTTGCGCGTTGTGCGCTTGATTAAGCTAAATTGATCTTCGGTTAGGGCGGTGCCCATCGAGGCGACAACGTTTTTAAAGCCGGCCTGGTGGAGGGCGATAACGTCCATGTAACCTTCAACAATAACGGCTTGGTTAAGCTGGCGCATTTCACGACGGGCAAGGTCCATACCATAGAGCAAATGACCTTTGTCAAAAAGCTCGGTTTTGGGCGAGTTAAGATATTTGGGTACATCGTCAGGGCTTAAGGCACGCGCGCCAAAACCGGTCATCTTGCCCAAATTGTTGCGGATGGGAAACATGAGGCGGTCGCGAAAGCGGTCATAGGTACTGCCATCATCGCGTTCGGTAAGCAGTCCGGCATCGTTAAGTTCGCTGACCTGAAAACCGGTTTTGGAAAAATGCTTGATGAGTGTATCCCAACCACTGGGAGCGTATCCTAAACCCCAAATTTTGATGGTTTCATCTGAAAGTCCCCGCGCCTTAACATAATTGAGCGCTTTTTTGCCCGCTTCGGTTTCAAGCATTTGCTGGCGATAGAAGCGCATGGCTTCATCCAGAATCTGTTGGAGACGGGACTGGCTTTCTTGTTGAGCCTGGCTGTGTTCGGTTACGGGTTTTAACTCAACGCCAGTTTGCTCAGCTAATTTTTTTAAGGCATCACTGAAATCGAGCCCATCTCGTTTCATAACATAACTAAATAAATCGCCACCTTCGTTACATTGTCCAAAACAACGCCAGGTTTGTGACTCTGGGAAAACGCCGAAGGCCGGCGTGCGCGTGTTTTGGTGGAAGGGACAAAAACCAATATAGTTTTTGCCGGTGCGGCGCAATTTAACGGTTTGGCCAACCACATCCACAATATCTAAACGGGCTTTAATTTGATCAATAACTGACATTTTTACTCGATTTCGCTGCTCATTTATATGGTGACCCCTGAAAGAAGAATGACAAGCGGGGATGAATTTAAGAGAAAACGGTGGCGTTTTATTGCGCCACCGTTATTTTACCTTAGAGCGTGAAATTAATCAGCGCTTAGTCTTTTTTCATGGCTGAATAGTCCATTGCAGCCATTTGTGAGTACATGAACCAGCGGCGTTCAGCATCTTTTTGAGCCATTTGCATGAGCATCTCAGCGCGCTCTTCGTCCTGGTTCACCAACATGCGATAACGGGTTTCGTTGTAGGCATATTCAGACACAGGAATAGTCGGCTCTTTTGAGTCGAGTTGCAAGGGGTTGATGCCTTGCTCGGTCAGGCGTGGGTCGTAGCGGTAGAGGTTCCAAACGCCAGACTGCACTGCCAGTTTCTGCTGGACGAGGCCCTTGCTCATGTCGATACCGTGGTTGATACAGTGCGAGTAAGCAATTATCAAGCTGGGTCCGTCGTATGAGTCAGCTTCGTTGAAGGCTCTTAAAACCTGCGCGTCTGAGGCACCCATAGCAACTTTTGCCACGTAAATATTACCGTAGGTCATTGCAATCATGCCAAGGTCTTTCTTGGGCATGGCTTTTCCGTCAGCGGCAAATTTGGCAACAGCAGCCAATGGGGTCGCTTTGGAGCTCTGGCCACCGGTATTTGAGTAAACTTCGGTGTCCATTACCAGCACATTCACGTTGTGTCCGCTGGCAAGCACGTGGTCAAGACCACCGTAGCCGATGTCATAAGCCCAACCATCTCCACCGATGATCCAAACACTCTTCTTGACCAAATAGTCTGCCAGGGTGTAGAGGGTGCGCAATTCACCTTCGGTTTCGCCCTGGAGTTTGGCTTTCAGTTCTTGGACACGTTTGCGCTGGGCGATGATGCCGGCTTCGTCGCTTTGATCAGCTTCGAGGAGGGCATTGGCGAGTTCAGGTCCAATCTTTTCGCCGTTGCGTTCGAGAATTTCAGAGGCGAATTGTTTGAACTTGTTGACCGTCAGGCGCATACCCAAGCCAAATTCGGCATTATCTTCAAACAAGGAGTTTGACCAGGCGGGGCCTAAGCCATTAACGTTTTGTGCCCATGGTGTGGTGGGTTGGTTGGCACCGTAAATGGAGGAGCAACCGGTCGCGTTGGCGACGATCATGCGATCACCAAAGAGTTGTGTGGCAAGCTTGAGATAAGGTGTTTCGCCACAACCACCACAAGCACCGGAGAACTCAAACAAGGGTTCAAGCAATTGGCTGTTCTTGACGGTGTTTGGTTTGATATCTTCGCGTGGGATGAGGGGCAGGTCGAGGAAGAATTTCCAGTTTTCAATTTCCTGCTCACGGATTGGCATTTTATCGCCCATCAAAATGGCTTTGTTTTCAGGGTTCTGGCGGTCGCGTCCGGGGCAGTTTTCAACACAGAGACCACAACCGATACAATCTTGCGGGGAGACCTGAACGGTCCAGGCGTAGCCATCACGCCATTCACGGAAGTTGGAGGGTTTGTTTTTGAAACCTTCAGGGGCATCCGCAAGGAGTTCTTCTTTATAAACCTTGGTGCGGATTGCGGCATGGGGACAAACCATGGAGCATTTGCCACACTGGATACACAGGTCGGGGTTCCAGACGGGAATTTCAAGCGCGATATCACGTTTTTCCCATTGGGTGGTGGCTGAGGGGTAAGTGCCATCATCGGGCATCATGCTGACGGGAATTTCGTCACCCTTGCGGTCAATCATCATGGAAAGGACTTCCTTGACAAAGACGGGTGCTTCTTCGGGCACGGCTGGGCGGCGAGTGATCTCGCTGGTGACTTCGTGGGGATAGTCCACTTTATGGAGGTTCGCCAGTGAACCGTCAACAGCCTCAAAGTTGCGTTTGACGATAGCTTCACCCTTGTCGCCGTAGGTTTCTTCAATAGCGGTCTTAATGTGGGCGATGGCTTCATCGCGGGGCAACACGCCGGAAATGGCAAAGAAACAGGTCTGCATGATGGTGTTAATGCGGCTGCCCATACCAGTTGCTTCAGCAACTTTGTAGGCGTCGATAACGTAGAACTGAATCTTCTTGTCAATCATGTCTTTTTGCATATCGCGGGGCAGGGTGTCCCAAACTTCTTCGGGGCTGTAGATAGTGTTGAGCAAGAAGACTGAGCCAGGGCGTGAGTATTTAATCATGTCATAGCGATCAACAAAACTGAGCTGATGGCATGCCACAAAGCTTGCCTGACCTTCTGAAATGAAGTAAGGCGCCTTGACGGGTTCGGGGCCGAAGCGCAAGTGCGAAACAGTCACACCACCGGATTTCTTGGAGTCATACTCAAAGTAACCCTGGGCGAAGTTATCAGTTTGATCACCAATAATTTTGATTGAGTTTTTGTTGGCACCAACAGTACCATCTGAGCCAAGACCAAAGAACATGGCCTGAATCACTTTATCACTCAAAACTTCAAAAGCAGGATCGTAATCGATGCTTAGATTGGTGACATCATCAATGATACCCACGGTAAAGCGGGCTTTGGGTTCGTCTTTTGCGAGTTCATCAAAGACGCCCTTAACCATTGCGGGTGTAAAGTCTTTGGATGAGAGACCATAGCGGCCACCAATGACTTTGGGCATGGTGCCACATGTTAGGCGACCTTCGTCAATAGCCACGGTGAGCGCGTTGACAACGTCCTGGTATAGGGGTTCGCCAATCGCGCCGGGTTCTTTGGTGCGGTCGAGCACAGCAATTTTCTTAACTGTGGCGGGTAGTAAGGCAACGAATTGCTCCACAGGGAAAGGACGATACAAGCGTACGACAACCACACCAACGGTTTCATTATGGGTGTTGAGGTAATTGGCAACTTCTGCTGCGGTTTCCGCGCCAGAGCCCATAATAACCACCACACGGTCAGCTTTTTCTGAACCGTAGTATTCCATAACGTGATATTGGCGACCGGTGATATCCGCAAAGCGATCCATCTCTTCCTGAACGATGCGCACAGCTTCGTCGTAATAGCGGTTGACGGTTTCGCGTCCCTGGAAGTAAACATCGGGGTTTTGGGCGGTGCCACGGATGAAGGGTTTTTCAGGTCTGAGCGCCCGGGCGCGATGCTCAGCGATCATTTCTTCGTTGATGAGTTCTCTCAGCTCTTCATCGCTGATGCGATTCACGTTGTTGATTTCGTGCGATGTGCGGAAACCATCAAAGAAATGCACAAAAGGCACACGCGCGCGCAGGGTCGCGGCGGTGGCGATGGCGGCTGTATCCTGTGCTTCCTGAGGTGAATTGCTGGCGATTAAGCCCCAACCAGTTTGGCGCACTGCCATAACGTCTTGATGGTCACCAAAAATGGAAAGCGCCTGGGCAGCGATTGAGCGCGCGGAAACATGGAACACCGCGGGCGTTAATTCGCCGGCAATTTTGTACATATTGGGAATCATCAGTAAAAGGCCTTGGGAGGCGGTAAAGGTTGTGGTGAGAGCGCCGGCTTGCAATGCGCCATGCACCGCGCCAGCTGCGCCACCTTCCGACTGCATTTCGATGACCGATGGGATTGTGCCCCACAGGTTGGGCACGCGTTCTGCAGCCCATTGGTCCGCAAACTCGCCCATGTTTGAGCTGGGGGTGATTGGGTAAATCGCAATCACTTCGCTCAAGCGATAAGCGACGTGGGCGGTTGCCTCATTGGCGTCGGTCATGACCATGTCTCGTTTCATATGTTTTAGCTCCTTTTTTATCGGTTAATACCGTTTGAAATATACACATTAAATTACCTTCCATTTCTGGATGGCAACTAAGCCATTATATCGCAGAATGGCTAATCTGTGGGAAAGTATTTCGCACTTTAAAGGAAGCATGGAGCTGTTTTTATCAGAACTGCTTTTATTGCGGATGATGAAAAATGTTTAAAAAAGGATACAAAAAATCCCAGAATACTATTCCGGGATTTAGCTTTACTAATCCCTTGCAGGTTTAGCCTTTTAGAACCTGATGAAGCTCTGGGAAGCGTTTGATGAGGTGTGGAATCGCCAGGCTAAGGATGATGATGGTTTTACCATCGTCAAAACCCTTATTGAAGAGCATCTTGTAGACTTCGCTAACATGAATAGGCTTTAAGGTAAGGTTTTCATCATCATCAGGTTCAAGCGCGGCGGGATACAAATCCTGGGCGAGGTAGCCATGCATGAATTCATCGCCATAACCAACAATCATAAAGAATTCGGTGAGTAAAGTGAGCGTTTTGCTGGCAAAGCCGGTTTCTTCTCTCAGTTCACGGTGAGCGGCGTCGATTGGCTCCTCGTTTGGGTCAATCACGCCAGCTGGCAATTCCAGCATTTTACGCCCGCCATTGCCAACCCTGAACTGTTCCACGAAGTAAATCATGCCATCGTCGTCAATGGGGAGCAAGGTAACAGCATCGGCGTGGTTGACCATCTCATAATGGCGTTCTTTGCCATCTGCCAGACGCACATGAATTTTCTCGACGTCAATCAGGCGTCCAAGGTAGACTTTTTCTCTTCCTAAAATCTTCATCTGTTTCCCGTCCTACGGAATGTATAGTTCTGTATAGCCACTCAGGTCGTTCGGGTCTTGGATGTTATTGAATTGAATAATTTCTTCCGGCCAAACATCGCCATAGGCGCAAGCGATCAGGTAGACGGTTTCATCGGGGCCGACTGTCCAGGTATCAGGGCGGGGCCAGATGCCAACAGCGCGCTCGCCAGGCCACTTACTGTTTTGGGGTATCTCGATTCTCTGGCCAACTCTCAGATTCCATGCTTGAATGCCTGGATTGGCGGCTTTTAGGTCTTCCAGGTCAACATCAAAGCGACGCGCGAGACATTCCAGCGTTTCGCCCTTTTGAATTTCCCAGCTTGTAGGCACGGTGGGTACGATGGGTGTGACTGTTGGCGTGACCGTGGGTGTGGCGGTGGGGATGGGTGTGGAGGTGACTACAATTTGCGTGCCTAATGGGTTTTGCACGATTTCGGTGGGTTGATTGTAGCGCGCGATAATCGCCGCGGCTGTTGAAGTGGCATAGCGGATTTGATCATCTACCGAACCAAAGAGAGGGGTGTCTTCACCAAATGTAGGGTCATAGGCTGGCGGTCTGGACGCAATGCGGGTACACGCGCTGAACAGCAAAATGCTGCCGAGCGCGAATAAAATCAATTTTAGGCTTTGTTTCATAGTCTAACTCCTGAAAATGAACTTACTTTCATAGCTAATGGTGCATGAACTGTACCAGGGATATCAGGGTTTCGTTTGGGTTTATAAGTGCGCGTGGTCAGGAGACCACGCTGGAACACAACTCACTCTCCTGCCGGCGTCCCGCCGTGCAGTAATAATATTATTATTAAATTGTTCTCGGAGGCGTCCTCGCCGACGATAAGAACACCTTCCGAGAACAGGCGTTCTTGCCCGCGGTGAGACGCCGGGGCGAGCATCATTCACTCTCCTGCCGGCGTCCCGCCGTGCAGATTTGGATATTTACGTGGTCAGGAGACCACGCTGGAACGAGATGGGTGGTCAGGAGTACCATGTGGGAACGGGGTGCGTGGTCAGAAGTGCTATACGGGAACGGGATGGGTGGTTCTGAAAATTACATAGGAGTGCGAAGAATATTCCCCCCATCCAGCGTCGCGACTGGCAAGTTGGGTGTTTAATCCGTTTGATTTCGCGACGCGTTGGGAGGGGGTCAGGGGGTAGGTTTTTTTGTGAAATTGTTTTGGGGACAGCTTGAAAAATACAAAATAATAAAAAAGGCTGACATCACCGTCAGCCTTAATTTTGCAATCAAAAGATTACGAAATTGCGGAACAATTTAAATTTTCTTCAAAACGGGAAGACCGGAAGCAAGTTCAACAACTTTCTTGCCAGCAGGCACTTCTGCTACTTCTTGTCCTTTGCGGATATCGCGGGAGAAGTAATAAAGTTCAGTTTCTTTACCTGATGCACGCTGGACCTTTTTGAGGTGCAGGTAGTATTCTGTTCCCTTTGAATTTTT
>MTBK01119233.1_pt1 | contig 10414 bp, 7 predicted proteins | sample 1535981 | NCBI WGS metagenome assembly MTBK01 (sample SAMN06109225, study PRJNA356200) | anaerobic digester metagenome | isolation source: biogas reactors fed with pig manure or primary and secondary sludge | place: Spain | collected 2016-06-30 | reverse complement strand
TGACCGCCCTTATCGCCGTCCTGGCCCGTCTGAGCATCCCCCTTCCCTTCAGCCCGGTTCCGGTTACCGGACAGCTCATCGGTGTGCTCCTGGCCGGGGTGCTGCTGGGAGGAAAAAACAGCTTTTTTGCAGTGCTCTCCTATCTCATGCTCGGGGCCGCCGGCGCCCCCCTTTTCTCCTACGGCCTGGGCGGGCCGGGGATCCTTTTCGGTCCCAGCGGCGGCTATCTCTGGGGCTTTCTTCCCGGTGTCTTCATCTGTGGAAAGCTGCTGGAAAATGAACGTGCACCCCGCTTTGCCCGCACCGCCGCGGCGATGCTCGGCTGTCTCGGGTGCACCTATCTGGGCGGCACAGTTCAGCTGGCCGCGGTGATGGGGTTTGGCGCCGCTGAAGCGGTCCTCGCCGGGGTGCTGCCCTTTCTGCCGGCAGATCTGCTCAAGATCGCCTTTGCCGCAACAGTCGGTGCCAGGTTGAAGAAGAGTATCACTCCCAACGTACCGCTTCCCTCCCCCCCTGCCGGGCAGAGCACCGGGGGGAAGCTCAGGTAGCCCTGCCGGAGCGCCAATCATCCCGGGCCAGCAGCGCAGCGCCGAGAGCGCCAACAATCTGCGGCTCCGGCGGAACAGTGATCGCCACCTCCAGCCTTTCCTCCAGCGCCTGCACGACAGCACTGTTTTTGGCCACCCCGCCGGTCATCATCACCTTTCCGGTCAGGCCGACGCGGTAGACCAGACTGGAGGTGCGTGCAGCGATGGACTCATGCAGTCCCCGGGCAATTTCGGCGCGATCGGTGCCTCCCGCAAGAAGGGAGACCACTTCGGTCTCGGCAAAAACAGTACAGGTGCTGCTGATGGGGGTGGCCCGCTCCGCTCTCGCGCTCAGCGCCGCCAGCTCTTCCAAGGGCACCTCGAGAGCAGCGGCCATCACCTCCAAAAAACGTCCCGTCCCGGCGGCACATTTATCATTCATCGCAAAATCGAGCACTTTGCCCTCTTCGTCGATGCGGATCACCTTGCTGTCCTGCCCCCCGATATCGATCACTGTGCGGACGTCGGAATCCAGATGGAAAGCGCCCCGGCCGTGGCAGGTGATCTCGGTGATCGTCTTATGGGCAAAAGGGGCGCTGACCCGGCCGTATCCGGTGGCGATGATTATCGCCAGATCTTCAAACTGAAGGCCTGCTTTCTGCAAAGCCGCCTGCAGCGCTTCTTCGGCGGCTCTTCTGCTATCCACTCCCGTGGGGATAATGGAATAAGCAAGCATGCGGCCGTCTTCCAAAAGCACCGCTTCGGCTGAAAGGGAGCCGATATCGACACCGGCAACAGTTGCCGGTAAACTTTCTCCAACATTCTGACTGTCCTGCTGTGTCATTGACCCACCTACCCTTCGCCTGATTGGTATTGTTTCAGCAAACCTGAAAGGGCGCTCCAGAGGTGCTCCCGGCCCGCCCCGGTGCGGGCGGAAAATGGCAGCAGCTCTTCGGCTTCCCCGAGCCCAAGGCGGGCCCTGATCTGCGGCAGCTGTCTGGCGAGAGCACCGCGGGAGAGCTTGTCCGATTTGGAAGCTACGGTAATCGCCGCGAGGTGATGAAACCGAAGCCACTGTGCCATCAGCAGATCGTCCTTGGAGGGCTCATGGCGGCAATCGACAACCTGCACCGCTCCGCAGAGTGAATCCCGCTCTGCCAGATATTGCTCGATGAGGACCGCCCAGGTCCGCTGCTCCTTTTTGCCGGCCCGGGCATAACCGTAGCCGGGCAGATCGACAAAGTAAAAGGCGTCATTGATCCGGTAAAAATAGAGCGCCCGGGTTTTGCCCGGTGTGGAGCTGGTGTAAGCGAGTTTTTTCCTCCCGAGAAGCCGGTTGATCAGCGATGATTTGCCCACGTTGGAACGCCCGAGAAAGGCGATCTCGGGCAAGCCGTCCAGGGGCATATCTTCTTCTTTATAGGCCACTGTCTCCAGGGCTGCTTTCTTGATCAGCATCGCCATAAACCAATCCCCCGTCCGCCGCGATCCAAATCAGGGCTCCGCTAATGTCTCAGCGACGGACCGTCTCCATGCAAAGCGGGATCGTCGCAGACAGCGCCGGCGCCGGCCGGCTTTTCGTTCCCGATCAGCGGCTCCGGGGGCTGCTTTCTAGCGGGTTCCTTTAACAGGGCAAAGTCGAGCACCTCATCCATGTGCTCGATCAGCTTGACCTCGACCTTCCGCCTCACATTGGCCGGAATATCGCTCAGATCCTTGCGGTTCTCCACGGGCATCAGCATATACTTTAACCCTGCCCGGTGCGCCGCCAGCATCTTCTCCTTGATCCCCCCCACAGGGAGCACGCGTCCGCGAAGGGTGATCTCACCGGTCAGGGCCACCTCGCGCCAGACCGGGGTTTTCGTCAGAGCCGAAGCCAGCGCCGTAGCCATGGCGATACCGGCCGAAGGCCCGTCTTTGGGGATCGCGCCCTCGGGAACGTGGATATGGATGTCGGTTTTCTCGTAAAAATCTTCATCCAGGCCCAGATTTTCCGCCCGGGAGCGGATATAGCTCAACGCTGCCTGGGCTGATTCCTGCATCACCTCACCGAGCTTCCCCGTGAGGATCATCTTCCCCTTGCCTTTTAAAAGGGTTACCTCGATGGAGAGCAGTTCACCGCCGGCATCAGTCCAAGCCAGCCCCGTGGCCACGCCCACTTCGTCTTCCTTTTCGCCCATGCCGTAACGAAAGCGGGATATCCCCAAATATTTCTGCAAGTTTCTTCGAGTTAAATTTACTTTGGTATCGCGATCTTTCACCACCTTGCGCGCAACCTTGCGGCAGATCGCCGCCACGCTGCGCTCAAGATTGCGCACCCCCGCCTCGCGGGTGTAGAGGCGGATGATCCCCCGCACCGCCCCCTCGGAAAAGGTCAGATTGGAGCTGCTCAGGCCGTGCTCCGAGATCTGCTTGGGGATCAGGTGCCTTTTGGCGATCTCCACCTTGTCCTCCTCGGTGTAACCGGGCAGATGAATGGTCTCCATGCGGTCGAGGAGGGGCTGGGGAATATTGTGCGGCGCATTTGCCGTGGTGATGAACATCACCTGGGACAGATCAAAGGGCAGCTCGATATAGTGATCGCTGAAAGCGTGGTTTTGCTCAGGATCGAGCACCTCCAGGAGTGCCGATGAGGGATCGCCCCTGAAATCGGTGGACATCTTATCGATCTCATCCATCAGGAAGACCGGGTTTCTCGATTTCGCCTGGCGCATCCCCTGAATAATCCGCCCCGGCAGCGCTCCGACGTAGGTGCGCCGGTGGCCGCGGATCTCCGCTTCGTCACGGACCCCGCCCAGAGAGATGCGCACAAAATTGCGCTCCAGCGCCCGGGCAATCGACTTGGCCAGCGACGTTTTGCCCACACCGGGCGGCCCGATAAGGCAGAGAATCGGCCCTTTAAGCTTTTCAGCCAGCTGCCGCACCGCCAGATATTCAATAATCCTTTCTTTCACCTTGCGCAGGCCGTAGTGATCCTCGTCCAGGATCTCGGCGGCGCGATCCAGATCCAGACGATCCGCCGTCATCACCGCCCAGGGCAGCTCCAGAAGCCAGTCCAGATAGGTGCGGATAACAATCCCCTCGGCGGCGGCGGGAGGCATTTTCTCCAGGCGTTCAGCCTCCTCCAGAGCTTTCTCCTCAACTTCGGGGGGCAGATCGGCCCGGTCAATCTTTTCGCGATACTCATCGGCCTCAGCGGTGCGCTCATCCTTTTCCCCCAGCTCTTTCTGGATCGCCTTCATCTGTTCGCGCAGGTAATACTCCTTCTGAGTCTTCTCCATCTGCTTGCGCACGCGCAAATTGATGCGCCGTTCAATCTCGACAATCTCGATCTCGCGGCTGAGAATTTCACTGAGCTTCTCCAGCCGCTCCTTCGCCGCCACCGCCTCCAGCAGTTCCTGCTTCTGCTGGATCTTCAAACTTAAATGCGAGGCAATGATATCGGCCAGCCGCCCCGGCTCTTCAATACCCGATACCGTTGTCAGCGTCTCCGGCGGGATCCTCCGGCTGGCCTTGAGATATTGCTCAAACTGGTACAGCAAGCTGCGGCGGAGCGCTTCCACCTCCGATGTCTTCACCGTCTCCTCTTCAATGAGGAGCGCTTCAACCTTGAAAAAAGGTTCCTCCTGCAAATAGTGGATCACCTGCGCCCGGGTCAACCCCTCCACCAGAACGCGGATCGTTCCCCCGGGAAGCTTGATCATCTGCTTGATCAATGCAACGGTGCCGACCGTATAGAGCTCCGCTTCCCCGGGCTCGTCCACTTTGGCATCTTTTTGAGCCATCAGCAGAATGCGGTTGTCTCCGACCATGGCTTCCTCCAGCGATTTTACCGAGCGCTCCCGCCCGACATCGAGATGGAGAACCATATTGGGAAACACCAGCAGCCCCCGTAAAGGCAGCAGAGGTAAATGCTCTTTTTCTTTACGCATCGCCTTGTCACCTCCAGTAAAGATACATGAAAAAAACGAGAAGCTGTGTTAAACCTTATTCGCTCCCCGTTTCAACTTCTCCTTTTTTGTTGTCCCCACCGCCCGCCGAAAGAAACCCCGCCACCGGCGCCGCCGCCGTCCTGCTCAAGGGGAAGGAAGCACCACCATCGGCTCGCTTTTTAAAAACAGTTCTCCGAAGGCCTCTTCAATACTGTTCACGGGGACAATCTCGGTTAAGCGGTGGCGTTTGAAACCCTCCTGCCAGTTAAACTGCGGAATCAATATCTTTTTAATCCCCGCGTCGACAGCCGCTTCGATCTTCGCCGGTATACCGCCCACCGGCCGGATCAAACCGCGCACTGAAATCTCACCGGTCATCGCGGTAAGCGGATCGACCGGCTCCCCGGTCAGGCAGGAGTAGACCGCCGCGGCCATGCTGACCCCGGCGGAGGGCCCGTCGACGGGGGTCCCCCCGGGGAAATTTAGATGGATATCGTAGTCATGCAGGTTCAGGCCCGTATAGCGGCTCAGCACGGTGAGGACGATCTCCGCCGAACCCTTGGCCGTGCCTTTGCGGCGAACGATGTGGCCCCGCCCGCCCATCTCCTCCTCTTCGACAATGCCGGTGATGGTCACCTTGCCACGGCCCGACTTTACCGGCAGCGCCGTCGCCTCCACCTCGATGAGGGTCCCCATATTGGGACCATAGACCGCAAGGCCGTTGGCATAGCCGATCTGCGGCTTCTCCGGGGGTTTTCTTTCCGGACGCGGCGGAATCTGGGTGCTGTTGACCACCCATTCAATATCCTCCCCGGAGATCACCTTGCGCCCCTCCCCCAGGGCAATACCGGCAGCCATCTGAATGATATTTACCGCCTCGCGACCGTTGGCGGCAAAGCGGGTGACCACCGCAAGCGCCTCCTCGGCAATGCCAAATTCGATGCGCCGCGCCGCATTTTCCGCAATAACCCGTATTTCCAGGGGTGAAAGTCCGCTAAAAAATATTTCAAGGCAGCGGGAACGGATCGCCGGGGGCAGCTCATGGGGCATGCGAGTGGTCGCCCCGATAAGGCGGAAATCCGCCGGCAGCCCGTGCCTGAAAATCTCATGGATATGGCGCGGGATGTTACCGTCTTCACTATTGTAGTAAGCGCTTTCCAGAAAGACCTTGCGATCCTCGAGCACTTTGAGCAGCTTGTTGATCTGGATGGGATGGAGCTCACCGATCTCGTCGATAAAGAGAACCCCTCCGTGAGCCTTGGTCACCGCCCCCGGCTTGGGCTGGGGAATACCGGCCATCCCGAGCGGTCCGGCGCCCTGGTAGATGGGATCGTGCACCGTGCCGATGAGGGGATCGGCAATGCCGCGCTCATCAAAGCGCGCCGTATTGGCATCGAGTTCGGTAAAGCAGGCCTCCCTGCCGAAGGGGCTGAGCGGGTTCTTCCTGGCCTCATTCAGAACAAGGCGGGCCGCGGCGGTCTTCCCGGTTCCGGGAGGGCCGTAGAGAATGACATGCTGCGGGTTGGGCCCGCAAAGAGCAGCCCGGAGCGCTTTCAGCCCGTCCTTTTGGCCGATTATCTCGTCGAAAGTCTTCGGCCGTGTTTTTTCTGAAAGCGGTTCGGTCAAGGAGATCCGGCGGAGCCGCTCCAGCTGATCCATCTCTTTGCGCGATTCCTTGTCCACCGCCACACGGCTGCTCTGCTGGTTGCGCAGCAGATTAAAAAAATAGAGGCCGATAACAATGGCGAAGAAAACCTGCACCAGGCCGATAATCCCCGCAAAATTATCCATATGGTCACCCCGCTTTTCAGCCAATATTATCCCCTTTCACCTTAATTTTATCCCGCAGAAAACCGCTCCAATCGGTGATGGGACCACCCTTTAACCAAGCAACCGTTCCCTGCGAAGCACCGCCGTAATTCTTCGCCATGCAGCGGTTCCGGCAGGATCGCCCGGTGGCGGCACCCATGCCCGGCGCACCAGCAAAAAGGGCTGCCCCTTTGCCGTTGGCAAAGCTGCAGCCCTTTCATTTTCATTTCCAGCCGCTTTTCAAGGCGGCGCCGAAAATCGGCTCAGGCGGTTACCTCTTTTTTCTTCCGTTTATCCTCGGTGACCAGGATCGGCTTTTCCCTTTCCAGGACCACTTCGCGGGTAATCACACAGCGGCTGACATCGTCACGGGAGGGCAGCTCAAACATTACATCGAGGAGCACCTCTTCCATGATCGCCCGCAGTCCCCGGGCGCCGGTGCTGCGCTTGATCGCTTCATCGGCAACCACCTCCAGGGAGCCCTCCTTGAATTCGAGAGAAACACCGTCGAGCTCAAACATTTTCTGATACTGCTTCACCAGAGCATTGCGCGGCTCGGTGAGGATGCGGATCAGCGCCTCCTCGTCGAGGGCATCAAGGGTGGCGATAACCGGGATTCGGCCGACAAATTCGGGAATCAGCCCATACTTGAGCAGATCCTGAGGCAGGATCTGGCTGAGAATGGAGCCGATATTCTCCTGATTGATGCTCTGCACATCCGCTCCAAAACCGATTCCCTTTTTGCTGACACGGCTCTGAATGATCTTCTCCAGGCCGTCAAAGGCGCCGCCGCAGATGAAAAGGATATCGGTGGTATCGATCTGCATAAACTCCTGATGCGGATGCTTGCGCCCCCCCTGGGGGGGAACACTGGCGACGGTCCCTTCGAGAATTTTCAACAGCGCCTGCTGAACCCCTTCCCCGGAGACATCGCGGGTGATGGAGGGGTTGTCGGTTTTCCTGGCGATCTTGTCGATCTCATCGATATAGACAATCCCCTTTTCCGCTTTCTCGATATCGTAGTCGGCGGCCTGAATGAGCTTCAGCAAAATGTTCTCCACATCTTCACCGACATAGCCCGCCTCGGTCAGTGAGGTGGCGTCGGCGATGGCAAAGGGAACGTTCAAGATCCGGGCCAGAGTCTGCGCCAGAAGAGTCTTCCCTGTCCCCGTCGGCCCGATGAGCACAATGTTACTTTTCTGCAGTTCCACTTCCTCCAGCTTCTGGGCGGCGTTGATCCGTTTGTAGTGGTTGTAAACCGCCACCGAAAGCACCCTCTTGGCCTCTTCCTGACCGATAACATACTGATCCAGAGACTGTTTGATCTCCTGCGGTTTCAGCAGATCGACAAAATCCAGATCGCCCTCTTCGCCGATCTCCTCTTCGATAATCTCGTTGCACAGCTCGATACATTCATCGCAGATATAGACCCCCGGACCGGCGACAAGTTTCCGCACCTGATCCTGAGTCTTTCCGCAAAACGAACATTTCAGCTGTCCTTTTTCATCGGTAAATTTAAACATTACTCCGTTTCACCCCGCTCAAATAGATTAAGGCCGGTGAACCAGAACTTCATCCACAAGTCCATATTCCTTCGCCTCTTCAGCGGAGATGAAGAAATCGCGGTCTGTATCTTTGGCAATGCGCTCCACCGGCTGCCCGGTATGCTTCGAGAGAATCTCATTCAGGGTTTCACGCACTTTCAATATCTCCTTGGCATGAATCTCAATATCCACCGCCTGGCCCTGCGCCCCTCCGGCGGGCTGATGCAACATAATCCGTGAATGCGGCAGGGTCATTCTTTTCCCCTTAGTCCCGGCGGCCAACAGAACCGCGCCGAAACTTGCGGCCAGGCCGACACAGATGGTCGATACCGGCGGCTTAATATACTGCATGGTATCGTAGATCGCCATCCCGGCATAGACCGAGCCGCCCGGTGAATTGATATACAGATTGATATCCTTATCAGGATCTTCCGATTCCAAAAAAAGCATCTGGGCTACAATGAGATTGGCCACATGATCATCGATGGCGCTGCCCACAAAGATAATCCTGTCTTTCAGCAATCTCGAATAGATGTCATAAGCTCTTTCGCCGCGGCTGCTCTGCTCAACAACCATCGGCACTAGAATGCTCATCTTTGAACAGGCCTCCTTTTCAGTCTGCTTTTTCAACCTGGTTAACCTCTGTTATTTTTGCCTCCCGGACGAGCAAATCGATGGCTTTGCGGATGCGAAGCTCTTCTTTTAACAGAGGCAGCCGCCCCTGTTTTTCGAAGATCTCTTTGACCCGTTCCGGTTGGTCCTGATGCCGCTCGGAAAGCTCCGCAATCCTGGCATCTATTTCGCTGTCGTCAACAGCGATCCCTTCTTTTTTTACCACCGCATCGAGAACCAGATTAGCCTTGGTTCTCTTCTCCGCCTCCGCCTTTTTCTCCTCGCGAAGTTCTTCCATAGTTTTTCCGGCAAGCTCGGCAAACTTATCCAGGGTCAGCCCCTGGTAACGCAGATACTGGTCCATCTCCCCGAGCATCCGGTCGATCTGCCGCTCCACCAGTGTTTCAGGAAGTTCAACCTGCGAAGCTGCGGATATCTGATCAACAAGCGCCTCTTCGAGCTCTGTCTTGGCTTTCTCCGCAGCTGCCTTTTCCAGGCGCTCCCGGAGATCATCCTTGAATTCAGCCAAAGTTTCCAGCTCGCTGATCTCCCTGACAAAATCATCTCCCAACTCGGGGAGCTGCTTCTGCTTGATCTCCTTTAACTTAACCTTGAAAAGAACTTCTTTACCGGCCAGATTCTCCTCATGGTAATCATCAGGGAAGGCAACCTCAATCTTTTTTTCTTCATCCTTCTTCATCCCGGCAACCTGCTCTTCAAATCCGGGGATAAAAGTCTTCGAACCGAGCTCAAGGGAATAGTTTTCCGCTTCGCCTCCGGGGAAAGCTTCCCCGTCGACAAATCCCAGAAAATCGATCACCGCCAGATCGCCTTCCTTAATCGCCTGTTCCCCATCTTCCAGGGTCACCAGCCGGGCATGCTGTTCCCGCAGCGACTCAAGGTGTTTTTCCAGGTCCTCTTCCGTAATTTCCACTTTTTCCCGCTCTATCTCCAGCCCTTTATATTCGCCGAGCTCCACTGGGGGAATGATCTCCACCACCGCCTCAAAATGAAACGGCCGGCCCGCTTCAATGGTATCAAAATCAAACTGAGGCTGATCGATCGGTTCCTCATCCACCCCCGCAATCGCCTCATCGTATGCCGGCGGTATCAAAAGCTCCAGGGCATCCTGGTGCAAAACTTCCGGTCCAAAATGTGCTTCCAGAACACGCCGGGGAACCCTGCCCTTCCTGAACCCCGGCAGATTGATCTTTTTCACCACGCTCTGGTAAGCTCTGTGTAGAGCCTTGTCGACCTCGACAGCGGCAACCTCTATTTCAAGTTTTATTTTATTGTGCTCTATTTTTTCCCAACTGGACAGCATTTATGCTCCTCCCCTTCAACCATATCATATGCCCGGCACGATTAATGTAAACGCTTAGCCTAACAAAATGCCCTTCTCCTGCACCCGTCCGCCGCTGTTAAAGTGCATTCATTTTACCATAGTTGAAACATCGCTGACAACTCATTGAAAATGACGCCGGCCGGATTTAAAACACCGCCGCTGTTCACCGGGGCCTGATTTTAAACAGCTTCCCCGTGTTGATCCCTTTTCTTTAAATCTTCCCCGTAAAATCAATTTTAGAAATCATCCACATATATCTCCCCAAAGGCTTGATTTTTATTCATATAAAATATAAAATAGAGAGGCAAAAGAATATTCGTTCATTTTTCGCATAAACTGGAGGGCTTCAGCGCATTGGCGTCCCGACCGAAGAGTTTTTGAGTGATCCCTGACCGCAGCAGAGGGATCCGCACCCGCTCATTGGCAAAGGATAAACACATCAATGGAAAAGCAACCGCCACCGGCCGCGATCGCGATGCGGCCTGATGAAGAACCGCTCCGTAACAGTCAAACAGCCGGGATTCACCACACCGAGAATGATGACCGAAAAATAATTCAGGTATCAAAAAATCTATAGGGAGGTGATCGCAGGGGGTCAACTGAAGGGCTTTTCCGCAGCATCCGAAACGTTTTGACACTTTGGGG
>MTBK01101601.1_pt1 | contig 10423 bp, 9 predicted proteins | sample 1535981 | NCBI WGS metagenome assembly MTBK01 (sample SAMN06109225, study PRJNA356200) | anaerobic digester metagenome | isolation source: biogas reactors fed with pig manure or primary and secondary sludge | place: Spain | collected 2016-06-30 | reverse complement strand
TTGCTGTCGCCTTTTCCGGAGGAAAGGACAGCGGCGCCCTGCTCTACATCCTCAGCGAATTCCGGCGTCATGCTCCGTTTTCTTTCAACCTGCAGGCCATATATGTCGATCTGGGCTGGCCGGTAGAGACAGCCCCTCTGTTCCGCTATGCCGACAGGCTGAAGATCCCCCTGATCATCGAGGAGACCGCCATCGGCCGGATTGTTTTCGAGCGGCGGCAGGAGAAAAACCCCTGTGCTCTCTGCTCCAAGATGCGCCACGGGGCTTTGCACCAGGCTGCTTTGCGGCTGGGAGCGAACAAGGTTGCCGTGGGCCACCACCTTGACGATGCTATCGCCACATTTTTGCTCAACCTGATCTACACCGGTTCGCTGAACACCTTTAAGCCGAGGACCTATCTGGATCGAAGCGGCCTCGATCTGATCCGGCCGCTGATCCAGATTCCCGGGGATACCCTCGCCGCTCTCGCCTCCCGGGAGCAGATTCCGGTGCTTGAAAATCCCTGTCCCGTTGATGAAAAGACCAGGCGCCACGAGATGACCGCCCTAATTGATGAACTGGTCCTTCGCTATCCCGATCTGCGGCAAAAATTTCGCAGCGCCTTTCAGGGCAGCCCTTTTTGGCCCTCCTTCGACGAGTAATCCGCATTGTTAGCCCCATTGTTAGCCCCCTGGAAAAGGAGATCACCCCTCGTTTGAAGAAAAATTCTTAATAAAAAGAAATGTGAGGGATATTGTCGATGAAACCAGGCCTCGTTCCAAAAGACGCCGCTGATTTGAAAACTTTCTTTTGGCCTCGGGGGATCGCCGTGGTCGGTGCCTCCGCCGATCTGGCCAAGCCGGGGGGTAAAGTGGTCCAGCTGCTGCAAAAATACGATTATCCCGGCCGAATCCTGCCGATCAACCCGGGAAGACGGGAGATCCAGGGGCTGCCCGCCTACCCCAATTTGGCTGAGATCGGTCCGGAAGCGGATTTGGTGATTATCGCGGTGGAGGCCTCCCGAACGCTCGAGATCGTGCGGCAGTGTGCTGCCCTTGAGTTGAAAAATATTGTGGTGATCAGCGCCGGTTTTGCCGAAACTGGCGGAACAGGCGAAACTCTTCAGAAAGAGTTGGCCTTGCTGGTTGAAGAGCACGGTCTGCGCGTTCTCGGTCCCAATTGTATCGGTTTCATCAACAGCCTGCAGCCGGCAGCGGCTTTATTTTCCCTGACCGTTGAGAGCAGCACTCTGCGCACAGGACCCGCCGCTTTCGTCGCCCAGAGCGGCGGACTGGGAATCCTGGCGATATATTTGGCCGATCTGGAAAGGCTGGGCTGCTCCTATATGATCAGCACCGGCAATGAGGTTGACCTCGATTTTGCCGAAGTGGTCGACTTTCTGGTTCACGAACCCAGGGTCAAAGTGATCGGGGGCTACCTCGAAGGGGTGAAAGACGGGCTGGAGTTCCGCCGTGCCTGTCAGGCGGCGGCGGAGTTGGGTAAACCGCTGCTTATTCTGAAAGCAGGTGCCTCCCGCGAAGCGGCGGCGGCGATCCGCTCTCATACCGGGGCTCTCGCCGGCTCGGAGGCGGCCTACCGGGCCTGTTTCCACCAGGAGGGTGTTTTTGCCGTGGAGACGCTGACAGAGATGCTTTCGCTGTTTAAAGTGTTTGCCCCGGGACGCCTTCCCCGGGGCAACCGGGCAGCGGTGCTGTCGCTTTCCGGCGGGATGGGGGTGCTGGCGACGGATCTTTGTGTCCGGGCGGGTCTGCAGCTGGCTGAGTTTTCTCCTGAAACGCGGCAGGAGCTGCAGCAGTTGATGCCGGCCATCGCCACAGTGGGCAACCCTCTCGACCCCACCGCGGCGATGACAGGGGGGCTGCCGGCGGTGCGCCAGACCATTGAGATCCTTTTGGCCGATCCCGGGGTCGATCTGTTTATTTTTACAACCGCTCTCTGGCGCAACTACGGTGCCGATGCCGGGCGGCTGTTTGCGGAGCTGTTTGAAGGGACGGAAAAGCCGTTTCTGGTGATCTGGCCCGGCTGCAGCAGTGAGGCGAAAGAGATCATCCAGGAAAGCGGGCTCCCCTTCTTCGACGAACTGAAAGAGGGAGTCGCTGCTGCCGCCACCCTCTGGCGCTATGCCGAATTTCAGGAGAAGCGGCTCCGGGAGAAGGGAGAAAGGCGGAGCGCTGCTCCTGCTCTTGGGGAAGCTGCCGACGAAAGTGCCGCCGCCAGACGGCTGAGGGAGCAGAAGGGGGGCTTCACCGAAGCAGAGGCGAAGCAGCTTCTGGCCGAGTGGGGTATCGCTGTCCCCCGCGGCAAGGTGGTTTCATCGCCGGAGCAGGCGGTTGCCGCCGCCGGCGAGATCGGCTACCCGGTGGTGTTAAAAGCGCTCTCCGCAGAGCTTGCCCATAAAACAGAGGTCGGGGCGCTCAAGCTGGGGTTGGAGAATGCGTCGATGTTGCGACAGGGTTGGGCGCAGATGGAGCTTGATCTGCAAGCCCGCTTGCCTGAGGCAGCCATCTCCGGCTATCTGGTCGAGGAGATGCTGCCGATCCAGCTCGAGCTCATCGCCGGAGTGGAGGACGATGCGGTCTTCGGTCCGCTGATGCTCCTCGGTTTCGGGGGAATTTATGTGGAAATATTCCGGGATATGTCTTTGCGCCTGGCGCCGCTTGCCCCTGCCCAGGTGCGAGAAATGCTCGCCGAGCTGAAGAGCGCTCCCCTGTTGAGCGGTTTTCGCGGGGCCGCAGCGGTGGACATATCGGCTCTTGTGGAGGCTGTTTCCCGGTTTTCCCGGATGGCGGTGGCCATGCGCGGAAGCTACCGGGAGATGGAGATCAACCCGCTCGTAATCTGCCCCGACGGTCGCGCCGTCGCTGTTGATGCGCTGATCCTCCGCTAGCGCTGCGCCGGCAACGGTTCGCTACCGGCCCGGTTATCTGTTCTGGTTGCCGATCCCCTGTCGCAGGTAGCTTTTTGCCAGTTCCTGATACGAGTGAGTGCTGGAGGCGACCCAGGCCAGCGATCTGCCGGAGACCTCCTTTTTCACCTGTGCCGGGACACCGGCGGCAAGATGGCGAGCCGGGACAATCGTTCTCTCGGTAACGACGCTGCCGGCGGCGATCATCGCCTCCTCACCGATCTCACAAAAATCCATCACCACAGAGCGCATTCCGATAATCGCCCCCCGGCTGATCCGGCAGCCGTGCAGGATGGCGCCGTGGGCTACAGTGACCTCGTCTCCGATGATCGTTTCGCAGTCGGGCATGACGTGAACTACGGCATTATCCTGCACGCTGGTCCCGCTGCCGATATGGATCCGCCCGAAGTCGCCGCGAATGACCGCGCCAAACCAGATGCTCGCGCCGTCGCCGATGGTGACGTCACCGATAATGGAGGCGCCGGGGGCGATAAAGACGCCCCGGCCTATTTGCGGCTTTTTCCCGCCATATTCTAAAATAATCATTTGTTAGCTCCTTTCGAGATCCCCGATGATCTTTTATTTCCCTGCCCGCCGGGCCGATTCCTTCCTCATCTGCACAGTTCCTCTCCCAAAGCCGGGGAGAACGGCAGCGCCGCCCCGGTCAGCGTTCCCACCGAGCCGCCCGCCCGCCGAAGGCGAGGGCGATTTAACGGCGTTTGCGTTCGCAGGTGTGTTATAATAATGAATAAAAATTGTCGTTTCCTGACGGAAGGAGCGCTGTGAAAGGTGCATGATCGCTACCGGATGCTGCTGGAGCAGGTTCGAGAGGGCCGGCTCAGCGTGGAACAGGCGCTGAAGCAGATGCGCAAACTGCCCTACGAAGATCTTTCCTTTGCCAAGGTTGACCACCACCGCTCTCTTCAGAAAGGCTTTCCCGAGGTGATCTTCTGCTCCGGGAAAACAGCAACCCAGATCGTGGAGATTGCCCGCCGCCTCGCCGAAGGCGGTGCTCCGGTGCTGGCGACCCGCGCTGAACCGGAGGTGTACCGCGCCCTCAAGCGCGAGTTTCCCGGGATGGAATATCACCGGGAGGCCCGTCTGGCCGTGCTCCGGGCGGAAGGGCCGACCACTGCAGTGGGTGCCATCGGAGTGGTCACCGCCGGGACAGCCGATCTGCCTGTTGCCGAGGAGGCTGCCCTCACCGCCGAGCTGATGGGCGGTTCTGTAACCCGCCTTTACGATGTCGGCGTGGCCGGGCTGCACCGGCTCATCGATAATCTGGAGCTGCTGCTGTCGGCGCGCGTCCTGGTTGTGGTCGCGGGGATGGAGGGCGCCCTGCCCAGCGTCATCGGCGGACTGACCGCCTGCCCGATCATCGCCGTCCCGACCAGCATCGGCTATGGGGCCCATTTTGGCGGTCTGGCCTCCCTCCTGGCCATGCTGAACAGCTGTGCACCGGGAGTGTCCGTGGTCAATATCGACAACGGTTTCGGTGCCGGTTATATTGCGGCGTTGATCAACCGCTCCGGCGAAGAGAGGGGTGTGCTCCGGTGAAAGGTGCCAGGATCGCTTACTTTGACTGCTACAGCGGGATCAGCGGCGATATGACTCTCGGTGCCCTCCTCGATTGCGGGCTGGAACTCTCGCAACTGCAGGAGATGCTCGCCAAGCTGCCCCTGTCCGGCTACCGCCTGGAGCTCTCCAGAGTGACCCGCTACAGCCTGGCCGGTTCCGATCTGCAGGTTATTCTGGAAGATGATTCCCCCGGACACCGGCATCTGCCGGAAATTGAAGAGCTCATTCTGGGGAGCAGCCTTCCCGATCCGGTCAAGGAGAAAAGCAGGGCGGTCTTTGTCAACCTCGCTGCGGCGGAGGCGGCAGTACACGGGACTTCACTGGAAGAGGTTCATTTTCATGAAGTCGGTGCAATAGACGCCATTGTCGATATTGTCGGCAGCGTTGCGGCGCTCCATCTTCTGGGGATTGAACAGGTTTTCTGCTCCCCTTTGCCTGTGGGCGGGGGGATGGTCCGGGCGGCTCACGGTCTCTTGCCTCTGCCGGCGCCGGCGGTTCTCGAACTCTTCAAGAAGCGCAGCGTTCCGGTTTATGGGCGGGAGGGACTCCATGAACTGGTCACCCCCACGGGAGCGGCCATCGTGACCACCCTGGCAGCCGGTTTCGGCCCGCCGCCCTCATTTGTTTTCGAAACCGTGGGCTACGGTTCCGGGAAGCTGGATCCCGGCTACGCCAATTACCTGCGCATCTTTATCGGCGAAGTGACTTCGCCGCCACTTTCTGATCCGGAGCCGCTGCAGGCCATCGAAGCAAATATCGACGACCTCAACCCCGAGGTGTTTGGCTATCTCATGGAGCGGCTTTTTGCCGGGGGCGCCTGGGATGTTTACTATACCCCGGTGCAGATGAAGAAAAATCGCCCGGCGGTTAAGCTGACGGCGTTGACCGCGCCGCGCCACCTTCACCGCCTGGTGGAGATCATCTTCAGGGAGACCTCGACAATGGGGTTGCGGGTTTTGGAGGCCCAAAAATTTGTCCGTCCGCGCCAGATTGTTGAACTATCGACAGAATGGGGTCCGGTTCGGGTTAAGGTTGCTCTGGACGAAACCGGTGGGGACTGTCAGCACTATGCCATCGAATATGAAGACTGCGCCAAAATTGCCCGGAAGACCGGGATCCCCCTCAAGGAGATCTACCGCCGCGTTGAGCGGCTCTTTGCCCGGCAGCAGCGTATTCCAGACTGATGAAACCCGCTCTACAGCTGCGCTGCCGATCCTGCCGGCAGCGCTCCCGCCCCCGGTGGCGGGGGCAATCTCCTGATAATTTCCTTGAACTGAACTGTCGCACCGGGTCAGTTTCTCCTGCCGGAAAGGTCTTTTTCTCTTACAAGCAGAACATAATTTGCTTATTGGGCAAATCTGAATAATGCTCTCAACAAACGAAACATGTACCAATTATGTTAGAATATTATTGACATACTTAATATTTTGTAATATAAATTAATAGGGGAGGTGATCGGCAAATGTTAGAAAAATCACTTTTGGAGAGGGTCAGGAAAATAAACCAGATTATCTTGCAATCGATTGAAGACGACTTGAACATCAAGGGGGCCTCCGATGCTCTTGCGGGGATCATCGATGCCAGTGTTTTGGTGATTAACAGCAGGGGAAGATTGCTAAGCGGTGTTTTAAGCCAGCAGCTGAGCTGCCGGAGGCTGAGCGACTATCTGGAGACTGAAGGCTCGCTGCCCGATTATTACAACCTGCCTTCGCTGCTGAAAAGTGACGAGTCGCGGATCAATGAAATTTACCGTCTTGCAGTATGCCCGCTGGACGAGAGCAAGGAATCACCCTGTCCCCACGGCGATATCTATATTATTGCCGTTCCCATCTTGAGCGGTACAGACCCGTTGGGGGCAATCATCTTGCACCGCCACAAAAAGCCTTTCGAGCACAATGATCTGATCCTGGCGGAGATCGGAGCGGCGATCATCGGGATGATTCTGATGCGCCTGGCGGCTGAACGTGCCGAGGAGGAAAGGTGGTACCGGGATATGGCCGGGGTCGCTTTTGATAGTCTTTCTTACTCGGAAGTGGAAGCAATTGAAGAAATGTTTAAAAACCTCACCGATAATGAGAACATCGTTGTTGCCAGCAGAATTGCCGATGAGCTGGGGATAACCCGCTCGGTTATCGTCAACGCATTACGCAAATTTGAGAGCGCCGGGATTATTGAATCGAGGTCTCTGGGGATGAAAGGAACATATATCCGTTTGAAAAATCCCTTTGCTCTCGATGAGATTAACGAGCGCACGGCTCGCTTGAAAGCCTCTTTCGATGAAGAGGAGTAGGCGGTTGAGTTAGTCCGGGCTTAAATTCTGTCCCGGAAAACGATAATGGCCGATAATTTCCCACCGCAGCAGACAATCTTCTTCGCGGGCGATGGAGCTGTTATGAATCACCAGGGGGATGCCGGCCCGGTTGGTCCGGTCGGAGATTATCCCGGTGTGCTCCTGGCCATTTGGGAACGTCCAGTAAACTATGTCACCAGATTGCCACTGGGACAACTCTGCTTCGGTAACCTCCAGCGTCAGCTTCTCTCCAAATCGTTCAAAATAGACCATCTGGTTTTGGGTTCGCCGGTGGTCTATATTTGAATCGGGTTTGCTTAAACCCCACAGGGGGGGATAGAGGTTGAAATTCTCGGACATATCCTCATGGATCAACCGCTGGAGATCATAACCGGCGGCCCGCAGGGCCCGGATGACAACATCGGTGCAGGCACCCCTCTCCGGGGCCACATCCCCTCCCGGATAGCTTATCGATTGGTAGGAGGCATCGTAGCGGGTTTTCTTTTTGGCCTCTTCTTTCGCCCCCATCAGGATCAGGTCGGGGATCGCAGCCTCAGCGGCGGCGTGTTGTGCTACAGCGGAAGGCTCCTCGGGCGCCTGCCGGAAGGGGGCGTTCGGGGAGGCGGCCCATAATGCAATGGGCAGAAGGGTTAACACTCCTGCTGCCAGAAGTAAGATTAAGCGACGTCGGTTGACTCTTTTCCTACTCATATCCGGTAATTCGCTATACTTTCCGGTTACTCCTTCAGCGATCGGCTGGTGTGCAGATAAAAGAGCTTCGATTCAGGTTGACAGCTTTTGGGGCAGTTGTTAAAATAGCTTCGGTTTAAGGAGCAGGGGGTTCGTCAGGGTGCCGCTTTATCTCACCTATTTTTTAATTTTCTTTTCCCGGGTGGCCGATGTCAGCCTGGGGACGCTCAGGATTATCTATCTGACCCGGGGACGGAGCAAACTGGCCGCAGCGATCGGCTTTGTCGAGGTTTTGATCTATATTGTGGCGCTGGCCGTAGTGATGCAGCATCTGGACCGACCGATCAATATATTGATCTACGCGCTCGGCTTTTCTGCCGGCAACTATGTGGGCAGCTGGGTGGAAGAGAAAGTGGCGGTCGGCTTTGTTAACGTGCAGGTGATCTTCAAACAGGTCTGCGTCGATTTTGAGGATGACCTGCGCGAGATGGGTTATGGCGTTACCGCGGTGGATTGTTTCGGTAAAGAGGGTCCGCACCGCATTCTATACATATTAATGAAAAGACGCGATCTGCCTGCATTCCTCACCGAGATCCGGGAGATGAGCGATGAAGCTTTTATCTCGATAATGGATACCAGGAAAATAATGGGCGGCTACTTCAGCCAGCTAAAGGGGAAGTAGCGTTAAAAGGAGATTTGAATTTGCCTCACTCCTCATACAAAGCGATCGGCATTCTAGATTCCGGCGTCGGCGGGCTGACCGTCTTCCAGGAGCTCACCCGGCAGCTGCCGCACGAACAGATCGTCTATTTTGGCGATACGGCGCGGATGCCGTACGGCCCCCGTCCCGACGAAGAGGTGCGCCGCTTCGCCCTGCAGATCATCGATTTTCTGCAGAACCAGGAGATCAAGATGGTGGTGGTGGCCTGCAACACGGCCACGGCGGTGGGGCTGTCCAGCTATCGCGAAAGGAGCGCTCTGCCGGTGCTGGGGGTAATTGAGCCGGGGGTGCGCGCCGCTCTCAAGCAGACCCGAAAAGGCCGGGTCGGGGTGATCGGCACAGCGGGAACCGTGCGCAGCTCGGCTTATGAAAAAGCGCTTCAGGGAGCACGTCCCGGGCTGCACGTTACCGCCAGGGCCTGTCCCCTTTTCGTTCTGCTGGTGGAAAACGATCTTGTCGATACCCCGGAAGCGGAAAAAGTGGCTGCCGAGTACCTGGCCCCCTTTAATCTTGCCGCTGTCGATACTCTGATTCTCGGATGCACGCACTATCCCCTGATGGCGGAGCTGATCCAGAAAACGGTTGGATCCGGGGTAACCCTGATCAACTCCGCCGAGGAGATCGCCGGCGAGGTCAAAAGCATCCTCACCGAACGCCGCCTGCACCACCCCCTGCAGCTGACTGAGCCCGGTTACCGTTTCTTTGTTAGCGGGAATCCGCACTCCTTTGAAGAGATCGCCACCAAAATGCTGCACCGCCGGATCAAAGCTTACCAGGTCACCCTGTAGTTTGTTTCTCCAATAGAGCTGATTCGCTCGCTCCCGGCTGCGGAGCGGGTTCCCCTCATTTCAGTTCGCGCCGGCTTCTTTAACTCAAAAAGAGTCATATTGTTCCCGCCCCCCCGATATATATGAAGTACTTGTCCCGGTACAACCTGATCCGAGCGGGGGAGACGAATGCACCGTACTATAAGCCGGTTTTTGGCCCTGTTTTTGCTGCTGCTAGCTCTGGCGATCTGTTTGCCGGGTTGCGCTGACCCGCCCGGGGAGCCGTTCAGCCTGCCGGCGGAGCCGCCGCTGCCGCCGGAGCCCGGCGGCGGATATCTCGGCACGCTCTATTATCCGGACAACGAGTTGCGCTTTCTGGTCCCGGTTCAGCGAGCGATTCCGGAAACGGAAACTGTTGTCCGCAACACCCTGGAGCAGCTGGTGGAAACTCCACAGCTGGAGAAAGAGCTGAAGCCGCTGGGGCTGGTGCCGCTCCTTCCGGAGAAAACGGTCATCCTGGGGATTCATATCGGTGAAACAGGACCGGCCCGGGTCGATTTTAACAGCCCTTTTTTACAGTATGATCCCTCCGCCGAGCGTCTCGTTCTGGGCGGACTCCTTTGCACCCTGCGCCAGTTTCCCCAGGTGGAGCAGCTCAAGATTATGGTTGAAGGAGATTCTCCGGAAAAATTTCCCGGAGGCACCCCCGGGGCGATTCCCCTGGGGCCGGAATGCCTGCTCAACCTCGAGGTTGATGATGCACTCGACGATTATCACAATTATACTGCAGTGACGATCTACTTCTGCTTGCCGACACCGCAGGGGCGGACGCTCTACGTTCCGGTGACCCGGGCGCTGCAGCCGGTGGAAGAGCACCACGTCGCTGCGCTAAAAGAGCTGCTTGACGGGCCGCGGAAAGGAAGCGGTCTCTTCAGCGATATTCCGCCGGGAACAGAGCTGATCAGCCTGCATCTCGAGGAGGAGCTGGCGATTATCGATCTGTCTGCAGAGCTGCTCACCTATGAAGGAGGCCGGACCGGTGCCGAAAATATGCTTAATCAGATTCTGCTCACCCTGGTCCGGCTGGAGGGGGTCGGCAAAGTGCAGCTCCTGGTGGAAGGTGAAAAGGTCACCCTGCCTGAGGGGCTCGATCTCTCCAACCCGCTGGAGCCTCCGGCGGCCTGCAATTATTTCTAAGGGGCCAGGGTGGCCCAATAGAGCGTAGAGTTTGGCCGCTCGACTTTTGGCAGCCCGCAGGGCCATCAGGCAAAACAAACCCGGTAAGCAGCAGGTTCAGGTTGCAGGCTGTGGAAACGGGGATTGGCCAAAGGCAAAAAGGTTTCTCCAGCCCCCCGCTTGATAAGCGCCGCTTTCTCACCGCTGTTTCTCCTGCCCATGATGTTGCTCCAGAATCGTCAGCGCGATCAATCTGCGAATAGCCCCCCCCCGCTGTTATCGCCCCCTCCGGCAGT
>MTBK01061993.1_pt1 | contig 10430 bp, 7 predicted proteins | sample 1535981 | NCBI WGS metagenome assembly MTBK01 (sample SAMN06109225, study PRJNA356200) | anaerobic digester metagenome | isolation source: biogas reactors fed with pig manure or primary and secondary sludge | place: Spain | collected 2016-06-30 | reverse complement strand
AGTAAAAACACTTTTTTTATTCATAACCTTTAATTAACTCCAAACCTAATAAGATTAATCATTTTAGAAGATTTTAGCATTAAAAATGTCCATTAAGCCAATAATTTATATTTATCACTATAGCTCATGTCGCTGTTAAAAATATGAATTGTTTCATGTTCGATTTCCGGTACTTTATCCTTGGTTATCTCAAGCATTGCTCTTATTGGCTTTGAAAAGGATTTGCCAAAAACCTCAGCAATCCTGTACAGGTTCAAACCGGTATTATCCAGTTTTTGTAATACTGTTTCAAGTTCGGGGTAAGGAATAATGAATGCAGCCCTGCCTTCAGGTTTCAGAAGTTTGAATATTGACCCGAAAAAAATATCAGGAAAATCAATATCAGCATGTTTGGCAATCAATAGGTTGCCTTTACTGGGCTTCAGGGAATTAATGAAAAATGGAGGATTGGAAATGATGAAATCAAATATCGCGGAATTGTTCTCAGAAAATGATCCCAGACTGATCTCCAACACGTTCAATCTGTTTTTCCATGGGCTTTCCGAAAAATTCATAAAAGCCTGTTTTATACTTTGCAGGTGAATATCAATAGCAGTTATATCAGCATTGGTTTTCTGAGCCATCATCAGGGCAAGTATGCCGCATCCGGTTCCAATATCGAGTATATTACCTGTTTGAGAGGCCCTGGACCAGGCTCCAAGCAAAACAGCATCAGTACCTACTTTCATGGTACTCATATGATCATACACATGAAACTGTTTGAACCTGAATGGATTAATTGTTGCCATGCTTCTTAAGCACCTTGTTTATGAAAATAATCATTCTTATCCGGGACTATGCCGGAAGCCGCAAAATTAGAATCTTTTGGGTTTATGTGAATGATTGAACACAATATCTGAGACTGTTCCGATCATTATCAATACTAATACTTCCGGTTATTATCAAAGATTTTCCATTATATAGCCTTCTGACTGATATACAAAAAATGTTGAAAATTATCCCGTAAATAAATTGTGTTAAAATACTCTTCCTTAGTTAAACCATCATTATCTTATATAACTAATGAATGACATAGTATAGTAAAATGCACAATCTTTATTCCTGATAAGAACATAATGGAATAGCGTTCCCAATGATAAATTATGTACTGTTAAATCAAAATTGTGATTGAATGTGGTAAGAGAAATAAAGTTCAGTAAAAATAAGATAAGTTGCTGAAAACTATACTTCTTGTATTATCTTTGCATAGAGCTAATATTTATAAAGATAATTACTTTCACAAGTTGACTTAATATAGTTAAATAACACCGGATCAAAAACCTTAAGCTATGAAGAAATTGATTTCAGTTGTAGCAATTTTGGCTTTTAGCCAATATATGGTTTTTGCCGGAAGCTGCCTGCCTAAAGGTATTATTTTCAGTACTCAGGAACAGATTGACGATTTCAGGATAAATAATCCCGGATGTACTGAAATTGAAGGAAATGTAACTATTACAGGTAACAGGATAACCAATCTGAATGGCTTGTATATTCTTAATTCAATTGGAGGTAATTTGAGGCTTTTCTATAACCCGGCACTTACCAGTCTTACAGGACTGGAAAATCTTACTTCAATAGGGGGGAATCTCAGAATTGAATATAACTATGCTCTGACTTCCATACATGCACTGGAAAATCTTATTTCAATAGGTGGTAATCTGCTTGTTGAATCAAATTATGCTCTCACGGCTTTAACCGGTCTTGAAAATCTTACTTCTGTCGAAGGTAGAATAAATATTGGTTTTAATCATTCATTGAACGATCTGAATGGATTAAATAATATTACCTATATTGGCGATGGTTTACAAATATACGGAAATCATAACATGACCGCTTTGAGCGGGCTGGAGGATCTGGCTTATATTCATGGAAATTTGTTTATTGCACTGAACAGCGCCCTGACTGATTTAAGCGGCATGGATAAGCTAATTTCAATCGGAGGTAATGTTGATATCAGCGAGAATAACCTGCTTGCTGATTTGACAGGATTTGGGAATCTAACCTCTGTTGCCGGTGATCTGTTTATATATATCAACAATGCCCTGACCAGTCTTGACGGACTGGAGAATCTGGAAACAGTCGGACGTACTCTGACTATCAGTTATAACCCATCATTGGCTGATATTGCAGCTCTGGATAATCTGAGCTTTGTGGGTGGTAATATTGTTATTAATTCTAACCAGATTTTGTCAGTTTGTAATGATAGCTGGTTATGTACCCTTATAACCAATGCAGTGGGCAAAATTAAGATCACCAATAATGCCCCCCGATGTGGCAGTATTATTGATGCTGCTTATTCCTGTGGCGGACTTCCATGCCTTCCGAATGGTGATTATTATTTTGAAACCCAGATAAATATTAATCGTTTCGCCGAGGCATTTCCGGATTGCACTGATACTGAAGGGAATATTTTCATTAATGGTGCCGGAATATATGATCTCAATGGTCTGCATGTGCTTACTTCTGTGGATGGACTCCTGAATATTTCCCATAACCCTCAGCTAACAGACCTTACCGGACTTGAAAATATTATTTCAATTGGTAGTGGTCTTTTTATTAATAACAACTGTAATCTAAGCAGTCTGAATGCACTTGAAAACCTTACATCCATTGGAGGCTATCTTAGTATTAACTGGAATCAATCCCTCAGCAGCCTTACGGGTCTGGAGAATATTGCTCCAGGTTCAATATCTGCTCTTAATATCAAATATAACCATAACCTGTCGTCCTGTGCTGTAGGAAGTATTTGTGATTTTCTGGCAGCACCTGCCGGGATGGTTCAGATCATGAATAATGCCCCGGGTTGTAATAATTCAGGAGAAATAATGAATGAATGTAACAGTATTGTTCCTGGTGATGCAGACTGTGATGGAAAGGTAGATATTTTGGATGTAGTCACTATTGAGAACTATATTTTTGACTTGAACCCGTATCCATTTTGCTTTGAAAATGCGGATATTGATTCCAACGGTCTGATTAATATAGCAGATGTAGTTGGTACTGTCAGTATAATACCGAATGGAAAAATATATTAGAACAATTTTCGCTCTGCTCGATTGTTCTAGATATTTAAACCATCGGCATTGACGATTGTAAATTTACAAAACAGCTTGGACTATTTTGTAAATACAATTCGTATAATTGGTGGTAGATTAAAATAAGGCTGATTTTTTCCATTTCTCCACCGACTAAGGAGGTGGCAATTGATTATCACATTATTAATAGAATCCCGGAGTTTCACTCCATAACCTAAATTCCCGTAAGGGTCGCAGACCCATACGGGATGAAATGATTACAATTTCGGTAGTGCTCTTTGCCATTAGTAAACCCCGAAGGAGTGGTATGTTTGTAGGAATTATTACAAATTCCATCCCCAAATCCCGTAGGTTCAACGACCCTTACAGGATGATATGATTACAATTTCGGTAGTGCTCTTTGCCATTAGTAAACCCCGAAGGGGTGGTATGTTTGTAGGAATTATTACAAATTCCATCCCCAAATCCCGTAGGGTCGTAGACACTTACGGGATTTAATAACAAATGAAGAATGAATTGGAATGGGCTTCAGCCCGTTCATTGAATTAAAATAAAGAACAGGGGAAAAGGGGAAGAAGAAAAGCAGGACGGGATAATGGGAAGGATAGTAATGCCGATTGGAGAAATATAATAGGCCAATTGACGATTGTAAATACAATTCGTATAATCGCTCTGCTCTATTGTTCTATATGTTTAAACCATCGGCAAAACAGTTTGGACTATTTAAGTGATTAATAGAACATTAGAGTAAATATATAAGTTTATAATATTTTAGCTAATTATTGGCAATTTGGCAATATAGTAAGTGGAAGATTGCGTAGTGCTTTCCTGTCTATCAATATGAAAACATTAGCGTGCTACAACCCTTGAAGTTACTGCAATCATGCCTGTTTTGTATAGAAAATATTGTATCCAGTTATTTCTTCAATCTTTCAATTAGCAATCTTAAAGTTATAATCTTTCCAATTAGGTTTTTGGGAATTTTTTTAAATTCAATATCATCAGCTAATATTTTAACACGCTGTAATAAATCAACACTTTCTTCAAAAAATTTATTAGATTGCCAAAAAGAATAAATATAATTATCTGTTGGAGTTTCTTGTAAATATGTTTTTTTTAGAATCTTTCTTAATATTTGTTTTAATAACCTTTTTACTTTATCTATAACATAAAAGAAACAATCTAATAGTTTATCAATTAATAATAATGACGACGTAATTCCTTCTGTTGTTCTTATTCTTGAAATTTTAGGGCAATTGTTGGAAATAATTTCTCTATGATAATTGTTGAAGAAACGCTTTCTCCTTTCTAAATTAAACCCGATTTTAACAAGCTCTAATTCAAGTAAAGGAGCGTAAGAGGTGAAATAATTATTAGCAGTTGAAATATAAACACCTGCATTAGTTTTCATTTTATAATTATAGTAAATATTGTCATAAGATTGTGTGTTTGTCTTTAGGATACATGATTTTAATTTTGCAATTGTTTTGTCTTTCAGATTTTGAGAGTTACTTATTATATTTTCACCTAGTATTGAATGTGGAAAATTAATTCCTTCTATTCTGTAATGATATAATCTTTCAATATTTGTGGTACTTTTGTTATAGAAAGGGAAATCTTGCAACCACCAAAAATCTTTATATAATTCACCGCCAATACCACTTAATTGAATTTCGACTTTTCTTGATAGCCTATCATAGTTTAATTGATTATTTCTATGATAATCAATGATATCAATTTGAGAATCAGATCTTTCAAATATCTCATAAAGCTCTTTAACATCAAGATTTTCTGTAGAATGAAACGTGGGATAAAAATCCTTAGAGATTTTAAAAGCTATTTTATTTGCGATATTTATATCACTATTGTTTGGTCGCCCACTCAAAGCTAGTTCAAATTTTGCTTTGGCTTTTATAAAAAAACTCAAAATTAGTCGTGAATCAAATCCGCCAGTTAAATCAATAGATAAATTTTTACTATCTATTGCGTGTATTAAATCTGAAAAATAATTTTCTATTTTAATTTCTGGATGTGAGTTAATTGTACTTAATCCCTTTTCCTTCTTCCGATTGATTTGGTTTTCATAAATAAAAAAATAGTTTGCATCAATTCTATTAATTCCTTTAATTAGAGTTTTATCAAAATATGTGAATCCGAAATGAAAAAATTCAGCAATGCTATTATAATCGAGCTTATCTATTGCTAATTCATCAAAATAATCAACCAACTCTAAAAATGAAGTAGAAATGCAATCTTTATATTTATAAGCCTTAAAGATTCCACTATTGTCTATAAATATGAATTGTCTTTTATGTATATGATCAATAATATAAATAAAAAAGTTTCCAAATATTGTTTTAAATTTAAAATTTTCATACGACTGAAGATTTCTGACAATATATTTTATACTATCCTGCCCGCATTTTTCTCCAGTCACGAATATTAAACCTTTATAATATACAGTATAATCTGTTGTATTAATACAATTTATTTTATCATCTCTATCTGAGATTACTTTACCATCTTGAATTATCATTTCTTTTTTATAATTGCCAATAACTAGTAAATATCCTCACAAAGATATTAATTTTTGCTGGTTTTGTCTTTTTCATTTTTGTTTTTAGTTTTATTTGTCAAACAATCAATCGGGCCTTATAAACGATCATTTGACATTTCGCTTAAATATGTGTAATATGTATTATAATATATTGTAACAAAATTTTCACAATACAAATATTCTGTGCTTAGGGCAAAAAAACATAATGCTTTGAAATATATTATTTTTCATTGTGATTTTCTTTTGCGGAATTTCAGATCATGGTCATAAAACCTCCACTTAATATTGTTAGGACAGATATAGGTATCCGCTTTCGGGCTTTTATTTATCACTTTACATAACAGGTGATAATATTAATATTATGCTTGCCGCCGCTGCATTTGAATACTAAAGGATGATGATTAAGTGAAATTTATCTTTTTGCCTCTCCTTTAAAAAATCGTTCCTGTCTATTTTTGATCTTATTTATGAACAAAAACAAAGTAAATGGGCTTTTTAAGGCTTGAATAGGTACATTTCAATAAGTCCTTCAGGTGCCTGAATACGAATTATACGCTTGTCCTTATCCACTTTTGTTATGATCTCATCAGCAACCGGTATCAGTATTTCCTTGTCGATATGCATAACCTGTAATAATGCCTGCATAGGATAATCAAGCACTTTTTCAACTTCACCCAGAACACCAAATTTCTCATCAATTACTGTAAAGCCTTCAATCTCATGGTAATAGAATTGATCTTCAGTAAGTTCAGGTAAGGCTGATAATGGTAAATACAAGTCTGCTCCCACAAGCACAATGGTTTGATCAATATCATCAATATCATGAAATCTGACTGCAGCCTGCTTGCCCGAACGCAAATTTATCTCCTGAACAATGAAAGGCACCAGATTGCCGGCAACATACGCATAAACAGCATCAAGATCACGGTATTTATCCGGTTCGTCAACATCCAGATAGATAAGTAATTCGCCTTGAATTCCTATTGGCTTGAGTATTTTCCCCAGATAATAATATCCGCTTATTTCCATATTGATAAAGATGATTTTTTGCTTTGGATCATGACAATAACTGAATGCTTTAAAGTGCCGTTAGTAAACTTGTGATTTTGGTTTCAAAAAACCGGAAGATGATAATATTTTAGTGTTTGAACCGGAATAAAGCAGTTCAGGCTTTTGATATCGCAAGTTTCCTTGTTGCAAGATAGCGAGCAAATATATAAACAGCTAATAGTACAGCCAGTATAGTAATAAAGATAATGAGGTTCATTTTGCCTGTGAAAACCAAATAGATAACAAAAAGGTTCAGCACAAGCTGTATCCCTGCATATAGGGCAGCTACAACTAACTGAGGCCAGCCATTCTCATTTGCAAGTAATTGATAAAGATGAAGCCTGTGGGGTTTAAAGATGTTTTCCTTTCTTAAAATACGGATAAAAATGGTGTAAGATGTATCAATTCCATACACAGCAAAAAACAATATCCAATAAAACTCTTTGGATTTAATCATGAGATTGATAAGCAGCCACGACATAAGAAAAGCCATGCCAATACTTCCTACATCCCCGGCAAATACAACTGCTTTACGCCTCGCATTGAAAAAGCCAAATACAAGCAGACTTGCCATAAGTGTTCCCACCAGTCCGCCTGGGAAAAATGATTCCCATCCTGCGGGCAAACCCATTGGAAAGAAGGGTAATAGCAGGTTATATGCATTATTAAGCAAGCTGAAGCTGCCAAGTGTGATGAAACTGTAAAACGCAGTAATGCCATTTATCCCGTCCATGAAATTAATGGCATTGATACATCCAATTGTAAGTATTAAGGCAAATAATATCCAATACCAGTGAAACCCAAGTAGTCCAATCTCATAAAACAATAAGGCAACTGCCAGCAGATGTACTATTATACGAATTGAAGCTCTGACTCCTTTAACATCGTCGAGGAAGCTAATGAAGCTGATGAGTACCATGCCGGTAATTATGTATGGATACTGAAAGCCATATAACAGGAACCAAAAAATAACCGCAACCGGAAAAATAATGCCTCCGCCTCTGATAGTGGGTGTTTTATGCGAAGTGCGATCTGTCGGCTGATCAACAATATTGTATCGGGCGGCGATTTTTAGATATAGCCACATAACACCAAACAGAACTATTGAAAGTAATAAATGGTTAGTCATGTGATAGTTTTTTGCAAATATAAAACATGCGTTTGTTTAAACAGGTTTTTTTATTTGTTTTTTTGTATCTGTGGCAAAAGAATCCAGGGTGTTCTTCATGCCTTCTCTTGCTGTCAACGGTAAGCTTCTGATATTTAGAGCTTCTTTGATTTTACTGTTCGAAACCACATAATTCTCAGTGAGTTTCTTCAATCTTTCCGAATTTAATGGCAGACGTAGAAAATCTCCGCTTTTTGCGATAAAACCAATGAATTTTCGCGGCATTTTCATAATTCTGGCTTTTCGCCCGCTTGAAGCGGCTATCAGACTTATCAATTCATTTGTTGAAAGTGGTTCATCATCGGCAATATTATATATGCCTGATCGTATGTTGTTGCTAATCAGTTGATTGATTATGAATGAAAGATTTCCGGTGCTTAAAAAAGAGCGCCGGTTGTCGAAAGCACCAAGAGGCCAGGGGATGTTCTTTGTAACCACCTGATAAAGCAGGTTGAGATTACCTTTGTTGCCCCGCCCGTGTATCATACTGGGGCGGAGTATATAAACCATTTTATCCTCAGGAATGGATTTTGAAAGAATATACTGTTCGGCAGCTAATTTCGATTTCCCGTATGGTGTCTTCGGATCAGGAACTGTCTCTTCGGTAAGGATTTCTCCTTCTACAGTATCGGCGACTGCTTTTACTGAACTGAAAAAAAAGAATTTCTGTGCTTCCGATCGCAGAAAATGATCAAATATCTTTTGGGTCAGACCCGAGTTCACTTCAAAATATTCTGCTTCCTCACTTATGTTTTTCGTGTCGTGGGCTTTTCCTGCCAGATGTATGATGACTTCTGTTGCGGGAAGTGAATCAAGCTGATCCCAGCCGAATATCCTTTCTTTAGGAAATTTTCCCTTTTCGGTAATGTCCAGACCATACAATTCAAACTCCTGATGCAGTGCATCATAAAGATTGGAGGCTACAAAACCTGATGAGCCTGTTAAAAGAACTTTTATCATAATAATTGCGGGATTGTTAAAATGCGATCATTCAATACGGCTGTCAATGCAGAGTGAGATATCATTGAGCAGGTACCCGGCCAGCACTCATGTCATTTTATTTTTTACGGTATAACGGCAGGTATTTCCTTAAACCATACATGCTGTACAATATAATATACCATACGCTTTTGAAAAATGGTATCTGCTCTACCTCACGGTAAACCTTCCATATATAATACATGGTTTTAAACTTATTGCCTGATATTGAATAGCTGCGAAGTCTGTAATAACCAAGTGGCTCTTGATAACTATATGCATACGGGATCTTTCTAAGGATCCTAAGCCATAATGTGTAATCATGCCTTTTCCTGATATTTGCCATGTGCATATTCCCCAGAACACTGCGATCATAAACTGCTGTAAGGCAGCCAATATCGCATGTGCGCAAAATATCAGTATAGTTTACCTTGCTTCGGGTGGTGCTTAATCCCAATTCTTTACCTTCTTCGCTGATAATGTAGTAAGGTGCAAAGGTGAACTCATAATTATTTTCTACCATGAAGGCAATTTGTTTTTCAAGTTTCTCTGGGACCCATAGATCGTCACTATCACAAAACGCTATGAACCTGCCATTTGCGTTATCAATTGCAGTGCTGCGTGCCAGTGCGCCTCCCTGGTTTTCCTTATGCCTGAAAAGCCTGATACGAGTATCTTTCTTCATATACTCTTCAATGATGGCACAGGTGTTATCACCGGAATTGTCGTCAGTGATAAGTAGTTCCAGATCACTGTATGTCTGGTTGAGAACTGATTCAATTGACTCTCCAATATATTGAGAGGAATTATATGCAGGCATGATCACTGAAACTGTCATTATCAGTTTACTTTTTTTATTGAAGAATATAAATTTATTAACTTCTCCGCTACCTTTTCCCATGAAAATGTCAGTGAGGCTTCAAAAGCATTATTTGACAAATGAGCATAATCAGAATATATCATTTTAATCTTTGAAGCTATTTCGTTGACATCATGCGGATTAACTGTAAAACCAACATGACCTTCAGGAAAATGACCATCAAAACCTTGGTTTTTTGAATAAATAACAGGTAAACCCTGAGACATTGCTTCCGGATATATCAAACCAAATGTCTCAATTAAACTTGGTACAGCCAATAAATCTGCTTCCCTGTACAGATCACGGAGTTTCTCAGGGTCTGATATATGCCCGTAATAACTTACAGGTGTCAAATGTTTTTGTTTTTTAAGATCTGAAAGCAAAGGTCCGTCACCGGCAACCATGAGACGAATGTTAAAGGATTGTTTGTTCAGTATTTCGCAGGCATTGATAAGCGCTTGCAGATTTTTCCTTTTATTAATGATTCCAACAAAGATCACAGTACGCTGATCATTTGCCCTTTCTTTGCTTTTGCGATTATTCAACCAGTAATCATTGATGCCGTTAGGTATAATATGACTTTTGGGTTTCAATTCTCTGTATATCTGATCTCCTAGGATAGCCTTTAATTGAATATCAAGATAGGCAGGGGATAGAAACATTATTGCAGAAGCATTTTTTAATATCCTGTAACCTATATTTCTAAATATAAAAGACTTCTGCATAAAAATATGCATATCAGTA
>MTBK01214681.1_pt1 | contig 10451 bp, 10 predicted proteins | sample 1535981 | NCBI WGS metagenome assembly MTBK01 (sample SAMN06109225, study PRJNA356200) | anaerobic digester metagenome | isolation source: biogas reactors fed with pig manure or primary and secondary sludge | place: Spain | collected 2016-06-30 | reverse complement strand
GGTGTGCACCGCATCATCCATCACTCCGGCTACTCCGACGCGATCGACATCCCTGCGCTGCTCGCCGACGAGGCGCCGTTGTACACCCCGCTGCGCTTCGACCACGCCACCTTCGTGCTCGGCCGCGAGACCCTGCGCGTCACCGATCGTCCGGGTATGGCGAAATGGCGAGAGCACCTGTTCGTGTTCATGCTCCGCAACGCGACGCCCGCAGATGCCTTCTTCAAACTTCCGCCCGACCAGACCATCGAGCTCGGGGTGCAGGTCGAGATCTAGGTTCAGGCGCTGCGGTACCCGGCCGGTGCCGCTCGGACTGGCAGAAAAACGACGGAAGCGGCGAGCCGGGCTCGCCGCTTCCGCATGTTGTACCCCCAACGGGATTCGAACCCGTGCTGCCGCCGTGAAAGGGCGGTGTCCTAGGCCGCTAGACGATGGGGGCCTGCCTCTGAAGGCGTTGAACAACTTAGCATCACCGCTGTCGAACATCGCTAATCGAACGACCAGCGTCACCGGCGATTTTTCTTTGAGCCCAATTTGGGTCGTTCGGGGCGATGTCGCTATAGTCTCTCTCGGCTCAACAGCCATAAGGTCCCGTGGTGCAGTTTGGAGTGCACGCCGCCCTGTCAAGGCGGAGGTCGCGAGTTCAAATCTCGTCGGGACCGCAACACCCTCGCCTCGGCGGGGGTGTCGTCGTCTGAGGCCACGACTTCCCCGAAGTTGTGTCATCATGTCGACGCTCGGTCAGGTAGCTCAGTCGGCAGAGCGACCGCCTGAAAAGCGGTAGGTCCGGGGATCGACGCCCCGCCTGACCACAGAACACCGGCCCCCGCTTCGGCGGGGGTCGTTCTGCGTTTTCGGCGACGGGCACACGGCGTCAACCAAGCCCGGAGAGGCCCTCTCCAGCAGGGTCCGCACTCCCCCGGGCCAACCAGCGCCCTCAACGGCGTCACGGCCGGCGCCGAAGCGCTTGAGGCCTCAGTGCCGGCCGTGACCGGGGTCGTCCATTGGTGTCGTCGAGTGGTGTCGTGCGGTCGCGACCGCTCAGCGACAGACGCCGTCGGCAATGGCGGCAAGCCGCGAGGCTTCGGCGACCGCAGGCGCCACCCGATCGTCAAACACCGACGGGATGATGAACTCCGGCGAGAGGTCGTCACCGACGACCGCGGCAATGGCGTTCGCCGCAGCGACCTTCATGTTCTCGGTGATCTTCTTCGCGCCGGCGTCGAAGGCGCCACGGAAGATGCCCGGGAAGGCCAACACGTTGTTGATCTGGTTCGGGAAATCGGATCGTCCGGTGGCGATCACCGCGGCGATGTCCTTGATCAGCTCGGGGCGAATCTCGGGATCGGGGTTCGCCATCGCGAACACGATCGGGTTCGGCGCCATCGACTTCACGTCGTCGACGGTGATGAGGTCCGGACCGGAGAGGCCGACGAACACGTCCGCCCCCTTGATCGCCTCGGAGACGGGGCCGCGGACTCCGCTGCGGTTGGTGTTCCCCGCAAACCACTGCTTGGAGGAGTTGAGCCCCTCACGACCGTCGTACACGCACCCCTGACGGTCCACGCCGATCACGTGCTGCACCCCGGCGTTCATGAGGATCTTCGTCACGGCGACGCCCGCAGCACCCACACCGGCCACCACGACCCGCACCTCGCCGATCGCCTTGTCCACGATCTTGAGGGCGTTCTGCAGCGCGGCGAGGGTGACGATGGCGGTGCCGTGCTGATCATCGTGGAACACGGGGATGTCGAGCGCCTCGACCAGCCGAGCCTCCACCTCGAACGCCTCGGGGGCTTTGATGTCTTCGAGGTTGATGCCGCCGAAGGTCGGCTCGAGACGCATCACGAGATCGACGATCTCGTCGGCGGTGCTCGCTTTGATGCAGATCGGGAAGGCGTCGACGTCTGCGAAATGCTTGAACAGCAGCGCCTTGCCCTCCATCACCGGCATGGCGCCGTAGGGGCCGATGTCGCCGAGGCCGAGCACTGCGGTGCCGTCGGAAACGATAGCGACGGTGTTCTTGCGGATCGTCAGATCGTGGCTGCGCGCCTCGTTCTTGGCGATCTCCATGCACACCCGTGCGACGCCGGGCGTGTAGGCCATCGACAGGTCATCGGCGTCGACGAGCGGCGACTTCGCCACCGACTCGATCTTGCCGCCTTCGTGCATGGCGAAGGTGCGGTCCTCCCAGGCGAGCACCTCGATGCCGTCGATGTGTTCGACGACGCTGCGCACGGCCTCCTGGTGGGCCACGCTGGAGCAGTTGACGATGATGTCGTCGACGACGGTCTCGCTGTGTACCTCGAACCCGCCCATACCCAGAATGTTGGCTCCGGCCTCACCGATAGCGGTGGTGAGACGTCCAAGCATGCCGGGTTCGTTCGTCATGCGAACCTGAACCCGGACCGAGTAAGCGGCGGTAGTCGAGTGATCCATGAAACGCGAGTCTACGGTTCACCTCACCGGGGCACCGAACTCAGCGTTGAGAATGGACCCAAGATTCGGAGTCTCCGGTCAGCTCACGCGTCGGGACGGTCCTTGTCGAACTCGAACCCGAGATCGGGAGCGGTGGTCAACGCGACGAACGCAACGCCCGCCTCGGCTGCGTAGCCCGCAGCGGTCCCGCCGCGGTCGACGAGCGCGAGCACCAACACCGGTTCGGCCCCGAACTCCCGAACCACCTTCACCGCGTCGGCGATGGTGACACCACGCGACGTGGTGTCCTCGGTGATCACGACCTTGTCGCCCGGCCGCAGCGCTCCTGCGACCCGTCCGGTCACCCCGTGATCCTTCGCTTCCTTGCGAATGGTGAAGCTCCGCAGCCTGCGACCCTGGGTCGCCGCCACCGCAGCGATGCCGTACGCCACCGGGTCGGCGCCGACGGTGATGCCGCCGATCGCGGTCGCGTCCGCAGGGATGTGCTCCAATGCGACGGCGGTCATCAACTGCACGCCGTCGGGATCACAGGCGGTCTGCTTGGAGTCGAGGAAGTATGGCGAACGCCGCCCCGACTTCAGTGTGAAGTCACCGTGTTTGACCGAGTGTTCGAGGAGGTGCGCGACGAGTTGTTCCTTGGCGGAACTCACGACAGCACCACCTGCCCGCTGCCTTCGACGATCCTGCCGACGATCGCAGCTTGCTGACCGACGCTGCTGAGCACCTCGACGGCGCGTTCGGCGTCGTGTTCGGGAACGGTCACGATCATGCCGATGCCGAGGTTGAACACCTTGGCCATCTCCTCGTCGGAGATCGAACCGAGTCGCTGGATCTCGTCGAAGATTCGCGGCGCGGTCCAGCAGGATCGGTCGATCACGGCGTCACTGTGATCGTTGATCACCCGGTTGAGGTTGCCGCCGATGCCGCCGCCGGTGATGTGGGCGACCGAGTGGATCTCGACCTCGCCCTGCAAGGCGCTGATGGCCGGCGCGTAGATCACCGATGGGCGCAGGAGTTCATCCGCGAGGGTCGGCGCGTCGGCGGCGTCCCAGGCCGGGTCGTCGAGCGACTTGCCGGCGATGTCGAACAGCACGTGGCGGGCCAGCGAATAACCGTTGGAACGCAGGCCCGGTGAGTGCAGACCGATCAGCACGTCGCCCGGGGCGACGCGGCTGCCGTCGATGATCTCGGCGCGTTCCACCACGCCCACCGCAAAGCCGACGAGGTCGAATTCCCCGGGCGCCATCGCTCCGGGATGCTCCGCCATCTCGCCGCCGATGAGGGCGGCACCGGACTGGCGGCATCCCTCGGCCACGCCGTCGACCAGTTTGGTGACGTGGTCGGGGTCGAGTTTGCCGATGCTGATGTAGTCGAGGAAGAACAACGGTTCGGCACCCTGGCACACCAGGTCGTCGACGCACATGGCGACGAGGTCCAGGCCGATGGTGTCGAAGCGGTTCGCGGCGGTGGCGACCATCGCCTTGGTGCCAACACCATCGGTGGTCGACACGAGCACCGGATCGCGGTACTTCGAACCGAGCGCGAAGAGTCCGCCGAACCCGCCGATGTCGCCGAGGACCTCGGGGCGGAACGTGGAGCGGACCGCCGTTTTGATCCGGGCGACCGCCTCCTCTCCGGCATCGATCGATACGCCAGCCGCTTCGTAGGTGGCGCCTTGGGACGGGACGGTGTTGTCGCTCATGGTTTGGGTGCGGCCGCGGCGCTCTCGCCGTCGAACCGTTGGTCTTCCTGGCGCGTCGCCGGGTCGGAGCCGGTCGACGAGGTGTTCGTCGCCGGCAGATCTAAAGAAACCGGGACCGGATAGTCGCCGGTGAGGCAGGCGGTGCAATAGCCCGCGTTGGTTGCGCCGGTCGCATCGACGAGGCGATCCAGGGTCAGATACGACAGCGTGTCGACACCGAGATAGTCGCGGATCTCTTCGACTTCCATGTTGGCCGCGAGCAATTCGGCCCTCGTGCCGGTGTCCATGCCGTAGAAGCAGGGCCAGCGATAGGGCGGCGAACTGATGCGCAGATGCACCTCCGCCGCGCCCGCTTCGCGCAGCATCGAAATCATCGCCCGCGTCGTGGTGCCGCGAACGATCGAATCATCGACGACCACCAGGCGTTTGCCCTCGATGTTGTGACGCAGGGGATTGAGCTTCATGCGCACCGCCTGGGCCCGAAGGTCCTGGGTCGGGGCGATGAACGTGCGGCCGATATAGCGGTTCTTGACCAGGCCCTGGCCGAAGGGAATCCCCGAGAAACGGGCGTATCCCTCCGCAGCCGGCACACCCGATTCGGGCACGCCCATGACGAGGTCGGCCTCGACCGGGGACTGGTTGGCAAGCGCCTCGCCCATGCGCACGCGGGCCGCGTGCACGCTTTGGCCGTAGAGCGTCGAGTCGGGGCGAGCGAAATAGACGAACTCGAACACGCACAGCGTCGGATCGATGCGCTCATCGGGGAAGGGTCGCAGCGAGCGAACCCCATCGCGGTCGATGACGACCATCTCGCCCGGGTCGAGTTCTCGCACGAAATGGGCCCCGACGATGTCGAGCGCCGGCGACTCGCTGGCGAGCACCCAGCCCCCGTCGAGGCGGCCCAGACACAGGGGGCGGAACCCATTGGGATCGCGCACGCCGAAGATCCGGTTGGTGTCGGTGATCACGAGCGAGAACGCACCGCGCAGGCTGGGCAGCACCTTTTGCAGGGCGGTCTCGAGTTCGATGCCGCTGCCACCCTGATGGGTGCTGAGTTGCTGACTCAGCAACTCAGCCATCACCTCGGTGTCGGAGTTCGACATGCCGGGCAGCATGCCCGCCTGTTCGGCGAGCTCGGCGGTGTTGGCGAGATTGCCGTTGTGCGCGAGGGCGAACTGGGTGTGGCCCACGTCGCGAAACATCGGCTGGGAGTTCTTCCAGGCCGACGAGCCGGTGGTCGAATAACGCGTGTGGCCGATGCCCATCTGACCGTCGAGGGCGACGAGCGTGCGGTCATCGAACACCGAGCTGACGAGACCGACGTCCTTCACGACCGTCAGGTGGTGGCCGTCGCTCGTGGCGATGCCGGCCGACTCCTGGCCGCGATGCTGCAAGGCGAAGATGCCGAGGTAACACAGGTGCCCGACCGATTTCCCGGGGGCGTAGACACCGAAGACGCCACACTCTTCACCGGGTCGGCCGTCATCGGCGAGATCGCGCTCGGAGAGCTCACCGGGGAATGGCTCGGTTGCCGTCACGTCACCATCGTTCCACATGAGCCGACCTCCGCTCGAACCGGACCCGCCGTTCACCCCTGCACGGTTCCGGAACCGAGGGCGTTCGGAAGGCGATCGCGCCAGGCGCTGATCGCTTCTGCCAGCGGCACCTCGAACAGATCTTTCACGCTGAGCACCTCGCCGCCCGCAGCCCCCAACTGGGTGACCGGGACACCGTGGAGTTCGCAGAGGTCGATGACCTCGCGAGCGCGATCGACGTCGACGCAGAGCACCGTGCGGCCGACCGACTCGGCGAACAGATCGACGTGGTCGGCGACGCGGGCGAGTCGCGCACCGACGCCGCTGCGCACCGCCATCTCTGCGACGGCGAGGCCGATTCCTCCGGCGCTGACGTCATGGACCCCGGCAACCTTGCGCTCGGCGACGAGCTGACGAACGAGCCCGGCGACCTTCCTGATCGCCTCGTAGTCGACACCGGGCAGGGTGCCTTCGCGATGGCCCTTGTTGCGGGCCCACAGCGAACCGGACAGCTCGCGTTGGGTCTCACCCAGCAAAAGGATTCGGCCCCCGTCGATGAGTTGGACCGACGGCGGGCGCACGGTCAGGTCGTCGATGAGGCCGATGGTTCCAACCACGGGAGTGGGGTCGATGTCGGTGCCACGGCTCTCGTTGTAGAGGCTGACGTTGCCGCCGATCACGGGAACGTCGAGGGCCAGACACGCCTCGGTCATCCCGTCCACCGATTCGGACAGCTGCCACATGACCTCGGGATGTTCGGGGTTGCCGAAGTTGAGGCAGTTCACGAGGGCCAGCGGACGGGCGCCCACCGACGCCAGGTTCATCACCGACTCCACGACGGTCGCCGCAGTGCCGACTTTGGGGTCCACGGCACACCAGCGATGGTTGCCGTCGGTGGTGAACGCCATGCCGCGCCCGGTGTCGACGCCATCGCGGGGGTCCTTCAGGCGGAGCACCGCCGCATCGCCGCCGGGTCCCTCGACGGTGTTGAGAAAAAGCTGGTGGTCGTACTGGCTGTACACCCAGCTGTTGTCGCACAACATGTCCAGCAGGTCTGCGGCGACATCGGTCGGCGCCGGCAGGTTGTTGGCGCTGTTGGCGCGCCGCGCCTCGTGGTTCGCCGGCGGCGTCATCGGGCGGTTGTAGATCGGTCCTTCTTCGAGGGACTTGGCGGGGACGTTGCCCACGAGGGTGGCTTCGGTCGCATCGGCGGCCTGTTCGCAATCGAAAATGCGCAACATTCCGTTCGCCGCCTCGTTCACCGTGCCGACGACCGACGCGTGGATCTCCCAGCGCTCGCAGATATCGATGACGCGTTGCAGGTTGGCGGGCTCGACGATGGCGAGCATGCGTTCCTGAGATTCCGAGGTCATGATCTCGAACGGCTCCATGCCGGCCTCGCGCTGTTTCACCGCACGCACGTAGACATCCATGCCCACACCGCCGTTCGCAGCCGTCTCCGACGTCGCACACACCAGGCCCGCGCCGCCAAGGTCCTGGATGCCCACGACGTAGCCGGCGTCGAGCATCTCGAGGCAGGCCTCGATCAACCGTTTTTCCTCGTACGGGTCGCCGACCTGCACCGACGGACGCTTCGCCTGCTCCTCGTCCTCCTCGCCGAAACCGGCCGAGGCGAGCACCGACACACCGCCGATTCCGTCACGCCCGGTGCTCGAACCGAACAGCACCGCGAGGTTGCCGTGGCCCGACGCCGTGGCCAGCACGAGCCGCTCATGCGGCAGAATCCCGGCGCAGAACACGTTGACGAGCGGGTTGCCCTGATAGGTCTCGTCGAAGACCGTTTCGCCGCCGATCGTCGGGACGCCGACGGAGTTGCCGTAACCGCTCACGCCCGACACCACGCCCTCAGCGATCCAACGGCTGCGGGCATCGTCGAGCGAACCGAAGCGCAGCGGGTCCATCAGGGCGATCGGTCGGGCGCCCATGGTGAACACGTCGCGCAGGATGCCGCCCACTCCGGTTGCCGCTCCCTGATAGGGCTCGATGGCCGAGGGATGGTTGTGGCTCTCGATGCGCATGGCGAGCGCGATGCCGTCGCCGACGTCGACCACGCCGGCGTTTTGACCGGGCCCCACCATGACCCATTCGGCCTCGGACGGAAGGCGTTTCAGATGCACCCGCGACGACTTGTACGAGCAGTGCTCGGACCACATCACCGAGTACAGGGCCAGTTCGAGATGGTTGGGTTCCCGGCCGAGCGTTTCGATGATGTCGTCGAGTTCGGCGTCGGTGAGCCCCAACGCTCGGTGAACGGGTACGTCGGCAGGCGCGGTCATGACAGGAAATCTAGCCGTCCGCCTCGGCGCCGGTTTGCGCCGCCATGCCGGACCGCCGGATGGGTGCCGGTCCCGGCGAACCATGTTGGAGGCGCCGCGGAATGACATTGTCGAAGTTGGGTGCCGGATTCTGGCGAAATGCAGAAGCTTCACTCACCTGATTCATCGGCATAGGTTTCGACTCCATTCGGTGTAGGGTTACCTCGCCGGAAGTTGATGTGAACTGCTGACCGCAGTGTTTCATTTCACAGAGGCGGCCTTCCGGCAGAGTGTGCGCACGAAAACCTAACCGGAGAAGTGAACAATGCAAGAGGCAAAGAACCGCTCGATGAGTGCCGAGCACAAGGAAGCCCTCGCCAACGGTCGCTCGCAAAGCAGAGCGGTGAAGGCATATCTTGCCGCCCTGCAAACGAACAAGCCCAAGCGTGGGCGCAAGCGTACGGCCGATTCGATCAATAGGCGTCTGGCGAAGATCGCCGACGAACTGAGCACCGCCGACGCCTTGCAGGAGGTCCTGCTGTTGCAGGAGCAGTCGAACCTCGAAAAGGAACTGGCGAACTTCGACAACGATGTCGACCTCACCGAACTGGAAGCCGAGTTCGTGAATGTCGCCGCCGCCTACTCGGCCTCCAAGGGCATCGAGTACGGCACGTGGCGCAAGGTCGGCGTCAGCGCCGAAGTGCTGGCCAAGGCCGGCGTCAAGCGCTGATCGATTCGCTCATGTAAACGACGAATGCCCCGGCCGCTGAAACGGCCGGGGCATTCGTCGTTACGGGATTCCTCAGGCCGAGACCGACGTCAGCATCGATCCCAACAGGACACGACCGTCGGTCGAGCCCAACAGGTCATGGATGGCTCGTTCCGGGTGCGGCATGAGTCCCACGACATTTCGTCCCTCGTTGCACACACCGGCAATATCGTCCACCGAGCCGTTCGGGTTATTGACATAGCGGAAGACAATACGGTCCTCCGACTGCAACTCGGCCAACGTCTCGGGCGAACAGGTGTAATTGCCCTCGAAATGGTTGATCGGCACGCTCACGATCTGGCCGACCTCGGCGTCGCGGGTCAACACGGAGTTCGTGGTTTCCACGCGCAGTTCAGCGGCGGCGCAGCGGAACTTCAGCCCCGCATTCTTCTGCAGTGCGCCGGGCAGCAGGCCCGCTTCGGTCAACACCTGAAAACCGTTGCAGATGCCCACGACCGGCCCGCCGCGCTGAGCGAACTCGGTCACCGCCGCCATGATCGGCGAAAAGCGTGCGATGGCTCCGGGGCGCAGATAGTCGCCATGGGCGAACCCTCCGCGATCACGATGGCATCGACATCGCCAACCGTGGAATCCGCATGCCACAGGATGGACCCCTCGGCGCCGAGGGAATTCATCGCCTCAATGACGTCCTGTTCACAGTTCGTGCCGGGAAACTGAACAACGCCGACCTTGGTCGCCATGTCAGGTCCGCTCGACGAGGGAAATGGTGGCGTCCTCGATCACCGGATTGGTGAGGAAGCGCGCACACACGTCCTCGACCTCGGCCCGGGCGGCGGCCTCGTCGGCAGCCTCGATCGCAAACTTGATGCTCTTGCCGACGCGCACACCGCTCACGCCGTCGAAACCGAGCGCGGGCATCGCCTTTTCAATCGTCGATCCCTGGGGATCGGAGATACCGGGGCGAAGCTGCACATCAACGTGACAGTCGAAGATCATGGGTACAACTCTCTCACACTCGTGATGGGATGGAATCAGGCGCCGGGCCAGTCGGCCAACGAACGGCCGGAGATGCGTTCGTAGGCTTCGACATAGCGGGCACTCGAGGCTTCGATGACGTCGTCGGGAAGCGCCGGCGGCGGCGGCGTCTTGTCCCAATCGAGGGTCTCGAGATAGTCGCGCACCGGCTGCTTGTCGAAGCTCGGCGGAGTGGTGCCGGGGATCCAGCTCTCGACCGGCCAGAAGCGGGACGAGTCGGGCGTCAAGACCTCGTCCGCCAACACGAGTTCGCCGTCGATGATGCCCATCTCGAACTTGGTGTCGGCGATGATGATGCCGCGCTCCGCCGCGAGTTCCGAACCCCGCTTGTACAGCTCGATACTCAGATCGCGTGCCTTGTTCGCCAGCTCCTCACCGATGATCTCGACCGCCCGCTCGAAGCTGATGTTCTCGTCGTGATCGCCGACCTCGGCCTTGGTTGAGGGGGTGAACACCGGCTCGGGCAACTTGTCGGATTCCTGCAGGCCTGCGGGGAGTTGCTGCCCGTGCATGGTGCCGTTGTTCTTGTATTCCTTCCACGCCGAGCCCGTGATGTAGCCGCGGACGATGCACTCGATCGGCAGCATCTCGGCCTTGCGAACCAACATGAACTTCCCGGCGATGGCCTCGTTCTGAGCGGACTCGGGCAGGTCGGCCAGATCGGTGGAGATCAAATGGTTGCCGACGAGGTCGGCGAACTGCTCAAACCAGAAGTCGGACATCGCCGTGAGAAC
>MTBK01059938.1_pt1 | contig 10463 bp, 9 predicted proteins | sample 1535981 | NCBI WGS metagenome assembly MTBK01 (sample SAMN06109225, study PRJNA356200) | anaerobic digester metagenome | isolation source: biogas reactors fed with pig manure or primary and secondary sludge | place: Spain | collected 2016-06-30 | reverse complement strand
CGCTATTTATAACACTCAGCCGGGCGTTGGACTCGAGCAACGCAAACAGCGCCTGCTGGTTGGTAAGATCTGTGTTCGTCACCGTCGCCAGGGTTTTCTTGCCCGCGCAGATACGAACCACAGAGTTGATCGGCGCGGGCAGCATGACAACGCGGTCATCCGCAGGGCGCAGCCAGATGTTGCGCTCCTGCGACATGAATTCACGTTTACAATAGGCGCACACCGCGGCGTAGGCGGTGTCAGTTGCTCGGCCCACGTTTTCGTATGTAAAGGGCAGCCCTACGGCCGTTCCGACTATCTGCCACCACGCTGACGGTGTTGATAGCGCCATTTTTGTTTAACTCCTCCGCTGCCAAACCTTGACGTAATCGACCAGCGCGTTACGTGCGGACGCGCCTGTTCGCGTGCCGACACTCACTACCGGGATGATGTCCGCCGTGCGGGTTACCACGTCAGCCAGCCGACCGACCACATTGCCGTCAATGTAGAACGTCGCGGCCGTCGAAGCGCCGTCATCCACCAACGCGACCCGGTAGGTGTGGAACGCGCTCGCGGTCGGCACCAGTCCGGTGTTGACCGGCTCGGCGTTGAATGCGGTCGATTTTATCCCGTGCAGCCGGATCGTGTCAGTCGTGGCGTCCGTGTCGAACACAAACACCGCAGCCTGCTGGGCGGCTTTCGAGAATGTGGTTCCCGACAACCTGACCGCGCCTGCATTGTCGAGCCCGTTCGCGTCAACGAACCCCATTACGAAACCGATGTCGGTTACGCTGCTGATCGCGATCCGGGCCTCGAAGTTCGCCCATTTGGAACCGGCGCAGTTGATCCCGCATACGAGAAACGCGTGGTCGTTGTCGGCGGTCCCGCTCAGGATTTTCGCGGTCCCGAACTCGCCCGCAGTTGTTGCAATCGTCACGGCGTCGCCCGTTCCCGGCACGACACCGTAAGCGCCCGACGCGGTCGGCGTCCCCGCCAGGTCGGTGTTGTTTAGGCCAACAAAGTCGTCAAAAAGCCAGCACTCCGGATTTGCAGGCGTTATCGCCTCCGGTCGCGCTGAGTCGAAATAACACAATCGCTGATGAATCCGCTGTCCTCTAGTTCCCATCGAAGTTTTACCTCCGGCTTTCCAGCCGATGGGGCTGTTATTTGGTCGCAGCCGGCCGCTGCGGGGTGGTTCGCAGCGGCCCCGGCTACATAGAAGGGAGTCGCCCGAGAAGCAGTCAGCGGCAGGCAGTTGCCGCGGCAGCAGTCGCGCCGAACCTAGTCGGCTGTGGGATCAACGTGCTGGGCAGCCGGGCCCTGGTAGCGACCTCGGTAGAGGACCGCGATACCGGTCAGCCGGTTGCCTGCGTTACCATTCCCGTCCCAGTTACACTGAACGCAGTCGAACCCGTCGCCGAGTTCGGCTGCGTTAATGTCGATCAGATAGATCGAGGAGCCGGTTCCGGTCGCAGACGTCGTAATCGACGCGCCCGCAGTGCCCTTGGTGTAGATCGACGCCGCAGTCGGCGTGTCCTCCAATTTCCACCAGTTGTTGAGCGTGATTCCGGTGTCCTCATCAGACCCGGCCACGTCGGTGGCCTTGTCCACCGTAATCGCCCCGGCGGCAGCTCCGCCCTGGGCCTGGTGGACAATGAACATCACGCCGTCGTAGCCCTTGAGCGAGAGCCAATCGCCGGATTTTGCCGAGTTACCGGCGGTCCCTGCGAACGCCTCGCAGATGTGTGTAGAATCAGGAGCAAACAGCACTGTCAAAAACCTCCTCAGGCCCGAGTGGCCAGTGTGACGAACGGAGACACAGGAGTGGCCCCCTTGTAGGGCGTCAGAGCAGTCGCCCACCAGGGCTGACCATCAACGCGCACAACCCACCGGAAAGCGGTCTCGTCGTAGTTGAACTTCAGATGAATTGACGTCTGGAAGTCGGTTCCGGCGCTGTGCTGAGCGAACACATACTGGCTCATGTCGGCCAGGATGATGTCCCCGGCAGTCCCCAGCGCAGGACACTGCTCGATGTCGATAACGGGCGCGCCGTAGAGCGTCGAGTTCGCCGATCCGGCCAGGCCGTTTGCGGGCATATAGACCGGCAGCCCGCCGGTTCCGACCGCAATACCCATCGAATGGAGCTGCGGCATAATCGACTGGTTTATGAACCAGACCGCATTGCCGCGCGATCGCGAATGCAGCGCAGCCCACATTTTCATGATGTTCTCGGCCACGACCGTGTTTTTGTCCTGGCCGACCTCCTTGGCGACGGTCACGAGCGCGGGAGCGTTGAGAACGCCCAACGGCTGACCTGCCCCGGTGCCGTTGATCACGGCGTCGTCGAGCTTGAACGAGATCTCGTCCGCAGCCAGTTCGCCGAGCAGGCCGCCGAGTGCGGTTGTGTCCTGGATCAGCTCATCGGTCGCATACATCAGGACGACGAGCTTGCTCAGGTTCAGTTCGACCTGGCCGAACGCCGGAGCGCTCGGCGGCTTCTGTGCGGCCTCAGCCAGCCAGTAGCCGCGAACCCCGCCGGATCGTGCGCCGTCGACCCTGCTCGCCTCGGCGATATACGGGATTTTGAGCGTGTTGCTGCTCATCGATAACTGCCGAGCGCGCGGGTAGACCACCGCGCCGTCAGAGGCTTTCCGCAGTACCTCAGACGCGAACTCCTCGGGAACGAGGAACCCGCCATCGCTGGAGATGCCCTCGCTCATGCCGGAGGCCTTTGCCAGCCGGTCGTCCAACCCCTTGCCGATCGACGCATTCATGACGGCAGCGCCGAACTCGGACAGAGATTTCCAGCCGCCGGTCGGATCGTCCTCCGAGCGGTCGTGGACGGTGATCGGAGGAGCGGACTTCTCCTCAGTCTCGCCGATTTCAGACTTCACCGTGCTCACGATCCGCTTGACCATCTCGGCTTCAGCCTCGGCGGCTTTCGCCTCGGCCTCTGGGTCGTAGCGCTCGGCGGTCTTCGCAGCGATCAGCTCGTCTGCGGTGGACTCATCCACCCGCAGAACCGTACCGGCATCGAACGTGTCCGAGTCAACGGACCATTCGGCCAGTAGTTTAATCGTAATGATCTTCAACTGTTTTCACCTCACAGTGTAGTGTATATCGAAACCTCGAACCAGCGCGTTAACGAGTGCAGGCTGCTGCAGGCGGCGTGTTCCCGACCCACAACTACGCCTTCCCGCGTATCTGGTCGAGTGCATCAGTAATCAGTCGTCGCTCCTCAACCTCGGGAGATTTCACCTGGACAACTATTCTCGGTGCGCGAATCGTGACCGGCGCGACTATACGGCCTTTTGCATCAGGTTCGGAGTTAACCTTTGGGTTAACCTCCACGCCGAGCAGCGTCTGCATGTCATCGGAGAGTTTCAACCCCTTCGCGACGGCGGTCACCAGCGCGTTGATGTTCGCGGGGACCGGCACGAGCGAATATTCCAGCAACTGCCATTTTTTGATGATGCGGTCCGCGCCCGAGCCGTCTACATCGACACCCCAGCGGTCCGCAAGCGCGGCAGAGTCCTCGCGCCAGTGCGCCTCACCGCGCCGAACAGTCTCCAGCGGAATAAACCCCACGCTGGCGGTAGAGAGGAACCCGCCCTGGACTAGCTCCCACAACTCGCGCGCGCGGTCGGTGTCAGCAAAAACGGTCTTCGCGCGGATGCCGTAGTCATCGACTTCTATCGATTCGGCGCGCGCGATCGGCGGCTGAGAATAGTCGTGCGCCCAGAGGACCTGCGGAGCGAGCATGAACTCATCCAGCCTGGCCCCGGTCGGGACGAGAATATCGCCGTCCCGGTCAACGTCGCGGGTGGATATATACTGCACCACCGCGCGCTCGCCCGGGTGTAACTGCTCAATTTTGCACGTGAGCTGCCGCCGGACAACTGCCAGCTCCTCACCCTCCGCAAGCGCGCCGGCCGTCTCCGGCGGGAGGACGGGCAGCAGTTTTTTTAGCCTCAAAGCCCGCCTCATTTCGACGCCTTCTTTTTCGCGGGCTTGGTCGCGGCTTTTTTCGCGGGCTTGGTCTCCACCACCGGCTCCGGCTCGGGTTCCGTTACCGTGCCGTTCGGCGCAATCAGCACGCTCGCGCCGCAGCGGCAGGTTCGGCGCTGCGCCATCGTGGCGTGGTCCATGATCTCCGTCGGGAACACGCCGCCGCACTCCGCGCAGGTTACTGTTATTCGCATATCGTCACCTCGTTTTTCACTCCCACACCGCTTCCACAAAACATCTGCAGTTCGGGTGCAGCGGCGGGTGGTCAACGTCCTCGTAGTCGAGCGACATCCCGATTGCGCTGTCGGGATCGTCGGGGTCGGGTATATCCAGCCGCTCTCCACGCTCAAAAAAATGCCTGTCGATTGAAATGGTCATGCCGTCGAGAGCAGCGCACCAGTCGCAGGCGTCCTGGTTGGCTCGCCAGATTTTTGCGACCGCGCCAGCGTCGCGAACCTGCCAGACGTGACCGGCGTTGTTCGCGCGGTTCAGTTCGGTCCGCGCGATCATATCAGCCCGTGCGCGAGTGGCCTCCGGGCTCAGCGCGGCCATGACCGCATCCTGCATTTGCTCACGGTTCGCGCCGGACTCGAGGCCCTCGATCAGCACGGACCGCAGTTGATCCTGCATCGTGGCGTTCACGGACTCGGCCATCAGCTCCGTGTATTCGTTTAACCACTCGACCACCTGCGGGTTGAGCGCGTCCCAGGTCGGCGTGACCTGCGGGTAGACCCGACCGGCGTGGCGCGCGCCCGCGCTTACAGCCTCGACCACGTAATCATACGCTAGCTCCTGCAGCCGCTGCGACCACTCGATGGCGTCGGGGATGAGCCGGGCCAGAATCATCTCGATGCCGGTGGGCGGAGGCATTACTCGATCACCTCGCGCAGCCTGCGGACCGTCTCCGTGCGGTAATCGCGGAGGTAGCCTTCGACCGCCCGGCTGAACCGGCGCTCGCTCGAACTCAGCGGCGGCAGCGCCTTGTGCTCGTGATCGTGCGCGGTGAGCATGAACGGGTTCGCGGCCTGCGGCGATTGAACCGGCTCGTCACCCCACGGAACCGGCGGGAACCCGTCGAGCGCGCGTTCCTCGTTAACGGTGGTCATCTTACTCCGCAGCCGGACCTCTAACTGTTTTAACCGGTATTCTTGGTCGGCGGGGACCGGATCGTCAAACAAAACGAACAGCCGGTCGTCGAATCGCGAGCACAACTGCTCGGTCATTTTCTCAGCAATCCGCCGCAGCTTCGGGGCGATGGTATGCTGCATGTAGGCGTAGTTGCCCGCCTCGGCTCCGGCGCGCGCGGCCTGCTGGATTTCAATGAGAGTCATGGGCACACCGAACGCCGCCGCGACCTCCTCGCGACAGAATTTCTGCGAGAACTGCACGCCGACGTCTTTGGGCGGCAGACCGAACGTTTTGATGTCGCAGTCGCCTTCAAGAATGATGAATTTGTCGCCCGCTTTTTTTGACGCAAATTTCTGCCGCCACTCCGCATACATTCGCTTTCGCTCCTCTGCGGAGATGTCGCCTTTTACGAGCAGCCCCACCTCAGGAACGCCGCCGCCGTCGTAGATCGATTGCTCATACTGCTGCTGCGACTCGAGCAGCACGGCAGCGCCGAACGCGGCTTCGAGCGGGGACAATCCGTAATCGTTCGATCCCGGGTTAGCGGTTTTGAAATGCACAACATCGCGCGGGTCGAGCGCGATGCGGTCCGTTGACGATTTGCCGTAGAGGTAACCTGCCAGCTCGCCCTGGGAATCTCGCACAACACGCATGTATTGCGACGAGAGCGGCCAGATGGATTTGACCGTATCGAGCGGCCCGGGCTCCAAATACCAGTAGGCGTCACCGGTGATTTCCAACCACAGCGTGGTTGCCTCCATTAGCTCCGCGCGGGTGTGCTCGCCGTTCACGTAATCGAGCAAATCGACGAGCGGGTGATCGGCGACGACCTCCTCAACGACCTCGGCTGATTTCGCAGTGGCTCTCTCAACGTAGCCCTTCTGCTGCGCGGTCAGTGCGCGCCGTTCGTAGTATTTCCGGCTGCCGCCTCGCACGTAGAGTCGCAGATGCTGGCCGGCCACCGTCTCGGCGTTCCGAGTCGCGCAGATGTAAACCCATGAGCGGTTGTGCTTGAGCAGTGAGCCGACATCAGTTGAGCGCGGCACGAACGGCTGGCTCAGCCGTTCGTATGCGGAGTAATTGTATCGCCCGATTGACGCAGCCATTTTAGCCAGCCAGCGAAGCGGGTTCAGGTTCATCAACTCCACTCCACCGCGATGCGGTCCGGGATCGGCTCGCCGGTGATCGTATTATACGATTCCACCTCCACCCACTCGTAACCGGGGTTGAGGGTAATCGCCGGTCTTGTGAACGTTTCATCCAGCTCAATCGTTGTCGCCGTGGTGTCAGCCTCCTGCACGAGCGTTTGGCCAGAGATTGACGCGTCCCAACTGTCGTAATTCTCCAGCCCGACATGCCCCCACGCGGGAACCTCGCGGCCGATCAGCATATCAGCCCACTGGTATCGCCGCACGTCGCGAATGCGGTTCCACTTGTTGCGCGTCACGATCCGGACCGCGTCGCCCGATTGCAGGTCGCCGAGGAACGAGAGCGTCACTGTGCCGGTGTCGTTCGCCGTGTCAGGCAACGGCACGAGTGAGGTTCGGTCCAGTACGCGCTGGTGGGTTTGCACCACCGGCATTGTCGCGTTGGTTTTTACATCCATCAATGCAGCCCGCATCGCGCCGCGCGAGAACACACACCAGCCATAGCCGTTCGTGCCCGCCTCGCCATTCGCACCCCAGAACGATTTCGGAGCCGAACCGGGATCGCCGCCCGCGCTCGTCAGATAGTTTCCGTAGCCCGTGTTTTTCGGTGAGCCGCGAAGCTGGTTCGGGGCCGCGGTGTATACCACCCCATCTTTTATCCAGTAACTGCCACCGTGAACGTGTCCGTGCCACCACGAAACCGTCTGGCCCCTGCGCCTGCATTCCCGCAGCGCGGCGTGCACGGTCCCCCAGTTGCTCTCGTCCCACGACCGCCCGCGACTGGCTTTGTGGGCGCTGTTCACCTCGTCATAGTTGATACCGTAGTGGTGATTGCAAAACACGATATGCGCGACGTCCGAAGCCCGCTCAATTGCCGGGACGATGTCGTTTTCAACCACAGCAACGAACGCGGCGGGGAGCATGATGTCCGTGTCCACCTGAATAAACTCCACGCTGCCGACCCGCTGCCGAGCGAACCGCACGGGCGAAGCGCCCACGATCGGGTGCCAGTTGTGCAGGTGCGTTTTCGCGTCGCCGGTCCAGTCGTAACTCGGAAACGCCTCGTGGTTGCCCTGAACGTGCAGGCTCAACGCGGTGGCGAGCATCCCGCGCCACGCGCCGTAAAACGCGCCAAACTCCAACCGCGCAGCGGGCACGTTCAGTGTTCTGTTCTCTCGGCATACCATGTCGCCGAGCATCACGATCATGTTCGGTCTGCCGCGCCCGGTTCGGTCCATCATTGCGCGGCGCATGTAGTATGGCTCGTAGACGGTTGAGTGGTAGTCGCCGACGAAAAACGTGTTGACCGCCGTTTTGCCCGGTATCATAAACTCGCAGGCGTCATCGGCGATAGCCGAAACCGTCGCCGTGTTGGTCTCGTCAGCCGCATCGGCTAAATGGAACTGGTATTTATAGGTCGTGTCCGGGTGGACCTCCAGCGCGAACTCAGCCCAGTGGCCACCGTCATCGTATGCGAGCGGCACCGCCGCCGCGTCACACTCCGTGCCTGTCTCGCCATAGGTCAATCGCGCGCGCACAGGTCGGTCGCAAACCGCACGCACGCGAACCAGCCCGCGATCGCGGTCGTACGAGTGGATAAACGGGCACAGCACACCCGGCTCCTCGCCCTCCAGTGTATCGTAGATTTGCAGGTCGGCCACATACGAGGTCTGGGCAACGGCTCGCGCTAGAGCAAAAACAACCACACTTTGGATCGGGTCGTGACCGGTCGTTGCGTCGGTTATATCCGCGAGCTGAGCACGCAGCGTCTCTCCGTCGTCGTCGTAGATTTTCAACCCGACCACGCCGTCACCCGCGCCCGGAGCAGACTCAGCCTGCCACTTGATCACAAACTTCAGCCAGTGCGGGTTTGCCAGGTCGTACGACCAGCCGCCGAGCATTGATGCGGTGTTGTATTTGATGTTTTCTCCGTTATTGTCATAGTAATCTACACGCCAGTCGATAGTAGTGTTGGTTTTTTTGACTGAACGAAAGCAGCACCGTTCGACAGCACCAAACTTTGTTCGAACGTTGACCTGCAGCCCGGATGTAGTCGCGCCCCAGTAGTCCGCGTCCGACGTGTCGAAATCGAAAAACGCCCAAAACTCCAGCCGCAGCGACCGCGATGCCACAATCGGCTGGCGTGTAGACGCATATGCTGCCGACTGTGGCGTTACGGCCAACGCCAGTTCCGCACCAGCGAGCACGTCGGGCAGCTCGGGTGCGCCGCCCTCGCCGCCGGTCGCAACCGTGATATTTGTTAGCGTCTCCGGCGGGAACCCGGCAAGCTCATCGTCCGTCAGCCGGTAGATTCGCATCTCACTCCACCTTCCCGAACGCCTGCAGCCAGATGTAATCATCCGCAGAACAGGACGCATACGTCAGGTAGACCACGTTACCCACATCCACGTTTTCGTTGCGGGTGGAAAAGTCGAACTCGATCACGTCGATCTCGCCGCCGCCGGTCAATGGGAACTCCCAGCCGACGCCGACCACTCCGCCGATTGTGAGCGACGCGCCGCCTGAGATGTTCGTGGCCGCGCGCAGCCGCCTGGTTCCGTCCGGCAGCACGATCTCCTGGCCGACCGCATCGCCCGCTTGCGCGAGCTGTTTCGTGCCGCCAGCTCCGACGCCGAACGTTATTCCGTTCTCGATCAGCACCGCCGCCGAGTCGGGTTCGTTCACGCGGGCGTAACCGGCGACGTTGTCGGGTGAGTCGTAGGCGCGAACCGTGCCGTCTGAGAAAATCGTATCGTTTACCGTCCCCGGCGCTCTATAAACTGTCATTAGTCCATCTCCTGCCAGAAAATATCGTCGTGTATGTCAATCTCGCCGCCGCCCGGCGTGCTGTCCAAATCGAGTGTTTTCGATGTGACCAACCCCGGGCGCAGGGCTCGCGCGCCGCCGGTCAGCCAGTCCAGCGCCTGACTGGTTGCATCCACCTGGTCGTCGTTCGCCGACGACGGAAACGTGCAGACCTCCGCAGCCCAGCCGTCGGCCCATACCGCGCGGCGCGGCACGAACACCGATCCGCTTTCAAACAGCGGGGCCACCGCCGATAGCCGCGCCGCCTTGCTCCCGCGCGGGCTGATCGGGATCAACCCCGAGATCTCGTTGCGCAAACTCTGGATCACCGCCGCGCCGTTGGCTTTCTCCTCAACCAGCTTCGCGCGAGCCTGCGGGTAGTCTTCGCTCATCCGCCGGACCGCAGCGAGTGTGGCCGGGAAATCGAGCCTGTCGCGCACCTGATGGATTAGATAAAACCGCCCGCCGACCTGGCCCCATAACTGGCCGACCACGAACGAGCCACCCACGGAATCCTTGAACGCCATATCCCAGCTCTGCACGATCCGCTCAAACGACTCCGGCAAATCGTCGTAGAACCGAATCCAGTCACTTTTTATAATCGCGCCCGCAGCCGGGGCCGGGCGCTGCTGATACAACGCCGCAAAGCTGTGCTCGCCGAGCACGCGTCTGCGGTCAGCCAGCGCTGCCGCGCCGTAGCGCTCCGGGCATAGCGGCTCGCCAGGCTCGCGACCGAGCGGATCGTCATCCTCGGCCTCGGCGGGCAGCGAAACCACCGTCCACGAATGCGCGTCGTCACTCGCAAGGATTCGACCGGCCAGGTCATCCTCGTGCCATCGGGTCTGGATCAGCACTATCTGACCCTCAGGCTGGAGCCGGGTATACAGGTCATCCTTATACCAGTCCCAGACTCGTTGGCGATACGTCGGCGAGTCTGCCTCTTCGCGAGATTTGATCGGGTCGTCGATAATTATCAGATCGCCCGCCCGACCGGTTACACCAGCACCGACACCTGCGGAGCGACAGCCGCCGCCGCGCTGGGTCTCCCAGTCGCCTGCCGACAGTCTGTCCGCAGACAGCTCCACGCGGCCCTGCGCCAACCTCCGCGCACGCCTACCAAACAGCTCCGCGTGAGTCTGCGAATAAGCGCCGATGATCACGCGCAGCGCGGGATCGCGCTCCAACCGCCAGGCCGTATAGCTCTCCGTCACCAGCGACGATTTCCCATGCTGCGGCGGAACGAACAACATGAGCCGGTCGATCTGTCCGGCGGTGAACTCGGCCAGGCGGTCCAAAACATACCGGGTCCAGTCCCACGTCCAGGTGTAATCTGGCCGCGCCTGAGCGAGCCAGTTAGGAAAATCAGGAACCCGCTTCGTCGCCGCCACGCCCGAA
>MTBK01171749.1_pt1 | contig 10478 bp, 8 predicted proteins | sample 1535981 | NCBI WGS metagenome assembly MTBK01 (sample SAMN06109225, study PRJNA356200) | anaerobic digester metagenome | isolation source: biogas reactors fed with pig manure or primary and secondary sludge | place: Spain | collected 2016-06-30 | reverse complement strand
TGGATGATGGGACTTGAACCCACAGCCCTCGGTTCCACAAACCGATGCTCTAACCTATTGAGCTACATCCACCATATATCAATATTATACACTATCTACTCGTTTAGCTTAAACATGTTAGAATCTAGTATGACCCTTACAAAGATAATACTTAATGATTTACAGAAATACTCTAATACTGAGAAACAGAGAGTAAGTATTAAATACTTTAAAACAGCAAAGGGTGAGTATGGCTATGGAGATCAGTTCTGGGGTGTTAGCGTACCCGATATTAGAAAAGTAGCAAAGAAATATTTTACATTAATCTCTCTTAATCAAGTAAAAGAATTAATAAAAAGTAAGATACATGAGGTAAGATTACTAGGATATATTATACTCACATACAAATATGAAAAAGGAGATAGTAGAACTAAAGAAGAAATATTTAATTTTTACATTCACAATCTTTACGGTGCTAATAATTGGGATATTGTAGATCTATCATGTTACAAGATATTAGGTGATTACGTACTGAATAATCCAGAGAAAAGATATTTACTTTATCAATTAGCAGATAGTAAAAATATGTGGGAACAACGTATAGCAATTGTGTCTACTTATGCATTAATAAAAAAGAATGAGTTTAGTGATACTTTACAGATAGCTAAGATACTACTTAACCATGAACACGATCTGATTCATAAGGCTGTTGGGTGGATGTTAAGAGAAGTCGGTAAACAAGATATAGAGGAATTAAGGATGTTCCTTAATGCAAATATTAAAGATATTAATAACACTACATTAAGATATGCAATAGAGAGAATGGATAATAATGAAAGAAAATATTATTTAAAATCTAAAAAGTAGTGTTTTTATCATAAAGATATTATATAATATTCTAATTGATAAAAATTTATTACTACAACAAGTTTTTATTCTACAAAAAATAGCTTCTCCTCTCGGCCTATCCTACTTTAATAATTGTTAATTTAGTTTAATTAAACTAAAATTTAATGGAGAAAACAGAATTAAATCATATTGAAAAACAAGAAGACAAATTCCTTACTTCATTCTCTTCTCAAGAGATAGAAAATACTGCAAAAGCCATATTACAGTATAGAGTTGATGAAGATTATGAACTAACTGGATTGGTTGAGGAGATACAGAACAATACTATTCAAGAGATGAGAAAGCTTCTACACCATACTCAAACTCCTAAAGTAGCAACATATATGCATCTAAGAGATATAGCAGATATATCTGATGAATTTGAAAAAAGGGTAAAGGATTGGGATAGAAATTTCATTGAAGTATTAAACTACTCTCTGCTATCTGAGATTATAGATAATATTAACTATGCAAACAAGAATATCTCTGTTAGTCATCTTAAACATAATGTTTATGAAGCCTCAGATTATAGTATTACCGCGGATTTACACTTTATATGGTTAGAGAGTATATATAATAAGCTTAAAGTAGAGAAGTAATATTGTTTTTTAAAAAATATTACACTATACTTTATCAGTTAAATTGAGTGGAAAATATTATGCAAATATTTCTTTTTTTACTTCTCTTAATCCTTGTAGGAGGAGCTCTTTTTATCATTTCTGTGTTTAACTCTCTACAGAGAGCTAAAGTTGTTGTAAATGAAGCAACATCTGATATTGAGACTTTTCTTAAGCAGAGATACGATATGATTCCTAACCTTGTTGAAACAGTAAAAGGTTATGCTAAGCATGAGAAGGAACTATTTGAGAATGTTTCTAAATTAAGAAGCAAAGCAATGGGTTCAGAGTCTTTGGAGAAGCAGATGGAAATGGAGGGAGAGATGGCAAAAGGAATTTCTAGAATCTTTGCTATTGCAGAGAGCTATCCAGAGCTTAAGGCTAATGAGAATTTTGTTAAACTCCAGACTCATCTTAAGGAGTTAGAGGATGATATTCAGAAATCTAGAAGATTCTACAACGGTACAGTAAGAGACTTTAATACTTCAATTGCTATTTTCCCAAATAATATTGTAGCAAATATTCTTAAGTTTAAAGCATTTCCATTCTTTGAGGCAGGAGAAGAAGAGAAACAGAATGTTAAAGTTAACTTTTAGTTTAGGTTGAGAGTATGAAAAGAGTATTATTAACTATATCTCTTTCTCTCTCTTTCTTCTTTTTAGCCTTCTCTTCTGTTTTTGCAGAGAGAAAGATTACAGAGTTTAGGAGTGATATTGTTGTTAATAATGATGCAACAATTGATATTGTAGAAAAGATTACATATCAACCACCAGATAGTGGTGGGAACAGACATGGGATACTCTGGGAGATACCCAGTACATACTCCGTCTTTGGGTTTAAAAGACCTACCGAATTAAATATAAATAGTGTTATGTACTACCCTTTATCTACCCCTAGTAATATTACAGAGAACAGATTTAGTCAGAGTTTTGAATTTGGTTGGATAAAGCTTAAGATAGGAGATGCCAGCATATATATTGATGAACCTCATGTATATACAATAGACTACACTCTAAAGTATAGTGGAATACTTTATGAGAAAGAACACGATGAAATATATCTAAATATTATTGGTCCTGGATGGGATATGCCTATTGAGAATGCTTCTGCTACTCTAACTTTTCCTAATAATATTTTAGATGTAATCTGTTTTGTTGGGGAAGATGAATCTGTTAATCAGAATTGTGAGATTGAATATATTGATAATGTACTAAATATTACTCCAGGAGGTGTTTTAGAACCGTTCCATGGATATACAGTAGCAGTTAAATTACCTGTTGGTACAGTCAAAAATACTACAAAGGAGCAGGTCTTTAAAGCAATTATTGCTAATATCGGAATACTCCTACCTATCCCTATAAGCATATTCCTTTTTGGATTCTTAATTAAAAAGTATAGGAACAGATCTCTAATTGTAAAAGCACAGTTTCATCCTGATAAAGATACAGACTCTCTAAGTAGTTCAGTTCTTTACAAGAATTCATTCAATACAAAAAATATCTCTGCTTCTTTAATTGAGATGGCAGTAAGGGGATATTACACCATTAGGGAGTACAAGAAGCATAAATATGAGTTAGTAAAGTCAGAGAGAAAGGCAGATGACCTACCTATACATATGAAGACTCTTTACGATGCTATCTTTGCATACGGTGATACAGTACAAATAAGTAAAATGACTAATTTCTATGATACTGCTAGTAAATCATATAGAGAAGCTAATAAGTATCTTGATGAGAGAGATGCATTCTCTATTCAGAAAAAAAGTCTTAAAAGTACTCTTACGGTACTCTCTGTTACTGTAGGTATATTTCTAGTAACCTCTGTTGCTTTTTTCCAAGGACGTTCTTCTCTGGGAACATTTTTTGGATTACTGCTATCATTGTTACTTGTTTTCCTTTTTGGATTAAAAATTGACGTTAGAACAGACTACGGTAACAAGCTGTATCACAACCTACTCGGCTTGAAATTGTACATTGCTACTGCTGAGAAACATAGAATACAATTTCATAATGATCCTGTTAAGTATAGAGGGGTTTTTGAAAACCTCCTGCCTTATGCAATGATTTTCAATTTAGAGAAGAAGTGGGCTAAACAGTTCGAAAAGATATATACAACTCCACCTAGTTGGTATGAAGGTGATTACACATCCTTTAACTCATTTGTTCTTGTTAATAGTATTAATAACTTTAGTAGAAATGTTAAAACTTCTTCTCAACCACCATCCTCTAGTTACAGTTCTTCAGGTGGATACAGGTCTGGAGGATGGAGCTCAGGAGGCTCTGGATTTGGTGGAGGAGGAAGTTCAGGTGGTGGAGGTGGAGGTTCAGGTGGTAGTAGTTGGTAATTTAAAGTAATCTTCTTTTTAATGAGATTATTAAATCTTCTCTTTAGAACAGATAATGTATGGTCCTTTGACAGATTAAAAACTTACATTTTAAAACTAAGAGAATCCAATGTATATCCTTTTGCTGAGAATCTTCCTCAGGGTTTAACTTTTCCAAAAGATTTCTGGAATGATTTAATAAAGATATTTAGAGATACTAATACTGATGGCTTAGAGAGGGCTTTTTCAGTATTCTGGGCGGACGGAGAAGTAATATTTACAAAAGTGAAAACAGGTTCTGATAGAATGGTAAAGAGTGGCGGTGCTATTCAAGTTAAGTATTCACAACATCCTACTAAAGGTTACTATGCAAGAAAGGATCTTTTTGTAGATGGTAAGTTAACAAAGAAGAGGGATGTATATCACAAGAGTATACCTAAGAGTATAGAGATACAGTATCTATTCAACATACATACACATCCTAAGCATACTACAAAGAGAGGAGATACATATTACAATTTTTTCTCAGTGCAGGATATAAAGTCACTGATTAGCTCGAAAGCAATTATTACTGGTTTGGTTACTGACAAGTTATGGATTTTAATAAGGACAGATAAAAGTCCTTCGTCAGTTGATGATATTCCAGAAGTTCTACTAACACCAGAGTATGTAGAGAAGAAACTACATATGCGATTATACGAAGGAGACTTTAGAATGCCTGTTAATAGATATCAAAAGAAGAAATAAATTACTCAGTTACTTTGTAGAAGAGTACTCCTGTAATTAATCCAATTGTAGCGGTAACAAACTGCAGGCAAGAAGATGCTAAAAACACCTTAGGAAGAGATATTAATCTGTTTAAAAGATAGTAAGAGAGAAGTAGAAATACACCTTTTAGCACTATAGCTGATAGATAGGAGATATATTTTTTCTTCCTTATAAATAGAGAGTACAGGAAATTTGAAAAGGAGATAAAAGGAATTAGATAGAGCAAGAATATTGTTGTACTACCAAGGAGTAATCCCGTTAGATATGCAGTAATACTAGGTAGTATTAGAATAGGAATAATTTTTTTAATACCGAATTTCAGTGTAGAGTAAGTAATTAGGAAGTTTACAGCACTTCCTACCAAGAGTTGAGGTTTACCGATAATTAGAGGGATAAGAATAGAGAGTGAATAGATAGAGAAAAGAGTAATGTTTTCTAAATTAAGTTTTTTAATTAACAGATCTATTTTTATTCTACCTTCTCTCTCCATGTATAAATATAACATAAATAAATATTGAATTAAAATTCTACAAACACTATTATAGTATATGGAGTTTTTAAAAGGTGAGAAATATCTCTGTATGTTAGCCCCTTCTTTTGTATCAATGTATGATTATCCATCTATTGTTTACAGAATTAGAGCATTAGGGTTCCAGAAAGTTTTAGAAATTACTTTTGGTGCTAAAATGACTAATATAAACTACTATGCAATACTTAAAGAGAAGAAGGATAGAACATGGATAGCATCTCCTTGTCCAACTGTTGTAAATATAATTAAGGGTAAATATCCTCATCTAATCCCTAATTTGGTGCCTATACACTCTCCTATGGGTTGTATGGGCTTAATTGTTAAGAAGCACTATCCAGGTTACAAAACTGTATTTATTGGGCCTTGTATAACTAAAAAAATGGAGAGAGATGATATAGGTATAGTTGATGAAGTTTTAACATTTAAAGAATTAAATGATCTATTTTTAAAACACAAGATACCAGAGGAGATTGAAGATTCAAAATATCAAAAGACTTTTGATAAACTGTACAATGATTATACAAAAATATATCCTCTCTCTGGTGGACTCTCTTCTACTTTACAGTACAAGAAGATATTAAATAAAAGAGATATACTTGTTACTGATGGAATGGAGAATATCATTAATATCTTTGATAATTTTAAAGATGGTTATTACAAGAAATACAGGTTCTTAGATATGCTCTCCTGTAAAGGAGGTTGTGTAAATGGGCCTTGTATTGATTATAGTTATCCGCTTAAAGAGAGAATTAAGCGTGTAGAGAAGTATAGAACTTATGCTTCTCGATATGAGAAAGATTTAGGTAGAGCAGGTAAAAAAGTACATGCTGATGGGATAGATTTCAGTAGAGAGTTTAAAAAACGCTAAAAAGTTGACATCTCCTATTCAAGAGGATAAGCTAATCAATAACCTAACTTCTACTTCTCTATGTCTAAGTATATTTTCATCTCTGGCGGTGTTATATCAGGAATAGGTAAAGGTATCTCTGCTGCTTCAATTGCTTTCATTCTTAAATCCTATGGATTTAAAGTCTCAATGATTAAAACAGATCCTTATTTAAATGTGGATGCTGGTACTATGAATCCTTTAGAACATGGAGAGACTTTTGTTCTAGAAGATGGCTTTGAGACAGATATGGATATAGGGAGCTATGAGAGGTTTGTTAATGAATCATTCTCTAGACCTAACTCTATGAGTTGTGGTGCTGTACTGGAGAGGGTGATACAAGATGAACGCTCTCTTGCATATGATGGTAAATGGGTTAGTTTAGATTATCATGTTCCTGAAGTTATTATTAATTGGATAAAAAAGGTAGCAAAAGACTCTGATGCAGATATAACAATTGTTGAAATTGGAGGAACTGTTGGAGAGATTGGCAATAGTCTCTTTCTCGAGGCTAATAAGATTATGAAAGTGTACAACCCTAGTGATGTGATTCATATACATGTATCTTACTTACCGGTACCGAGTGCTTTAGGAGAGATGAAGAGTAAAACAGTTCAGATCTCAACTAAATTACTTAATTCTAGTGGAATATGTCCAGAATTTCTTATAGCGAGATCTAAGGCTGGTATAGATGATATTCGTAGAGAGAAACTCTCAAGATACTGTTTTGTTAAACCTGAGCATATTATCTCTGCACCAGATACTAAGTGTATATATGAAATACCTCTTAATTTTCAAAAAGCAGATATAGGTAAGAATATTTTAAAGACTTTAAACTTGAAACCAAAGCCTACTGATTTACTTAAAGTATGGGAAAAGAAGGTTAATAAAATGAAGAAGTCTACTAAAGCTCTGAATATCGGTGTAGTTGCTAAAGATCACAAAAGTGGTGATTTTGACTTAAAAGATTCATATGTATCAGTTATTGAAGCAATTAATCATGCTTGTTGGGAGAAAGGTTTTCAACCGAATATACAGTGGATTACAGCAGAGGAAGTTAATAGGAAAAAGTTAATCCAAGAGAAAATTCTTAAATTAGATGGGTTAATTATTCCACAAGGTTGGGGTGCTAAAGGAGTATTAGGTAAGATGAAAGCTATCCAATTAGCAAGAGAGAACAAAATCCCTTTTCTAGGCTTAGGTTATGGAATGCAAATTGCAGTTATAGAGTTTTGTAAGAATGTATTAGAAATTAGAGATGCTACATCTCAGGAATTAGATAAAAAATCTCAAAACTTTGTAATACATCAAGTACTTGATAAAGAGATAAAATACAATGGAGGTAAATACAAAGATGGTGTAAGACTCGGTGCTTGGCCCTGTAAGGTAAAAAATTCTACCCTACTTGATAATCTCTATACTAAATATGGTAATAATCTATTTAGTACTTACCCTACTATAATGGAGAGACATAGACATATGTATGAATTTAATAATGAATATCTTGATGTTGTAGAGAAAGCAGGGTTAATTATATCTGGAACTAACCCTGAGGAGACTCTAGTTGAGGCTGTAGAGTTAGATCAAAAACTTCATCCTTTCTTTATCGGTACACAGTATCAACCTGAGCTTAAGACTAGATTTTTACATCCTCATCCTCTGTTTATAGGTTTTATAGATGCATGCTCTGCTAGGAAGAAGGGTGTTAAATAATAAAGAGGTCTCTATTTCTTAATATATATCTTTATATCTACAACTATTGCCCTACTCTCTGTAACAATAATAGGGTTTATATCTAAGCTATAAATTTGTGGATATGTAACAAGCATTCTTTGCACTTTATCTATAATTTCAACTATTTTCTCTTTAGCTAACCTCGGCTTACCTCTGTATCCATCTATAATTTTTGCAACCTTTGTTTGATCTAGTTTAATATTAATATTCTCAATAGTCTCAGGTACTAAGATATGTTGTATATCACTATGCACCTCGGTATATATTCCTCCCTCTCCAATAGCTAGTAGATGACCGAAACCTAATCCATCTTTTTCATATATATCAATATCCCCTTCTCTATTAGCACCAACAAAGAACTCTATTTTAGGTTCTATCATTTCTTGAAGCAAGATATCAGGTGTTTTAATACCTATTGCTTTCTGAATATTGGTTTTTAAAATCTCAAACTTCTCTTCTAATTCTGATATTGTTCTAATATCTAAAAAGACTCCTTTAAAGTCTGTTTTATGAGCTAGATCTTTTGAAGTAGCTTTGATTACTACTGGGAAAATAGGAGAAGCAAATTCAATAGCTTCATTAATATTGGGAGTTATAATCTGTTTAGGTAGAGGTATCCCCATCTGTTGTGCAATGCCTTCCGTTATATGATCTGATAGGATAGTAACTTCATCTTTAATCTCTTTTTCAATATCCTTTCTGTATCGTGATTTCCCAATTAAATCATGAGTTTTTCTTATCTCTCTATTCTCTCTATTAAGAGAATAATTAGTTACTTTACTGATTAGCTTAACGGTATCCTCTATATTATTTGATACATAGAGACCGTAAGCCCTTAATACCCTATTACCATCTTCAATATCACTACCTCCTAGGAAACAGGAAAAAATCGGCTTAGAAGTTTGTTTCTGGATATCAACTATACACTTTGCCACTCCAACAATATCTGTTATTAATTGAGGTGTAAGAATTACAACCAGAGAGTGAACTGCCTTCTCTTCAAGAAGTGTCTTAATTGTATATTCATATCTATCCAGAAGAGCATCTCCTAATATATCGACAGGGTTATTAATATTAGATTGCAGTGGGAGATAATTTTTTAATTTCTCTCTTGTTTTCTCTCCAATATTAGCTACTTCAAGATTAAATATCTCAGTAAAATCTGTGGCCATTATCCCTGGACCTCCAGCATTAGTAACTATGCCAACCCCTTTTCCGGAGGGTATCTTTTTACCAGATACAACTTTAATCATATCGAATAGTTCTTCTGAGCTTTCAACCTTAATTAAATTAGCCTTCTGTATTGCAGTAAGTGTTGTATCGTAAGATGTAGCAAGAGAACCTGTGTGTGAAGAGATAGCCTCTCTAGCTTTCTGAGAATTCCCAGGGGCAATTATAATTATCGGTTTAGTTGATTTCTTGGCTATTTCAACAAAATCTTTCCCATCAGAGAACTCCTCTAGATATATAGCTATAGATTTAGTTTCGCTATCTCTCAGAAGATATTCAACTAACTCATTCTCTGCTATATCTGCCTTGTTTCCAATAGAGATTACTTTTGAAAACCCTATATTATCTCTCAGTGCCATATCTAGAATTGCAGTACAGAAAGCACCTGATTGTGAGATAAAAGATGTAGTACCTTTGCCAGGGTTTTTTCGTGCAAAAGATAGGTTTAAATCTATACTGTTATTAATGATACCTAGTGTGTTAGGCCCAAACAGACGTATATTAGCTTCCTTTAATTTTGTTGAAATCTCTCTCTCTAACTCTGCTCCCTCTTGGCCTGTTTCTTTAAATCCTGCAGATATGATTACTACACTCTGTACCTTTGCTTCAATACAGTCATTTACTATACTTCCAACAAATTGAGAAGGTATTACAATACATACCATTTCAACACTATCCTTTATACTTAAAAGGTCTGGGTAACAAGTTTTACCTTCAATCTCTGAATATTTAGGGTTAACAGGATAGACCTTACCCTTATATCCTCCCTCTATAATATTGTGATATATTACACTCCCAATTTTATTCTTCTCTTGGGAAACACCTACAATTGCTATACTTTTGGGTGAGAGTATACTGTCTTTCATCTGATTATAATTTTGCTAATATGTTTGAGATATTCTTTCTTTTAACTTCGTCAACTAATTCTGTTTTAATACTTTTTCTATTCTTTAAACTAGAGTAATAATCTGTAAGTTTCTTGTTTTGATAAAGAACTCCAATAGATAGATTTTTACTGTTCAATATATGTTTTCTTGCTTTCTCAATACTATCTGATACATCTACTTTTTTAACTAATTTGCTTGCTACGTCATGACTAAACTCCCTATTGTATGTAGGACATAATTGGATTATCTCAATAACACTAAAGCCTCTATGCTTAATTCCCTCCTTAATAATCTCTGTAAGATGTATGCAATCTCCTGAGTATCCTCTTGCATAGAAAGATGGGTTTAATGAAAGAACCAACTCTCCAATATTAATATCTCCTTCTGTTTTTCCGTGAGGGAAACCGTACATCCGTTTACCTTTTATTGTAGTAGAGGTAATCTGTCCTGTTGTAAGTGCAAAATTCTGATTATTATGAATTAAAACAGTAATGTTGTAATTAGATCTAATACCGTGAATAAGGTGGTCTATGCCTTCATGTAAACATCCTCCATCTCCAATAGTTGCAATAGTAGTCATCTCTCTGTTAGCTAAATGAGCTCCAAAAGCCAGAGGTAGGGCCCTACCGTGTAACCC
>MTBK01190759.1_pt1 | contig 10482 bp, 12 predicted proteins | sample 1535981 | NCBI WGS metagenome assembly MTBK01 (sample SAMN06109225, study PRJNA356200) | anaerobic digester metagenome | isolation source: biogas reactors fed with pig manure or primary and secondary sludge | place: Spain | collected 2016-06-30 | reverse complement strand
TTAGCTCGTTTGCCCAAGTTTCCCAACCTTTATTCCAACCTTCTGCAATAATGGCTTCGATATTATTTTCCGAAGCAAAATCAATATATTTTTTTGTTCTTTCTGTTGTTGCTCCGTGTTTTTCTCCTTCGTACCAAGTGTGCTTTCCTGTGTGCAAACTCCACCAAATTCCTATAAATTTAATTGGTTTTATCCATGTTGTGTTTTCAATTTTGCAGGCTTCATTTAAATTTTGAATTAAATGCGATTCTGCAAGTTGCTCAGCTGATTCAGTAATATGAATACTTCGCCATGGGCTTTTAAATTCTCCTTGAATTTTGGCAGATATTCCGTTTGGTTCTTGCCATAAACTTGTTGTAAATTTTGCTGAGTTTGCCTCGGTTTGTTTTAAATACATTTCAGAATAATTTAGCAAAGCAGCTTCATGAATACAGAGCCAAATATTTTTGTTTGTGCGGATTGTTAGAGGGCTTGCTGCTGTTTTTATTTCTGAAATTAAGCTCTTTTTATAAAGCGATTCATAAGCAAATTCGTCGTGTGGGATCCACCAAGCAGTATCGTTTTGTGCAAAATTAAATTCGGTGTTTTCGTTTTCAATATTTAATGTTTTATTTTTTTCGTTTGGAATTATGTATCTAAAAGCAACTCCATCGTCGTATGCGCGGGTAATAATAATGAATTTACGCTTTGTGTTGCTGACTTCTTCTAATACAATTTTTGTTTCGTTGTAATTGTTTTTTATCTCTTTATCTGTCCCCCAAACTGGTTCCCATATTTCGTTGTGGTGATTAGTTTCGTGATTTATTATTTTCAAATTGCTTCCAAAATCCACATCATCATGCAAATTAATTTTTATTGATGAGCTTTCAATTATGGGAATATTATTGTGATTTACTTTGTATTTAAGTTCATTATTTTCAACAAATATCTCTATTTTATTTTTTTTGTTTGGAGAATAATTTGAAATATGATTTTTGGTACAAGATGTAAATAGCAGGATTAATGTAAAAGCAAGTAATATTTTAAATTTATTCATTTTCGAATATTTTTATTTTTGCAAATTTAGCATTTTGTGAATAAAATTCGTATTAAAAGAAAAAGCGTCAGATTTCTCCGACGCTTTCATTGTTTTATTTCATTGATTTTTTTACATCATTCCTGGCATTCCACCGCCCATAGGCATTTGTGATGCTGAATTTTCTTCTGGAATTTCTGCAATTACGCATTCGGTTGTTAATACCATTCCTGCAATTGATGCCGCGTTGTTAAGTGCTACTCTCGACACTTTTGTAGGATCAATTACTCCTGAATTTAATAAGTTTTCATACTTTTCGGTACGGGCATTAAATCCGAAGTCATCTTTTCCTTCTTTCACTTTTTGAACAACGATTGAGCCTTCAATTCCTGCATTTTCAGAAATTTGGCGTAATGGTTCTTCTAATGCACGTCTGATAATTGCAATTCCTGTATCTTGGTCCTCATTTTCGCCTTTAAGTTCCGCCAAAGCATCAATAGCTCTAATATATGCAACTCCACCTCCTGGCACAATTCCTTCTTCAACAGCAGCACGTGTTGCATGTAGAGCGTCTTCGTATCGGTCTTTTTTCTCTTTCATTTCTACTTCGCTGGCTGCACCTACGCTAATAACTGCCACTCCACCTGCCAACTTAGCAAGACGTTCTTGAAGTTTCTCACGATCATAATCTGATGTAGTTGCATCAATTTGCGCTCTAATTTGACTAACTCTTGCTTCAATTTGTGCTTTTTCTCCTTCGCCGTTTATAATTACAGAGTTCTCTTTATCGATTACCACTTTTCCTGCACGCCCTAATTGAGCCATACTTGCATTTTCAAGTTTCAAACCAATTTCTTCTGTAATAACCTCTCCATTTGTAACAACTGCGATATCTTGTAACATTTCTTTACGACGGTCTCCAAATCCCGGAGCTTTAACTGCTGCAATTTTCAAGGTTCCGCGTAAACGGTTTACTACTAAGGTTGCTAATGCTTCACCTTCAATGTCTTCTGCGATTACCAACATTGAACCTCCTTCTTGAGCAACTGGTTCAAGAACTGGCATTAAATCTTTCATAGAAGCAATTTTTTTATCGGTAATTAGAATATATGGGTTTTCTAATACTGCTTCCATTTTTTCGCTATCAGTAATGAAATAAGGAGAAATATATCCACGGTCGAACTGCATTCCTTCTACCACTTTCACTTCTGTTTTTGTACCTTTTGCTTCCTCGATAGAAATAACTCCTTCTTGCCCTGCTTTCGACATTGCATAAGATATTGTTACTCCAATTTCGTTTTCGTTGTTTGCTGAGATAGCTCCAACTTGCGAAATTTCGTCGGCATCTACAATTTCTTTTAAAACACTTTGAATTTCTTCGTAGCTAAGTTCATTTCCAGCTTCTTTTTGGTCAATAAAAAGTTTTTCTGCTTTAGCTATTATATCGTTTTTAGTTATTGATCTAGATTGTTTTTTTAGATTATCAATAGCTACCATTGCTGCTTTGTCTATTCCACGTTTTAGTTCCATTGGGTTTGCACCTGCGGCAACATTTTTTAGACCTGTATTAATTATCGACTGTGCCAAAACTGTTGCAGTTGTTGTTCCATCTCCTGCATCGTCGTTTGTTTTAGAAGCTACTTCTTTAACTAGTTGAGCTCCCATGTTTTCAAATTTATCTTCTAGGTCTATTTCCTTAGCAACTGTAACTCCGTCTTTAGTAACTTGTGGTGCGCCAAATTGTCTTTCAATTACCACATTTCTTCCTTTGGGACCAAGGGTTACTTTAACTGCATCAGCCAATGAATTTACTCCCTTTTTTAGTAAATCACGTGCTTCAAGATTGAATTTTAAATCTTTTGCCATTGTATTATTGTTTTTTAGTTATTGAATAATTAATAAAATATCGTTTTGATTTAGGATTAGATAATCTTGGTCGTCAACTTTTATTTCTGTACCGCTATATTTTCCATACAGAACAATATCACCAAGTTTAACTTCCATTTCTTCATCTTTTTTAGCATTTCCAACTGCTACAACTTCACCTCTTTGTGATTTTTCTTTTGCTGAATCTGGAATAATAATTCCTGAAGCTGTTGTTTGCTCGGCAGATTCTGGTTTTACCAATACTTTTCCTGCTAAAGGTTTTCCAATTTTTGTCATACTCAAATTATTTTTAAGGTTATACTTTTATTTTACATGCATTATATTGTCTAAAACTATGCCATTAGCTAAATATTGCTTTTTTCTGACATTTTTTCAACAAATAAAAAAAAACGCCAAATTAACAGTGTCAATTTGGCATTTTTAATAAAACTATTTTATTTATTTTTTTAAGAATTTAAAATCTTTTCCTAAGTATTTTGCTGAATCTCCAAGCATTTCTTCAATTCTTAGCAATTGGTTATATTTTGCAACTCTATCTGAACGACTTGCTGAGCCTGTTTTAATTTGTCCTGAATTCATAGCTACTGCCAAATCAGCAATAAATGTGTCTTCGGTTTCTCCCGAACGGTGGCTTATAACAGTTGTATAGGAATTTGTTTGTGCCATTTGAATAGCATCTATTGTTTCGGTTAAAGTACCAATTTGGTTAACTTTTACTAGGATTGAATTTGCAATGTCTCTTTCTATACCAGATTTTAAGCGATTTACATTAGTTACAAATAAATCGTCTCCAACTAGTTGTACTTTGTCTCCTAATTTTTCGGTAAGAATTTTCCATCCATCCCAATCATCTTCATCTAGCCCGTCTTCAATCGATATAAGTGGATATTTATTTGTCCAATCTACCCAATATTCTACCATCTCGTCTGGAGTGCGTTTACTTCCGTCTGCTTCGAAAATATATAGATTTTTTTCTTTGTCGAAAAACTCTGTAGCTGCTGCATCAAGTGCAATATAAAAATCAAGACCGGGTTTATATCCTGCCAATTCAATAGCTTTTAGCACATACTCAATAGCTTCTGAATTTGATTTTAGATTTGGAGCAAATCCACCTTCATCGCCTACGTTTGTAGCGAATTTGTCTTTTCTTAAAACTTCTTTTAGTTTGTGGAATACTTCGGTACCCATTCTTAAACCTTCGGCAAAAGTACTCGCACCAACTGGCATAATCATATATTCTTGAATATCGATTAGGTTATCGGCATGTTGCCCTCCGTTAAGAATATTCATCATTGGAATTGGTAGTAGGTGAGCATTTGGACCTCCAATATAGTTGAACAGAGGTAGTCCATGTCCTTGCGCTGCTGCTACTGCACACGCCATAGATACGCTTAGCATTGCATTTGCACCCAGATTTGCTTTATTTTCGGTTGCATCTAATTCTAGCATTGCCATGTCTATTTGCCTTTGGCTTGCAACATTGTATCCATGCAAAGTTTCGTTAATAATTGTGTTTACGTTGTGTACTGCTTGCAATACGCCTTTTCCTCCGAACATTTTTTTATCGTTATCTCTTAGTTCGATTGCTTCATAAGCTCCAGTTGATGCTCCGCTTGGCACAGCTGCTCTACCCATAATTCCTGAGGCTGTATAAACTTCAGTTTCGATGGTAGGATTTCCTCTTGAGTTAAGTATTTGACGTGCGTGAATTTTAATTATTTGTCCCATAATGTTTTTTTCTGCTAAAATATAAAAAAAGAGGGAACTCCCTCTTTTTTTTATAAAATTTTGTTTATGTATAAGCTTATTTGTCTTCTGTTTCTGTGTTTTCTTCTGAAGTTTCGTCTGTTTCTTCAGTTTGTGTTTCCTCCACTGTAGTTTCTTCAGCAATTTCTTCAGTAGTTTCTTGTTCAGTTACAGATTCTTCAACAATTGTTTCTTCTACAACTTCTTTTTCGGTTGTAGTTTCATTAAGCATTGTTTCTTCTTTTCTTTCCGTTGTTGCTTTACTTCCTGATGATCTTCTTCTTGAGCGACGAGCAGTTTTCTTACGTGCAGTATCTTCTGTCAACATATTTTCGTTATAGTCAACTAATTCAATAATACACATTTCTGCATTATCACCTAATCTGATACCAGTTCTTAATATTCTGGTATATCCACCCGGTCTGTCTCCAACTTTTACACTTACTTCACGGAACAATTCTGCAACTGCTTTTTTGTCTTGCAATTTTGAGAATACTACTCTTCTATTGTGAGTTGTATCTTCTTTTGCTTGCGTAATAAGTGGTTCAATAAAAGTTTTTAAGACTTTAGCTTTCGGAACAGTTGTTGTTATTCTTTTGTGCATAATTAAAGAAACTGCCATATTCGACATCATTGCGTTTCTATGTGCACTTTTTCTGCTTAATTGATTGATTTTGTTTCTATGTCTCATTTCTTCTTCAATTAATCCTTGTCAAGTTTATATTTTGATATATCCATACTGAAATTCAAGTTCATATTATCAAGCAGAGTTTCTAATTCTGACAATGATTTTTTTCCGAAGTTTCTAAATTTCAGCAAATCGTTTTTATTGTATTGCACTAGGTCTCCCAATGAGTCAACTTCTGCTGCTTTCAAGCAATTAAGTGCTCTAACTGAAAGGTCTAGATCCACAAGTTTTGTTTTCAACAATTGTCTCATGTGTAGTATTTCCTCATCGAATTCTTCATTTTCCAATTTATCTTCAGAGTCGAGAGTAATTTTCTCGTCAGAGAATAGCATAAAGTGGTGTATAAGAATTGTTGCAGCTTCTTTCAAAGCTTCTTTTGGATGTATTGAACCGTCTGTTTCGATATCAAAAATAAGTTTTTCGTAGTCAGTTTTTTGTTCTACTCTCATATTTTCAACATCATATTTCACATTCACTATTGGTGTATGAATTGAGCCTACTGGTATTACTCCAATTTCGTCTTCGAGAGGTTTATTCTCTTCGGGTGTAATATATCCGCGACCTTTCGCTATATTTATTTCCAGTTTTAGGCTTACAGTTGGTTCCATTCTACATATTAACAAATCTGGATTTAAGACTTTAAAGCTTGTAAGGAATTTTCCTATATCTCCAGCTCTAAACTCGTCCTGTCCGTTAATAATAATTGTAGCTTTTTCGTGGTTAAAGTCTTCGATTTGGCGTTTAAATCTTATTTGCTTTAATTTTAGGATGATTTCCGTAACATCTTCCATTACGCCTTTTATACTGGCGAACTCGTGGTCTATGCCTTCTATTTTCACTGTAGTAATTGCGAATCCTTCTAATGATGATAGAAGTATTCTACGCAGTGCATTTCCAATAGTAATTCCATAGCCGGGTTCTAGTGGACGAAATTCGAATGTCCCTCGGAAATCGTCTGATTCCAGCATAATAACTTTGTCGGGTTTTTGAAACGCTAGTATTGCCATTGTCAATATTTTTATTTTGAATATAATTCAACTATAAGTTGTTCTTTTATGTTTTCAGGAATTTGCTCTCTTTCTGGAATACTTGCATATTTTCCTGACATGCTTTCGCTATCCCACTCAATCCAAGGATATTTTGATCCTGTTTGAGAAAATAATGAATTAGTAATTACTTCTAATGATTTAGATTTTTCTCTTACTCCAATTATTTCGCCTGGTTTCATTATTCTTGAAGGTATATTACAAACTTCTCCATTTACAACTATATGTTTGTGCGAAACAAGTTGGCGTGCTGCATTACGTGTAGGCGCTATTCCCATTCTATACACTAAATTATCTAGTCTTGATTCTAGTAGCTGTAACAATATTACACCTGTAACTCCTTTACTAACTAGTGCTTTTTGGAAAGTTTTTCTAAACTGACGTTCTAATACGCCATACGTATATTTTGCTTTTTGTTTTTCAAGCAATTGCAGTCCGTATTCAGAGCTTTTTCTTCTTCTTTTATTAAGACCATGAAAACCCGGAGGATAATTTTTTCTGTCTAAATATTTATCTGGTCCGTAGATTGGTTCTCCAAATTTTCTAGCTATTTTACTTTTGGGGCCTATATATCTTGCCATACTATTAACTATTTAAATATTTTACTCTATACTTATTTTACACTCTTCTTCTTTTTGGAGGTCTGCATCCATTGTGTGGTAATGGCGTTACGTCAACTATTTCTGTAACTTCTATACCAGTATTATGAATACTTCTAATAGCGGCTTCTCTACCAGCTCCAGGTCCTTTTACAAATACTTTTACTTTACGTAAACCTAGATCGTAAGCAGTTTTTGCACATTCTTCTGCTGCTACTTGAGCTGCATACGGAGTATTTTTCTTACTACCTCTAAAACCTTTTTTACCACTCGACGACCATGATATTACTTGTCCTTCATTGTTAGCCAAAGTAACAATAATATTATTGAAGGATGAGAAAATATGCGCTTGACCTATTGGTTCAACTTTAACTACGCGTTTCTTTGTTGTTTTTGTTCTCTTTGCCATACCTTATTTACTATTTAGTAGCTTTTTTCTTATTGGCTATTGTTTTTTTCTTGCCTCTTCTTGTTCTCGCATTAGTTTTTGTTTTTTGTCCACGTAGAGGTAATCCAATTCTGTGACGAATTCCTCTATAACAACCAATGTCCATTAATCTTTTAATGTTCAGTTGAACTTCTGAGCGTAATTCACCTTCTAAGCGGTATTCGCCTGTAATACGACGAATCTCTGCTATTTGCTCATCGTTCCACTGTTCTGGTTTTAAGTTAATATCAACACCGGCTCTAGTTAAAATTTCGCGAGCTCTACTTCTTCCTATACCAAAAATATAGGTGAGGGCTACTTCGCCTCTCTTTTTACTTGGAATGTCTATACCAGCAATTCTTGCCATTTTAAAATTGTATTAGTTTTTAACCTTGACGTTGTTTAAATCTCGGATTTTTTTTATTTATCACATATACTCTGCCTTTGCGTTTCACTATTTTACAGTCGGCAGATCTTTTCTTCACTGATGCTCTAACCTTCATAACTTTAAAGTCTTTTTTTTTATTTATATCTAAATGTTATTCTACCTTTTGTTAAATCGTATGGCGACATTTCTACTTTAACTTTGTCGCCGGGAAGAATTCTAATATAGTGCATTCTCATTTTGCCTGATATATGTGCAGTAATGATATGCCCATTTTGCAATTCTACCCTAAACATTGCGTTAGATAATGCTTCAATAATTGTTCCATCTTGTTCTATAGACGGTTGCTTTGCCATACTTTAATTTTCCTTTTTTAATAATTCGTTATCAATAATATCAAAATTTGACAGAATTTCTGCTTTATTTTTTCTTACAACTACTGTATGTTCGAAATGTGCGCTTGGTTTTCCATCATTTGTTTTAATTGTCCAGCCATCGTTTGTTTGATGTACTTCTCTTCTTCCAAGGTTTATCATTGGTTCAATAGCAATAACCATATTTTCTAAGAGTTTCACACCATATCCTCTTCTTCCATAATTTGGAACTTCTGGTTTTTCATGCAAATTTCTTCCAATTCCGTGTCCTACAAGTTCTCTTACTACAGAGAAACCATTCTTTTCTGCATGTTTTTGTATTGCACTTCCAATGTCTCCGATTCTTTTTCCTACAATTGCTTTTTCAATTCCAAGGTACAAACTTTCTCTTGTTACGTCGATAAGCTTTTGTTCCTCTTTACTTATTTCTCCAACTACAAATGTGTAGGCTGAATCTCCATGAAATCCATTTTTATACACTCCACAATCAACCGATACGATATCTCCATTTTTAAGAATGTAATCAGAAGGGATTCCGTGAACAACCACATCGTTTACAGAAATGCAAAGAGATTTTGGATATCCGTTATAATTTAGAAATCCCGGAACAGCATTATTATCTCTTATAAATGTTTCTGCCAATTTATCAAGATAATTTGTGCTAACTCCTTCTTTAATTTCTTTTGCGAGCATTGCATGTGTTTTCGACACAAGCATATTGCTCTCTCTCATTAAATCAATCTCTTCTTCTGTCTTAATAAAAATCATCAAAGAACTTTTTTTTGAAAACCTTATAGTGCAGAGGTTGACATACCTCTACCTTTAATTCTGCCTGATTTAGTCAAGCCATCATAATGTCTCATCAACAAATGGCTTTCAATTTGTTGAAGAGTATCTAAAATTACTCCCACCATAATAAGTAGTGATGTTCCTCCGTAGAATCCTGCAAACTGGCTATTTATTCCAGCTAATGTAGCAAGAGCGGGTAATATAGCAATAATTGCTAAGAATATCGAACCCGGGAGGGTAATTCTTGACATAATATTGTCTATGAAGTCCACAGTTCTTTTCCCCGGTTTAATACCTGGTATAAATCCTCCATTCTTTTTCATGTCTTCAGCCATTTGCTGAGGATTAATTGTAACTGCGGTATAAAAATACGTAAATATTATAATCATTAGTGCAAACACGAAGTTGTACCAGAATCCTGTATAGTCAGAAAATGCTATTACAAATTTGCTAGCACTATCACCAAATCCCGCAATCATCATTGGAACAAACATAAGTGCTTGTGCAAATATAATTGGCATAACTCCTGCTGCATTAATTTTCAGAGGAATATATTGGCGTACGCCTCCATATTGTTTATTTCCAACAACTCTTTTTGCGTATTGCACAGGTATTCTGCGTACTGCTTGCACAAGAGCTATTGATAACATAAACACTACAAATAATAAAATCATTTCCACTAAGAACATAACAAGTCCTCCAGTTTGTTCTGAGAATCTAGACGCAAATTCTGCAGCAAATCCGAATGGTAATCTTGCGATAATTCCGATCATTATTATCAATGAAATTCCATTTCCTATTCCTCTGTCAGTAATTTTTTCTCCTAGCCACATTACAAACATTGTTCCTGCAGTAAGTATTACCACTGAAGTAAAGCTAAACATGAATCCTGAGTACATGAAAGCTGATGATGGTAATTGTGCGTGTAAGTTAGCAATGTATGTTGGTGCTTGGAACAATAAAATTGCTACTGTTAAGTATCTTGTTATTTGATTTATTTTCTTTCTTCCGCTTTCTCCTTCACGTTGTAATTTTTGGAAATACGGCACAGCTATTCCCAATAATTGCACCACAATAGATGCTGAGATATAGGGCATAATTCCTAGTCCAAAAACTGATGCATTTGAGAAAGCTCCTCCTGAGAACATATTTAGCAAGCTAAGTACTCCGTCGGAAGTTTGTGCTTTCAAATTTGCCAGTTGATTTGGGTCGATGCCTGGTAGCACGACATAAGAGCCAAGTCTATATATAGCTATATAACCAAAAGTTATAAGTATTCTAGATCTTAGATCTTCAATTTTCCAAATATTCTTAAGTGTTTCTATTAATCTTTTCATTCTTTAGATTTTTTCAGCGGTTCCACCCAAAGCTTCAATTTTTTCTATTGCAGTTTTTGAAAAAGCATGTGCTTTTACGTTAAGTTTTATTTTCAATTCTCCGTTTCCTAAAACTTTCACTCTTTCTTTTTTCGCAATTAGCCCATTATTAATAAAGGTATCAATATTTATTTCGCTTAGGTTTTGCGC
>MTBK01005347.1_pt1 | contig 10488 bp, 6 predicted proteins | sample 1535981 | NCBI WGS metagenome assembly MTBK01 (sample SAMN06109225, study PRJNA356200) | anaerobic digester metagenome | isolation source: biogas reactors fed with pig manure or primary and secondary sludge | place: Spain | collected 2016-06-30 | reverse complement strand
ACACCAGCCCGTACCCCGCGGCGTGCGACTTGTTGAACGCGTAGTCGGCGAACGGCAGGATGGTGTCCCACAGCACCTTGATGGCCGCCGGGGAGAATCCGTTCTTCTTCATGCCGTCGGCGAAGCCTTCGTACTCCTTGTCGAGCACCTCACGCTTCTTCTTGCCCATGGCCTTGCGCAGAATGTCGGCTCGGGCCAGCGAGTAACCTGCCACCTTCTGCGCGATGCGCATGATCTGTTCCTGGTAGACGATCAGGCCGTAGGTTTCGGCGAGGATGTCCTCCAGTGGTTCGGCCAGTTCGGGGTGAATCGGTTTGATGGCCTGACGGCCGTTCTTACGGTCGGCGTAGTCGGTGTGGGCGTTGACCCCCATCGGGCCCGGCCGGTAGAGCGCCAGCACCGCCACGATGTCCTCGAAAACGGTGGGCTGCATACGGCGAAGCAGCCGTCGCATCTGCTCGCCGTCGAGTTGGAACACCCCGAGGGTGTCGCCACGGCCCAGCAGCTCGTAGGTGGCGGGGTCGTCCAGCGGTAACGACTCCAGTTCCAGGTCGACACCGCGGTTGGCTTTGATGTTGTCCAGGGCGTCGTTGATGATCGTCAGGTTGCGCAGGCCCAGGAAGTCCATCTTGAGCAGGCCGATGGCCTCGCAGGACGGGTAGTCCCAGCCGGTGATGATCGCGCCGTCCTGCGGCCGTTTCCACAGTGGGATGGCCTCGATCAGCGGCTCGGAACTCATGATCACCGCGCACGCGTGCACACCTGCGTTGCGGACCAGACCCTCAAGTCCGCGAGCGGTCTGGTAGATGGTGCGCACGTCGGGATCGGTGTCGATCAGCGCGCGGACCTCGGCGGCCTCCTTGTAGCGCTCGTGGGAGGGGTCGGTGATTCCCGACAGCGGGATGTCCTTGGCCATGATCGGCGGCGGCAGGGCCTTGGTGATCCGGTCGGCGATGGCGAACCCCGGCTGGCCGTAGTGAACCCGGGCGGAATCCTTCAGCGCCGCTTTGGTTTTGATGGTTCCGAAGGTGATGACCTGGGCGACCCGGTCGCTGCCCCACTTCTCGGCGGCGTAGCGCACCATCTCACCGCGGCGGCGGTCGTCGAAGTCGATGTCGATATCGGGCATCGACGTGCGCTCGGGGTTGAGGAACCGCTCGAAGAGCAGGCCGTGCGGGATCGGGTCGATATCGGTGATGGCCAGCGCGTACGCGACCAGCGAACCGGCCGCCGAGCCGCGGCCCGGGCCGACCCGGATTCCCACCGAGCGGGCATGACCGATCAGGTCGGCGACGATGAGGAAATACGACGGGAATCCCTTGTCGCAGATGACCTCGATCTCGTAGCCGGCCCGTTCGGTGTACGCGACCGGGACGCCGTCGGGAAAGCGGCGGGCCAGGCCGGCGTCCACCTCGTGGCGCAGCCAGGTCGCCTGGGTGTGCCCGGCCGGCACCGGGAAGATCGGCATCCGATCCCGGGGCGTCCACACCTCGGCGTAGGACTGCACCCGCTCGGCGATCAGCAGGGTGGAGTCACAGGCGCCCGGGATCTGGTCGTCCCACATCGACCGCATCTCCGCAGCGGACTTCAGGTAGTAGCCGTCACCGTCGAACTTGAACCGGTTCGGGTCGGACAGGGTCTTTCCGGTCTGCACGCACAGCAGCGCCTCGTGGCTGGCCGCGGCCTCGCGGGTGACGTAGTGGCAGTCGTTGGTGGCCAGCGGCGGGATGCCCAGCGTGCGGCCTATCTCGAGCAGCCCGTCCCGTACCCGGCGTTCGATCGACAGTCCGTGGTCCATCAACTCCAGGAAGTAGTTGTCGGGTCCGAAGATGTCCCGCCACGTCGCCGCCGCTTCGAGCGCCTCGGCGTGGTGGCCGAGCCGCAACCGGGTCTGCACGACTCCGGACGGGCATCCGGTGGTCGCGATGATGCCTTCCGCATGCTCGGCGATCAGGTCCAGATCCATCCTGGCCCACTTACCCAGCTGACCCTCGAAGGACGCCAGCGAGGTCAGTTTGAACAGGTTGCGCAGGCCGGTCGCGTTCTCGGCGACCATCGTGAGATGGGTGTAGGAGCCGCTGCCGGAGACGTCATCGGCCTTCTGGCCGGGGTCCCCCCACAGGATCCGCCGGGTGTCGAATCGGGATCCTGGAGCGACATAGGCCTCGACGCCGATGATCGGCTTGACCCCAGCGGAGGTCGCAGCGTTGTAGAACTCGCTGGCGCCGTACATGTTGCCGTGGTCGGTCATGCCGATCGCGGGCATCTCCAGCCGCTGGGCCTCGGCCAGCATGGGCGTGATCTTGGCCGCACCGTCGAGCATCGAGTACTCGGTGTGGTTGTGCAGGTGCACGAACGAGGAGCCCATAGGCCCGTCAGTCTAGGACGGTGCGCCGACGTGCTCGGCGTGTCGGGTCACGATGCGCCGGCCGTGTCCAGCGTCAGGCGTCGCTGCGCAGCATCCGCGCGATATCGGCGGCCTGCTCAGTCGTCAGGTCGCCGGAAAGCTGCAGCACGGTGCCGTCGATCGGGGTGGTGATCTTCGGGCCCCACACCACCGTTCCGCCCCGGACGAAGGCGATCTGGCGGCCGACCATACCCCCGGTGAAGGTGGCGAACCTCTCGGCCGACTCCGGTGTCATCGTCATCGAGACGGTCTCGGCCCCGGTCAGCGGGTTGCGGAAGGACTCGACCTTGGTGAGCTGAAGTGTCAGCGCCTCGGGCTCCAGGTCATACACGGCGGTCCTGGGGATATCGCAGACCTTCAGCGGCTCTTTCGACGGCGCGTTCTTGACCGGTGGCGGACATTCCTCGGGGGTGGTCACGAACGCGGTGATGACCGGGCGGACCGACAGTGGCTTGATGGTCAGCACCGGGGCCGTGGTGGTGGTCGTTGTCGTCGTCGGCCCGTTCGCCTGGTTGAGGAACTGCGGGGTGAACAGCGAACTGAACGTCGGGATGACGATTCCGAGCACCGCGAACGCGGAGACTAGGGCGATCAGCACGCGCCGACTGCGGCGTTTGGTCACGGTCATGATGGGTGCAAACTACCTGGGCGGCCGCGGCGGGTGCGGAACGCCCGGGAAAACGCCTCCGCGGTGAACATCGCCAGCGCCAGCCAGATCAGCGCGAACCCGGCCCACCTGGGCGCCGACATCGGCTCGTCGCCGACCACCAGTCCCCAGGTCATCTGCATCGACGGGGTGAGGTACTGCAGCAGCCCGATGGTCACCAGCGGAAGACGCTGGGCGGCGGCGGCGAAGAACAGCAGCGGAATCGCCGTCACCGGGCCGCACAGCAGCATCAGCGCCAGATGACCGCCGCCCTGGCTGGTGAAATGGGACAGCCCGGAGTAGGTCAGCACGGTGATGTACCCGAGCGCGAAGGGGGCGGCGATGGCCGTCTCGATGGCGACGCTCACCCGGGGGTCGGCCGCGACCACCTTCTTCACCGCGCCGTACAACGCGAACGACAGCGCCAGTCCCATCGCGATCGCCGGCTGGCCGCCCGCGCCGGTGGCCAGCAGGATCACCGCGACCGCGGCGATCCCGACGGCCGCGGACTGCACGCGGTTGAGCCGTTCGCCGAAGATCGCCGCCCCGAGCAGCACGCTGACCAGTGGGTTGATGAAGTACCCCAGCGCTGCGTCGACCACATGAGCGGAGTTGACCGCGTAGATGTAGATCAGCCAGTTGGTGGAGATCAGCGCCGACGCGCAGGCCAGCAGGGCCCAGGCACGCGGGCCGACCCGGCGGAGGTCACCGAACCGCCGACCGACCGCCAGCACCCCGGCCATGAAGACCACGGTCCACAGCACCCGGTGAGCCAGGATCTCCGTCGGGCCAGCGGGTTTGAGCAACGGGAAGAACGCGGGGAATACGCCCCACGAGCCGTAGGCGCCGAGGCCGTAGAGCAGGCCGCTTCGCTCGCCGGCGCTCTGACGGCCGGGCGTCACGTGTCGGCGCGCAGGACGTCGAGGGCGTGCTGAAGATCGGCCGGGTACGGGCTGGTGATCTCGATTCGCCGGCCGTCGCCCGGGTGGGCGAAACTCAGCGAACGAGCATGCAGCCACTGCCGTTGCAGCCCGAGACGTTTGGCCAGCGCCGGGTCGGCGCCGTAGGTCGGGTCCCCGACACAGGGGTGGTGCAGTGCGGCGAAGTGCACCCGGATCTGATGGGTGCGGCCGGTCTCGAGGTGAATGTCGAGCAGACTCGCCGCCCGGAACATCTCCAGGGTGTCGTAGTGGGTGATGCTGGGCCGGCCGTTCGCACTGACGGCGAATTTCCATTCACCGCCGCGATGGCGTCCGATCGGGGCGTCGATGGTCCCACTGGAGGGGTCCGGATGTCCTTGAACCACAGCGTGATACCGCTTGTCGACGGTGCGCTGTTTGAAGGCCCGCTTCAACGCGGTGTAGGCCCGCTCGGACAAGGCCACCACCATCACCCCGGAGGTGCCGGCGTCCAGGCGGTGCACGATGCCCTGCCGTTCGTGCACCCCGGAGGTGCTGATCCGGAAGCCTGCCGCAGCCAGCCCGCCGAGCACCGTCGGCCCGTGCCAGCCCACACCCGCGTGCGCGGCGACACCGGGCGGCTTGTCGACCGCCACGATGTCGGCATCGGAGTACAGGATCGTCATGCCCTCGATCTCCACCGGGGTGTTCTCCACCGGGGCCGGGGCGTCGGGAAGCCGCACACTCAGCCACGCGCCGGCCACCAGTCGGTCCGACTTGCCGACCGGAGCCCCGTCGAGTTCCACCCCGCCGTCCTCGGCCACCGCCGCCGCGGCGGTGCGGGACAGACCGAGCAGCCGGGCCAGGCCGGCGTCGACCCGCATCCCGGCCAGCCCTTCCGGCACGGGCATCGACCGCTCGCTCATCACCGACGCCGCCACCGCGCCACATCCCTGCGCCAGCGCGGCACCTGCCGGCGCGGGCGCCCCGGATCGGATTCCCTGCTCGGACCGGGCGCGTCGAACTCGTAGCCGAACAGCGACAGCCCGACCAGCAGGATCGCTCCGCCGACCACCGCCGGGTCGGCCACGTTGAACACCGGCCACCAACCAATGGACAGAAAGTCGACGACGTGGCCACGTAACGGCCCGGGCGACCGGAAGATCCGGTCGATCAGGTTGCCCAGGGCACCGCCCAGGATCATGCCCAGGCCGACCGCCCACCAGGTCGACACCAAGCGCCTGCCCATCCAGATGATGCCGGCCACCACCGCGAGCGCGACCAGGGTCAGCACCCACGTGTAGCCGGTGGCCATCGAGAACGCCGCACCGGAGTTGCGCACCAGCGTCCAGGTGACGGTGTCGCCGATGATCGAGACCGGTTCCCCCGGCTTCAGGAACTTCACCGCCAATACCTTCGTGACGACATCGAGGATCAGCACCACGAGCGCCACCGTGACCAACAAGCCCACCTGCTTGCGCGGCGGGCTGTCCCTGATGTGCCGGCCCCCGGCGGTCTTGTTCGTCACGCCACCATCATGGCCTAGGCCCGGCCGCAACCTGCGGCTGCCATGATGATCGGCATGCGACGCCTCGTGGTCATCAGCACCGGTGGAACCATTGCCACTGCGGCCGATGCCAATGGAACCCTGCGGCCGGTGAGAAGTGGGGCGGAACTGACTGCCGACGTCGACGTCGACCTCGACGTCCTCGACCTGATGTCGGTGGACAGCTCTGAGCTCACCCCCGCCGACTGGGTATCCATCGGCTCCGCCGTCGAGGCCGCTGCCGCCCGGGCTGATGGCATCGTGATCACACACGGCAGCGATACCGTGGAGGAGACGGCGCTCTGGCTGGATTTGACCTATGGCGGAGATGTTCCGGTTGTGCTGACGTGTGCGGTACGGCCATCCGACCACCCGGACGCCGATGGACCCGCCAATGTGCGCGACGCACTGGCTGTGGCCGCCTGCCCGCAGGCGCGTGGTTTGGGTGTGCTGATCAGTTTCGGCGGTCTCGTTCGCCCGCCGCTGGGCACGACGAAACTGGGTGGCCGCGAGATCTTCGGCGGATCCGAACCACTCGGTAGCGTTCACCAGGGCCGGTTCACCATGGCGACGCCCCGCAAGCGGCCGTATCTCGGACCGGTCGCCTCGGTGCCGCGGGTTGACATCGTCGCCGCCTATCCCGGGGCGGACGAGACCGCTATTGCGGCGTTCATCGCCGCCGGAGCGCAGGGACTTGTGCTCGAAGCGGTCGGAGCCGGCAACGCGGGGAAATCGATTGTGGCGGCCATCGAACGGGCCTGTGCCGACGGAGTGGTTGTTGCAGTGAGCACACGGGTGCCCGACAGCCAGGTCGCGGCCAACTACGGACCGGGCCATGACCTGGCAAAAGCGGGTGCGGTCATGCTGCCCGGTTTGCGGGCCAGTCAGGCCCGGGTACTGCTGATGGCGGCACTGGGCGCCCGACTACCCGTCGCCGAGGTCATCGCCCGCTGGGGCTGACCGCTCGAACTGCGCCACGTAGCCGGGCCAGTCAAGGCTGTCAAGCGGATCGGCCGCGACGAGGTCGGCGCTGCCGAGGGCGAATGTGCGCATCAATCCCGTTCCGCTGCACCGTGTTTCAAACCGGACGCTGACCACCCCGTGCCCGGATCCCTGTACCCAGCCGTGCCCGAACTGCGGGTGCCGGACGTCGTCGCCGATACGCCATCCGGCGGACACGGCCATCGGTTGCGGGGCCGCTCCATCCGTCACCTCGCTGTCCTGCTGGTCCAGTTCCGGCTGGTCCAGTTCGGGAAACAGCGACTCCTGCAGCACGTCGCTCAATCCGGAGAACCCCACCCCGACCAGCCTGACCGGACCGATCTCCCGCGGGTCGAGGAGCAACCGATGCGCCATCGCGGTGAGTGTGCCGGGATCGGCGGTGGCGTAGGGCAACGTCGCCGACCGGGTCAGGGTGGACATATCCGATCTCTTCAGTTTCACCGTGACTGTCCTGGCCCCGCGTCCATCGCGGGTCAACCGCCGGAAGGCGTGCTCGGCGACGGGACCCACCGCGTCGCGCAATTGAGCGGCGTTGGTCAGGTCGGTGGCGAAGGTCGACTCGGCACTGATCTGCTTGGCTTCGGCGCGCTCGTTGACCGGTCGGTCGTCGACACCGCGAGCCAGTCGGTGCAGCGCGGGGCCGACCGTGCCGCCGAGAATGTTGGCCGCCTCGGCCCCGGTCAGGGCGGCGAGATGCCCGATCGTCTCGATGCCCAGCCGATGCAGTTTCTCTTCGGCAACTGGGCCGATCCCCCATAGCCGGCGCACCGGCAGTCCGTCGAGCAGGAGCCGCTCCTCATCACGGCGCACCACCCGGATGCCGTCGGGTTTGGCCAGTTCGGAGGCGATCTTGGCGATCTGCTTGCCCGAGCCGGCGCCGACCGAGGCCACCAGTCCGGTCTCGGCCCGGATGAGCCGCCGCAGTTCAGCGCAGAACTCCTCCACCTCTGCGGGGGTGGCGCCGACGAGTTCGGCGGGCTCCCCGAACGCCTCGTCGAACGACAGCTGCTCAAGTACCGGGATCACCGTCCGCACGGTGTCCAGCACCCGGCGGCTGGCCAGCCCGTAGACCCCTCCACGTGGCGGCAGCACCACCGCGGCCGCTCCGACCAGCCGCCTGGCCTGGTGAATCGGCATCGCGGAGCGGGCTCCGTAGGCCCGCGCCTCGTAGCTGGCGCCGGCGACCACCCCGCGCCCGCCCAGTCCGCCGACCAGGACCGGCCGCCCCCGGAGTGTCGGACGGGTCAGTTGCTCGACGGACGCGAAGAACGCATCCATGTCGAAATGCAGCACCCAGCGCGACACTCCATGATTCTGAACGCTCAGACCTTGCGGATCGACACCAGCACACCGTCGCCGATTTCGGCGGGGTCAGCCGGCTCACCGAAATCGAAACTGGTGGCCAGGATCTCCCCGGCGATCAGATCGCGGTGGGTGTGCGCCCACGACTCCCGGTGCGACGGCACCGCCATCACCACGGCGATCCGGTCGCTGACCTGCAGCCCGGAGGACTTGCGCAGATCCTGCAGTTCGCGGATGCGGTCCTTGGCCCAGCCCTCGGCCTCCAGTTCCGGGGTGACGGTGCCGTCGAGCACCACCAGTCCGCCGCCGGCAGGCAGCGCGGCGGTGCTGTCCGGATCCGCCGCAACCAGGCGCGCGGTGAACTCGTCCGGGTTGAGCACCACATCCCCGGCGGTCAGGGTGCCGTCGGGGTTGACCACCGCCGCGCCGGCCTTCACCGATTTGATGGCGTCCTGCACCGACTTACCCAGCCGCGGTCCGGCGACCCGCGCATTTACGGCGAGTTCGAACCGGCCGTGTCCGGCGATGTCATCGCTGAGTTCGACGGCTTTGACGTTCAACTCGTCGGCGATCAGTCCGGCGAACGGCTCCAGTGCGTGCGGATCGGCAACGGCCACCGTGATCTTCGGCAACGGCAGCCGGACCCGCAGTTTCTTGGCCTTGCGCAACGAGGACCCGGCCGAGCACACTTCCCGCACCTGGTCCATCGCGGCGACGAGATCGTTGTCGGCGGGGAGCACGCCGGACTGTGGCTCTCCCGTCGCTTCGCTCGCCGACTCTCCCGTCGCTTCGCCCGCCCCGACGGGCCAGTCGGTCAGGTGCACCGAACGCTCGCCGGTCAGACCACGCCAGATCACCTCGCAGGCCATCGGCAGCAACGGAGCGGCCAGCCGGGTGGTCACCTCGAGCACGGTGTGCAGGGTGTCGATCGCATCGCGGTCCTCGTTCCAGAACCGCGACCGGGACCGCCGTACGTACCAGTTGGTCAGGGCCTCGGTGAACTGTCGCAACTGTTCGCAGGCACCGGAGATGTCGCAGACGTCCATCGCCTCGGTGAGGGTGTCGCGCAGCACCGCCAGCTTGGCCAGGATGTAGCGATCCAGCACATGCGAAGAATCGGTTCGCCAAGTCCCCTTCGCCGGCGCGTAGAGCGCCAGGAAGCTGTAGGCGTTCCACAACGGCAGCAGCACCTGGCGCACCCCCTCGCGAATACCCTGCTCGGTGACGATCAGGTTGCCGCCGCGCAGGATCGGCGAGGCCATCAGGAACCAGCGCATGGCGTCGGAGCCGTCGCGGTCGAACACCTCGTTGACATCCGGGTAGTTGCGCAGCGACTTGCTCATCTTCTGGCCGTCGTTGCCGAGCACGATCCCATGCGAGACACAGGTCTTGAACGCCGGACGGTCGAACAGCGCGGTGGCCAGCACGTGCAGCGTGTAGAACCAGCCGCGGGTCTGCCCGATGTACTCCACGATGAAATCGCCCGGGAAGTGCCCGTCGACCCGCTTGTCGGGGTCGGCGGAATCGACCCCGCGAAACCAGTCTTCGTTCTCGAACGGGTAGTGCACCTGCCCATAGGGCATCGACCCGGAGTCGAACCAGACGTCGAAGACGTCCTCGATGCGGCGCATGGTCGACTTCCCGGTCGGGTCGTCGGGGTTGGGCCGGGTCAGTTCGTCGATGTAGGGCCGGTGCAGATTGGTCGGCCGCGTCCCGAAGTCGCGTTCCAACTCGTCGAGGCTGCCGTAGACGTCGATGCGCGGGTAGTCCGGATCATCGGAGACCCACACCGGAATCGGCGTGCCCCAGTAACGGTTGCGTGAGATCGACCAGTCCCGGGCGTTCGACAGCCACTTGCCGAACTGACCGTCCTTGACGTGCTCGGGGTACCAGGTGATCTGCTGATTGAGTTCCACCATCCGGTCGCGGAATTCGGTGACCTTGACGAACCACGACGACACCGCCCGGTAGATCAGCGGATTGCGGCACCGCCAGCAGTGCGGGTACGGGTGGTCGTACGTCTCGTGGCGGAGCAGCACCGGCGCGTTCGGCGCGGCCGGGCCGGTGCCGTTCTTGAGGTCGCGGATGATCGCGGCATTGGCATCGAAAACCTGTTGTCCCTGGTAGCCCGGCACGGTGGCGTCGAATCTGCCCCTGGCATCAACGGGCGTGACCGGCACGATGCCGACGGTGTCGGTGGTGGCCTTGTCGTCCTCGCCGTAGGCGGGTGCCATGTGCACGACCCCGGTGCCGTCCTCGGTGGTGACGAAATCGCCGCGCAGCACCTGGAAACTGTTGGCCGCATCGGCGAAATACGGGAATGGGGGCAGATAGCGCAAGCCCAACAGTTGCTCTCCGGTGTAGGAGCCGAGCACCTCGGGGTCCTCCCCCAATTCCCGGGCGTAGGCGCCCAGTCGAGGCTGCGCCAGGACGAAGCGCCGACCGTCAACAGCCACGACGACGTACTCCACCTCGGGGTTCACCGCGACGGCCTGGTTGGACGGCAGCGTCCACGGTGTGGTGGTCCAGATCAGCAGGTAGGCGCCGTCCAGGTCCGAATCCGGCCCAGAATGCGGCCTGGAGTCCGACCCGGTGATGCGGAAGCCGACGGTGATGGCCGGATCCTGTCGCCGCTGGTAGACGTCGTCATCCATGCGTAGTTCGTGTGCCGACAGCGGGGTTTCGT
>MTBK01212002.1_pt1 | contig 10489 bp, 12 predicted proteins | sample 1535981 | NCBI WGS metagenome assembly MTBK01 (sample SAMN06109225, study PRJNA356200) | anaerobic digester metagenome | isolation source: biogas reactors fed with pig manure or primary and secondary sludge | place: Spain | collected 2016-06-30 | reverse complement strand
CAAAATAAGAATGGACCCGGCGGGATTTGAACCCGCGGCCTCAGCGTTGCGAACGCTGCGATCTACCCCTGATCTACAGGCCCAGAGATAAGAGATCAGAGTATGATCTCAATATCTAACTTTTCTGCCAGTTCCTTATATCTGTTCCTGATCGTGACCTCGGTCACGCCTGCGACCTCAGCAACCTCGCGCTGGGTGCGCCGCTCGCCGCCGAGGATCGAGGAGATATAAATAGCAGCCGCTGCAACGCCCGTTGGACCCCTGCCGCTCGTAAGCTCGCGTTCACCGGCCTGCCGAAGGATCTCGACCGCCCGGCTCTGGACCTCGCCCTTCAGGTTCAGGCCCGAGCAGAAGCGCGGAACATAGTCGATCGGTGATGTCGGCAGGAGCTTGAGTCCGAGCTCACGGGATATGAACCGGTAGGTACGCCCGATCTCCTTCCTCGATACCCGGGAGACCTCTGCGACCTCATCGAGCGTCCGGGGCACACTGCACTGGCGACATGCCGCATACAACGCCGCCGCAGCAACACCCTCGATACTCCGGCCACGGATCAGGTTCTTGTCAACCGCGTCGCGGTAGACCACCGCTGCGGTCTCACGCACGTTCCGGGGCAGTCCGAGCGCAGACGCCATCCGGTCCAGCTCCGAGAGAGCAAACGCAAGGTTTCGCTCAGTCGCGTTCGATACCCGGATACGCCGCTGCCACTTCCGGAGACGGTAGAGCTGGGCGCGGTTCTTGCTCGATATAGCACGACCGTAGGAGTCACGGTTCCTCCAGTCGATCATCGTCGAGAGACCCTTATCGTGGATAGTGAACGTCATCGGTGCGCCGACACGGGAGCGCTTCATGCGCTGATCGTGGTCGAAGGCACGCCATTCGGGACCGCGGTCGATGAACTCCTCGTCGAGGACAAGGCCACAGCTCTGACAGACGAGTTCAGCACGCTCGTAGTCGTGGACGAGCTGGCGGCTGCCGCACTCGGGACAGACAGACTGTACGCTCTCTTCGTGACGTTTCTTCTCCGTCTCTTTGACCTTCTGCTCCCCCCTCTTCTTCAGGGCCTCGCGCTGCATCTGCAGCTGTTTTAATTTTTCAACTTCAGCCATCGATTATCCACCTATTTTGTAAAGATTTTCTCACCAGCCTGCACGGAGCAGCCGTTGTAGCAGAGAACAACGGCATAGGGAGATGATATATTCCCAAAGATGTCAACTACCTTCCCCAGGGGCTTTAATCGGCGGTCTACAACCTCCCCATAGAGACGGGGCAACCGGGCAGCATCACATCGCAAGATTAACAAGCGATTACTGCAGATACTTACTGAACGACCGACCAACCGCAAAATGCAACCTCGAAGGTACTTACTCTTAGCTAGATATATCTAGTAACGTATATATATTGACACTATAGATATAAAAATGTTTTGCTAAATTTTAAATACTCCTCCTTACAGATGGAGGAGCCGCTTAATATCCTGAAAGAGTATATCCTGCGATTCCGCTTCCGTCAGCCCTGCGCCGAGTGCGACCATCCATCTTGCATCTTCCGACATCAGATCAGACGGCGCATGGGTGTCGGAATTGACCACAAGCCGGCAACCCGCCTCACGTGCCACCTGCACAACATGGCCGTTCGTCCGGTTATGCCCTGCACGGGACGTTATCTCGAGCGCTATCCCACGCTTCGCCGCTTCAATCGCATCTTCGATTGCCACGTATCCGGGATGGCCGAGCACATCGACATAATCGCATGTGCAGGCGGCGCGGTTGGTCCCGGGAGCGACCGGTTCCATAACCGTCTCACCGTGGACCACGACGATCTCAGCACCACGCCGCTTCGCGTCCCGCGCAAGCCCCGGGATCAGGGATGGTGGAACGTGGGTGAGCTCCACCCCGACGAGCAGGTTCACACCGTAACACCGCGCCGAGCCCCGGACCTCGCTCACCGCCTCCACAAGGTGCGCAAGGTTGGATGCATCCGCATGATCGGTTATGGCGATCGTCTCGTAGCCGAGAACAGCCGCGCGCCGGATGAGCTCCGTCGGGAGCATCTCACCATCGGAGAGGATGGTGTGGGTATGCAGGTCGTACATCCCGGTCATTTCCGGCTCCCGAGGCGTTTTGCAACCCGCCGGATCAGGTCTTCCTTGTTTCCATCCCACTCCACCACAACACGACCTTCGCGCTCCATCCACCGGGCGGGGTGGTGGTGCTCCTCCCGGCGATAGGAAGCCTTCATCTTCCGGAGTGCCGTCTCGATAGCAGCGAGATCGGGGGACTTCACACCGAGCCCCTTCGGGACACGGCGCCCCTCCCGCCGCTTCAGTGTGGCGTCGAAATAACAGGGGTACAGGATGCGTTCTGCGCTCATTATCGTAGAGGTTGGGTGTTAACCTATAAACACATCATGATCAATAGTACTAACCATGCACCATATAGACGTCCATATAGAGAAGGATATCTACGACGTCAACAACCGAATCGCAGATGCCAACGCAAAGCTCCTCAAAGAGCACGGCATTCGGGCGTTCGATCTCCTCGGCGCGATAGGCTCCGGGAAGACCGCCACGATCGAGCGTCTCACCCCCCTGATCCGGGAGCGGGGGCTCCGCGTCGGCGCTATCGCAGGAGACGTTTACGGCGACGACGACTTCCAGCGGATCGTCGCCCTCGGGGTTCCGGCCTACAACGCAAACACTGGAAAGGAGTGTCATCTCGACGCCCACCTGGTGGAGCACGCCATCGAACACCTCCCGCTTGATGATATCGATATCCTCTTCATCGAGAACGTGGGCAACATGGTCTGTCCGACGGACTTCCGGCTGGGCGCCGAGAAGAGGATCGTCGTCATCAGTTCCACCGAGGGAGACGACGTGGTGAACAAACACCCGATGATGTTTCGCGGGAGCAACATCGGTGTCATCAACAAGGTCGACCTCGCCCCGTTCGTCGGCGCCAACCTCGACCGGATGGAGCAGGATATGCGCCGCTACAACCCGGAGATGCAGACATTCCGGACGAATATGAAGACAGGGGAGGGACTCAAGGAACTGCTGGGCGCGATCCTCGCGTGATCAGCACGGTTAAATATCCACACCCCGAATAGTTATAGCACTTTAACGAGTGATCGCAACCCTACGACGGGCAATCGCGTCCTCAACAGAGTATATTGGTGGTCACATGCAGTGGCAAGGAAGATCAGTACGGAAGTCAACGGGTGGACGCTACCACACCTCCCAGGGCAAGAAGCGGTCGGAGATCGGACGAGCTCCGGCGGAGACACACATCGGTGAAGAGCGCAGGAAGATTATCCGCACCTACGGGGGCAACCAGAAAGTCCGGGCACTCCGGATGGACTACGCGGCAGTCGCTGACCCCGCAACCGGCGAGACGAAGAAGGCGAAGATAGAGGCGGTTGAGGCAAACAGCGCAAACCCAAACTACGTCAGGCGGGGCCTCCTGACCAAAGGCGCTATCATCAGGACCGATATAGGGCGCGCACGGATCGTCAGCAGACCCGGCCAGGACGGCGTCGTGAACGCAGTCCTGCTGGCGTAATATCTTTTTTACGATCGGTTTCCTGGGAAGACCCCCTACGGTCAGGTTCAGGGAGCGGGCGCTACACCTGCTACACCGGGCGTCACACCATCACAATACTCCCCACAAGATCGGCGCTGACGGGCCCTCGTGCGAGGTAACGCTCGAGTGCCTCGATCACGCTGGTATCCAGATCCTCCCGGCCCTCCCCGTAACCCTCCGGCACACCCTGACTGGTGGCGAACACAGCCCGGTAGACGGCGTCCGGGTCAAGCCTCTTCCCCCCCGCGAAGAACTCCTGGATGCGGAGCCCGGGAGCATTCTCGAGTTTACAGTAGAGGTTGACTCCCATACACCGCTTCACGTAGCCGCCCATCTGCTCGTAGGGATCGCGCGCGAAGGTTCGCTCCAGGTTCTCCTCCATCATCGCGCGCATCTCTCTGCCGGTAATCTCGACCGTCGAGACGGGGGGATCTTCCGGCACCATATTCCAGAGGTCGTTTACCGTGATCAGGCCCGGCGGCACCGGAGCACCGTAGCGCCAGCCGTTTGAGAACGCTACATCCGCATCCACCAGATCGAGGAGCGCCTGGAGCAGGAAGTTGTCCATCGTGGCCTCAAGGATCGTGTTGCGGTTAAGCCCGGTCCGGGTCTCGCCGACGATCCGGGAGAGGTACTCACGGTGCGGGTCCATGACCCCCTCGACCATCTCTTCGACCTCAGGGTGGGGCTCTGTAGCCTCGCCGACGATGATGAGATCGTGGTCAAACTTTGTCACCTGTCGGTCCTCGACCTCGAGATCGAGGCGCCCGATGAAAGAGCCGTGGCAACCCGACTGGATGATGATGGTCCCGTTGACGACCGCCGGTTCAAAGAGCCGGTTGTGGGTGTGCCCGGAGAGGAGAACGTCGATCCCGTCCACCTCCCGGGCGAGCTTCACCTCCTGGGGAAAGCCGAGGTGCGACACCACAACGATCAGGTCCACACCCTCCTCCTCGCGGAGTCGGGCGATATGCCCCGGAAGTTCAGCGTTCCCCAGGGTGAAGTGGAGCCCCTCCGAGAAGGACTCCGGCATCACCTTATCGATGACCGTAGCGGCGATCCCGATGACACCGACCTGGAGTCCGTCGGTCTCGCAGATGGTGTACGGCGGAAAGACGAGGTCGCCACTTGAGTCGTCGTAGCAGTTTATGGCAAGAACCGGGTAGTCGAGGCGGCGAGCGATCTTTCGGAACTGCTCCGGGCCGTAGGCAAACTCCCAGTGAGCGGTCATGGCATCAAACCCGATAGCGTTGAGTACCGGGACAAAAGCCTCACCCTCTGACTGCACGGCAGGGTATGTCCCGTGGATGGTATCGCCGCAGTCAAACGCGAGCACCCTCCCCGGTCGCGCATCCCGCACCGCATCGAAGAGCGCAGCTATCCGGGCATAGCCCCCGGCGAGTCGGTACTCTGCCCGATCGCCGGCCCAGAAGAGCTCGGGGTGCGGTTCGATGTAGCCGTGCGAATCGTTCATCTGCAGGAGTGTAACCTGTTCGGTCATGGTCCGGTGAAAGGGAGGCGGATCGGTAAAAACCTTTGTGCGGCCCCGGGAGAGAGGCAACCGGCAGGATCATATCTTTTTTACGTTCCGCGCACATCAACTCTAGTGATGCGCAGGATATACCACCGTTTCCCCCTACAGATCGACCTCGACTTTGAGGTCGCCCGGCCGTTCCAGGATCTCCTCTCGTGTATGGCACGGTTACATAACACCCACATGACATCGAAGCGCGGTGACGGCCTCATCAAGGAGAGGATCCTCATCCAGGTCACGGACGGACGGACACAGTTCCTGGACCTCGATGACCTGGTGCCGTTCGCCGAGAATATCAGTGAAGCAGCGGACTTCCGGATAGATTTTCAGAGGACGCTCCTCACCCCGGAAAAGCGGCTCCCGGTGGCAGAGAACGTCTTTTATCTCAGGATCGTCGATAAAGGACCGACGACCGAGTGCTATGCCGCAAAGGAGAGTCCGCGTGGCGATATGGATGCGATGGACCTGCGAGAGTTCCTGAAGGGTGCCTGCGAGTGAGCGTAAAGATTGCCGTCGCCGCACCGTTCAAGCATATGCGCAAAGACCGGTTGCAGAGGAGTGAGTTTGTCTTCTACATCGCCATCGACCGGAAGTGGATGAACAAGGAGCAGGCAAACCAGCTCCTGGAACGGGCAAGGTCGGAGGGGCTTATCGATATCGAGAGCGGGACTATCAAGCCTCTCTTCGATGTCGCGGAGGTCTCGATACCGCTCGGGTTCAAACCCACCTCCGACGTCCTCGCGAAGGAGAGCCCCTACGAGGAACTGATCGGGAGGATCGCCACCACGATGGAGATGGCGCCGCAGGAGGTCGTCGCGGAGCTCCACCGGGTCGTCGAGCACTTCGACGGCAACCTCCGCGTGGAGGCGGCGGTGGTTGTCCTCGCGCGGAAGTACGGTGTGGCGTTTGAGGATAAGCTGGATTCCCTCAAAAAAGAGGTCACAAAGAGGCGGTAAGGGGATTTACCACCGTCCCCGGATTCACCTCCGTTGTTCAGCGATATCCTCTATCAGGCCGGCCATCCATGCGGGGATCCGCACATCCGTCTGCGGGTAGTGGGTCGGGACATAGGGCTTGATATCGATGAGCGGGCTTTCGTCGACAGCATCGAGACCCGTGACCTTAAGGACGTTCCCGCGCCGGGCGTGCAGCTGGACGACGGTCGCAAGTACCGGGTTTGGGCGGGCGGGGCTGCACGTCGAGAATATCCCTGTCAGTGGAATATCCCTCCGGCCCATCGGGTGCACGCGGTTGACTGCCCGGCTCTCCTCGGGAACCCTGTGCCCCCAGTAGAGCACGGTAACGTGAGAGTACTCCTCGATCCCTTCGAGTAACTCGATGCGGCTCTCATCGATGATGATCTCAGAGATCGCTTCTTTTGCACTCTTGATACGATCCCTGCTCGTGTCGAGTTCTTCCCGCATGGATATACCATCCCTGCCGGCGACGAGGAACGGTTCCTGCACGGCGTTTCGTATGATTCCCACAGGTTGCAGTAGCATTCCGTTAGTATCAGGTGGCGATATTTGCATACGTATATTCTGACATCCGCCCGCAGATAGTTGCACCGGTAGCTGCACACCGGTCCTGGAGGATCCCAAAGGCTCTTTTTGCATCCGCACGAGGGAGATGGTATGAGAGATCTCGAGTCCTGCCGCCTCTGTGAGTGGAGGTGCGGCGTAGACCGCCTGCGAGGGGAGCGAGGAGTGTGCCGCGTCGGCCGCGCTGAGGTGGCGGCGACGATGTGTTCGGGCACCCTCGCAAGCTACATCGTCACCCTGCTCGGGTGCTGTTACCGCTGCCTCCACTGCAACGCCTACCGGATCTCCCAGTACCCCGACCCCGACTGGCACTACGCCGGTCATCTGCCGGCGGCGGTGCTGGTGGCGGAGGCCCGGGAGCGGATCGCTGCCTACCGGGGTCCGCGCATCCGGACGATCGGCTTTACCGGCGGAGACCCGATCATCCACCTCCCCTACATCGAAGAGGTCGCGGCCGAGGTGAAGCGGCAGGGTCTCGATATCGGCATAGGCATATCAACCGGCGGATTTGCAACGCCGGAGGCGATGGAGCGGATCGCCGGCCTCTGCCGGGTGATCACCCTCGAGATCAAGGCATGGTCGGACCCGGTCCACCGCGCCCTCACGGGAGCGCCGGTGGCCCCTGTGCTCAGGAACGCGGAGTACCTCGTGAACGAGGGGCGGGATCAGATCCGGGTCTTCCGGACGGTCGTGATCCCCGGCATGACCGACCGCGAGGTGGAGGAGATCGCGGCGTTCATCGCCTCACTCGACCCGACCGTGCCCTACCGGCTCATCGGGTTTCGGCCAAACAACGTTCTCTACTACCACCCGGGGCCTTCACGGGAGCAGATGGAGAGGCTCTGCACGGTCTGCCGCGATGCGGGGCTCCTGGATGTGGCATGGAGCGGCTACTACCCGGAGGCGGTGCCGGATGAGGTCGCCGGCGCGGCGGCCCGGCTCGCCGCTATGTACGAGGGGAACAGCGAAGCGGCACTCACCGCCGCGTATGCCGCAGTATGCGGGTGCCCCACCCATCCTCGCGACTGCGGCGCATGCCCCCTCCGTGACCGCTGCCCCGCCACGCTCAGGGAGCCCTGGCGCGGCCGGTAGGGCGAGAGCCCCGGCTACCAGGAACGATGATAGGGGAAAAAAGGGGTGCTGATTTATTCTGCGGCCGCCTTCGGCTCTTCGAAATATTCAGTCAGGGATTTTGCACCGCGCTGTTTCACGACGGCGTTTATCTGGACGAAATCGGGGCCGATCTCGTTTCCGCGCACCGACTTCCTGCGACGCTGTCCCTCAACGACCGGGTGGAACCCGACGCCCTCGGAGAGCAGGATCCTTCGCCGTGCAGCCCCGGGAAGGTCGCGTCGTGCCGGGATGCCGGTCCTGTCCGTGCCGCCGGTGAGCTTGATCGTGTAGCCTGCAAGGCCAAAGGCACCCCCGTCGATCTCTTCGCCGATACGCTTGCCGATGAGCGACCCGGCGGCGGGACCGGTCGCATCGATCTTGTATGAACGCCCGGTCTCCGGGTCTGATAGGATGATTTTGAAATCCACCATCTTGACGACTCCTTCGAAAGTACCTATACAATTTGACAATATGGTATTAAAAGCCTACTTACCCCAGAAAGGATCCTCCCGGCGCTTGAAGGTGGTGAACTCCTCAAGGATCTCCTGCATGCTCGGGTTTAAGAGATTAACCATCTCCCGCTCGATCACCTTCACGTGCCGCTCCGGGATATCCACGTAGAGGTCATCGCCGACATCGATCTGGCGACCGACGGTCGGCCCCTCGATCGAGATCGCTACCTCCTTGCCCGCATCCACCTCATGGACCGTCTCACCCTTCTCCTGTATCTGCTTGAGGCGGCCTACCCTCCGGCCGTCGGGGAGGAGGAGGAGATCGACGCCGCTCTGGAGTTTCCCGCCGAGAACCCGAACACCGACCACCGCGGGGTTGCTCTGCCGGAAGACGCAGTCAGGGAGGATCCGGATCTTTGCCGGCATGATCAGTTTCTCAAACCGTTGCCGTTCGAGTTCCTGCTTCTTTGTATCCCGCCACTCCACGTAGTCATCGATGAGCTGGTAGATGACCCCGCCCTCGAATATGCTGACGTGTGATGCCGCGGTGTCAGCCAGGGTGTCGATCGCGTCGGGCAGGATCGGGGTGTTGAAGGCGAGGATAACGCTGTAGAGGGGATCCTTGATCGTCCCGGTCTCGATGACGTCGTGGCGGGTGACCGGTCCGACGGCGGCCCGCATGACCGGGATCTGGTGCCCCTCAAGTTCCTTTGAGAGGGCTTCGAGGGCGCCGATGGTATCGGCCTTTATGATGACCCCGAGGTCGGAGAGGGTTACCTGGATATCCTGGACTTCGTGACGGACCTGTTCGAAGACCTCGTCGCGGTTGGAACCCCTGACGACCCGCAGAGGTGAACCCGCTATGACACCGTCGAGTTTCGGGGCGGCGACCTTGATACCCGCAGCGGCGGTTGCGGATTTGACCCGGTCGAACCGCTCCTCGATCAGGATCTCCTTCATGGGCCGCGGCTTTAAGAGGGAGCGCACCTTCGTCTCGATGATCTCCTCGTTTCCCGCGACAACGATCTCATCCCCGACCGCAAGGGTTCCGTCGTAGAGGATCACGTCGAGCGTCATACCGAGTCCCCGCTCCTCCTTCACCTCGAGCACGGTACCGGCGCCGGGGCCGTCGGCGCTGACCTTGAGGTTCTCGGTCATGTAGCGCTGGGCAAGCCCGATCAGCACCATGAGGATGTCGGGGACTCCCTCGCCGGTGAGGGCGCTCGTCGGCACGATGCAGATGTTCCGCGCGAAATCGCTGACCCGGTCGAACCGCTCGGAGTTGAACCCGAGATCGGAGAGTTTGCCGACGAGCTCATAGACCTTCGTCTCGAGGATGCCCTGGACACGCTCATTTTGCTGTGCAAACGTCTGGTTGAACGGCTGATCCTTCTGGACGCGCCAGCCGTGGATGCGGTCGACTTTGTTTGCTGCGATGACAAACGGCGTCTTGTAGTTGCGCAGGATCTGGAGCGCCTCGATCGTCTGCGGGCGGAAACCCTCGTTTATGTCCACCACAACGATCGCCATATCGGCGAGCGCTCCGCCGCGCGCACGGAGGGTGGTGAAAGCATGGTGACCCGGTGTATCGATGAAGAGAAGACCCGGGACATTGACACTGATCTTGCTCAGGGCCCCGCTCATGCGGGTGATCGCATCGATGGGGACGAGTGTGGCGCCGATATGCTGCGTGATCGCGCCTTCCTCGGTCGATACCACGGATGAGCCCCGGATCTTATCCAGGAGTGACGTCTTACCGTGGTCCACGTGACCCATCACGCAGACGATGGGGGTTCTGATCTTTGAATCCTTTGCCATTGATTAATCACCTCTCGGTATAGATTATGGACGAACAATTCCCAAAAAAATCCGGAAAATTGACCGTTTTTCCTGAAACATGCCATTTTTTGGGAGATCTCCCTACCCCCAGGGCGCCGGGGGGCACCCGGAACACTGGTACGTTATAGAGCATGGGGTCTATTAATGGTTCTCCAGAGCATGCGCTCCACCCCGGATGGAGGAAGCCGAACTGGAGGAGATGCCCCGGATGCACCTGCAGGCGCGAGTCAACCGCCTTCCCGCAATCCTCTATGATGTGGGGAATGTTCTATGGTATGAGGGATGCCGGGATGGCGAAGAGATACTTTAATCAAATCATACCACCAATTAGCATGGGTACATTGCCAGGGTGGGGTAGACGGTTATCCTAAGGGACTGTGGATCCCTCGACCCGGGTTCGAATCTCGGCCCTGGCCTTTCCTGATTCAG
>MTBK01105815.1_pt1 | contig 10489 bp, 7 predicted proteins | sample 1535981 | NCBI WGS metagenome assembly MTBK01 (sample SAMN06109225, study PRJNA356200) | anaerobic digester metagenome | isolation source: biogas reactors fed with pig manure or primary and secondary sludge | place: Spain | collected 2016-06-30 | reverse complement strand
CTCGAGATCTTCGAGTATGACCAGGAAACAGCCCCTGCTTTGCTCGATCAGTACTGCCGGGAAGCGGAGTTTGTGTTTCATTTGGCCGGGGTGAACCGTCCTCAAAAAGAGGTTGAGTTTACGGAGGGAAATGTAACTTTTACGGCCAGGCTTATCGACAAGTTGAAAAAGTACCGGAGCGATTCTCCCGTGATGATGGCTTCTTCAATTCAGGCGGCGCTGGATAACCCCTATGGGAAAAGCAAAAGAGAAGGGGAAGAGCTGTTGCTTGAATACGGCCGGGAGACCGGGGTGAAAATTTTAATATATCGGTTTCCCAATGTGTTCGGTAAATGGTGCCGGCCCAATTATAATAGTGCGGTGGCCACTTTTTGTTACAATATCGCCCGCGATTTGCCAATAACGATCAGCGATCCAAACGTCGTCATGAAGCTCGTTTATATAGATGATCTTGTCGAAGAGTTGATTAATGCTATGAGCGGCAACGAGTGTGTGAAGGGGGCATATTGTCAAGTGCCGGTGGTGCACAGTATCAATTTGGGGGAAATTGCGGATTTGCTCTACACATTCAAAAAGAGCCGCAATCAGCGCTCCATTCCCGATATGGGAGATCCCTTTGTCAAAAAACTTTACAGTACCTATCTCAGCTATCTACCCGAAGACCAGTTTGGCTACGATTTAAAAATGAATGTAGACAGCCGGGGATCGTTTACGGAGTTTATCAGAACGCCTGAGCGGGGGCAAATATCTGTAAATATCTCCAAGCCCGGGATTGTTAAGGGCAACCACTGGCATCATACAAAGAATGAAAAATTTCTCATCGTCAGCGGCAAAGGCGTGATCCGCTTCAGGAAAATCGGCTCGGATGAAATTATCGAGTATTACGCCGGTGGAGGGGACATGAAAGTTATCGATATTCCGCCGGGCTATACCCACCATATTGTAAACCTGGGGGAAGATGATCTGATTACCATCATGTGGGCCAACGAGCCCTATGATCCTGAAAAGCCGGATACTTATTATCTGGAGGTTTAGCTATCTTGAAACAGATAAAAGTGATGACCGTTGTGGGGACAAGACCGGAAATAATCCGGCTCTCTGCCGTTATTAACAAACTGGATGAATCGAGGGCTGTTGAGCAGATTCTGGTTCATACGGGACAGAACTATGACTATGAACTGAACGAAGTGTTTTTTAGAGATCTTCAGCTAAGAAAACCCGATTATTTTCTTGACGCCGCCACGGGTACGGCCGTGGAAACAATCGGCCAGATTTTGCTGAAGATAGATCCGGTTATTGCAGAAGTAAGGCCGGATGCCTTTTTGGTTCTTGGGGATACCAACAGCTGCCTTTGCGCTATTGCGGCCAAAAGAAGGCATATTCCTGTTTTCCATATGGAAGCGGGAAACCGGTGTTTTGATCAGAGGGTGCCGGAAGAGACCAATAGGAAAATGGTCGATCATATCGCGGACATCAATTTAACCTACAGCGATATCGCCAGAGAATATCTGTTGAGTGAAGGGTTGCCGGCCGATCGAATCATTAAAACAGGCAGCCCTATGTTTGAGGTTTTGAAATCAAGAAGGAAGAGTATCGAGCGGTCAGATGTTTTAGAAAGGTTGGGCTTGGCCCGGGAAGCTTACTTTGTTGTCTCCGCTCATCGAGAAGAGAATATAGATCATCGCCCCAATTTTGACGATCTGGTTGATAGCCTTAACAGTATTGCAATCAAGTACAGGCTGCCTCTTATTGTCAGCACCCATCCGCGTACTCGAAAGATGATTGAGGCCAGATCGGTGGAATTTGACCCGCTGGTCAGGACGATGAAGCCCCTTGGGTTTAATGATTATGTAAAACTTCAGATAAACGCCAAAGCGGTTCTTAGCGACAGCGGAACTATTAGCGAAGAATCGTCGATACTGGGGTTTAAAGCTTTAAACATCAGGCAAGCCCACGAAAGGCCCGAGGCGATGGAAGAGGCCGCGGTAATGATGGTTGGGTTAAACAAAGAAAGGATCTTGCAGGGGCTGGAGGTTCTGGAAACGCAAAGCAAAAATACTCTGCGTTTGGTTGAGGATTACAGCATGCCTAATGTTTCCGACAAGGTGTTAAGGATTATTATATCCTATACTGACTATGTGAATAGAGTGGTTTGGGGGAAAACAAAATGAAGATAATGGTTTTTGCTGTTCCGGCGGGGAGCGGGGGGGCGCTAACAATACTGAAGCAGTACCATCAGAAGGCTCTTCAGGACAATAAAAACGAATGGTTCTTTGTTGTGAGCACGCCGGATATAGCCGAGACAAGCACTGTTAAAATATTGAAGTACCCCTGGGTAAAGAAAAGCTGGTTTCATCGTCTTTTTTTTGATCTATTTGTCGCCAAACATATTGCTAAAAAATATGGGGCTGATGAGGTTCTCTCGTTACAAAATGTTGTTGTCTGGGGTTTGGATGTGAAACAAACGCTGTATTTGCACCTACCGTTACCTTTTATCGATAAGCGGTACAGCATTTTTAAGGACTTCAAGTTTTGGGTTTACCAGAATCTGATTGGAAAAATGATCTACAAGTCAGTAGAAAGAGCGGACAAAGTGATCGTGCAAACGGAATGGATCAAGGAAGCATGCTTGAAAAAAGTACGTACAGATCCGAAAAAGTTTCAGGTAGAACATCCTGAAGTGCATGTTGAAGTAAAAAAATATTATGAGCGGCCAAGCGATCATCCTGTCTTGTTTTTTTACCCGGCCAATTCGCTGAAATATAAAAATCATGAATTAATCGTTGAGGCTGCTCAGATGTTACAGCAAAAGGGAGTCAATGAATTTAAAGTGATATTTACATTGGGCGGAAGGGAAAACGGTCATATAAAAGAGTTGTTCCGAAAAGTAAAAGATAACGACCTGCCCATAGAATTTATTGGATCGATATCTCTAGAAGAAGTTTATGAGTACTATGGCAAATCTATACTGGTGTTTCCTTCTCATATAGAAACGTTTGGCTTGCCCTTGCTTGAGGCAAAAATGCATCACGCCCCTGTCTTGGCCTCTGATCGTGCTTTTTCCAGGGAGATATTGAGTAATTATGAAAAGGTCAAGTATTTTGATCCTCATGATCATATTCAGCTGTTTCGCTTAATGGAAGATATGATTGCGAACGATTTATAAAAAATGACGATTTATTTTCGGGGGCAGCGATGTATTTTATCATCCTTTTTCTTGGAATAGGTTTATCTTTGATCAATGATCGGAAAAAAATAAGTTTCAATATTTTCTTAGCGGTCATTGCCATTTTGGCTTTTCTCCGCTTTGGCGTGGGTGCCGATTATTTCTCTTACCAAACCATCTATAATTGCTTAAGCGATTCAATTTTGAGTGAGATAAAATATGGTTCAGGCAATTTGGAAATAGGGTTCAGGTTGTTGGGTTCTTTTTTTAAGAAGTTCGGGTTTTCATATCAGCAATTTATTATTGTCATTGCGACAGTTAATCTCTTTTTTATAGCCCGGATATGCCAGCGCTATAGTAAAAATCCAACGCTGTCCTTGCTGTTATATTATTCATTTTATTATTTGGTGTGGACATTTGGTGGATTGAGGCAGGGGATAGTCCTTTCTATCGGGATCTATTATTTACTCCGTTGTCTGGAGAAAAAAGAGCTGTTCAAGTTAATTGTTATTGTGCTGCTGCTATCGAGCATCCATGCTTCGGCTTTTGTATTGCTCTTGTTGTATCTGGTGGCGGAATTGGGTATCGGTAAAAGTGAGATGTTGGGCTTGACATTATTGAGTTTTGCCATATCTGTGATTCCCCTGGGCTTAGTGATAGGTAAGATGCCCTGGTTGCCTTTTTACGGTTATATAGAACCGTATCTTGGTACAGAAATATTAATCAGTAACATCATTAATTTTCAAAGCTTCGGCAGATTGGTTTTTCTTGTTATTATTTTTATTTATTATGATTCTTTTAGCAAAGATGCAACCTCAAAAAAGTTTCTGAACATGTATCTAATGGGGTTTGTAATATATTTTACATTTAAATTTTCGGAACTGACTGCAGCACGGCTGGCGATATACGGGAAACTGCTGGATATCCTGATACTGCCAAATATATATTACCTGTACAAAGAGAAAATTAACAAAGCAATATTCGTTGTCTGTTTAATGTTTTTATGTGTTTTCTATTTATCGAAAGAGCTCTCGACAATGAAAAGGCAGACCGGCTTTATTGCCAGTGAATCCTTTGAAATGATTATGCCGTACACAAGCGTGTTCAATGATGATCTCTATGATTTTACCAAAAGGGTCAGGTAAGCGGGCATGCAACAATGTTTTCGTAGAGGTGCCGGGGAGGATATTATGAATCTCAACAGCAGAGAATTGTCCTTGTTAAAAAAAAGACAACTAAATATTTTGAAGGAATTCGCCAAAGCATGTCAGTTGATGGGCTTGAATTACACGCTATCATCCGGTACTTTATTGGGTGCGGTGAGGCATGGAGGATTTATCCCCTGGGACGATGATATCGATGTAGCGATGCTACGGGAAGACTACGAAGAATTTACCAGGAAGGGGCAGAGCCATCTTCCGGCACATATGTTTATACAAACATATGACTCAGATCCGAATTACCCGTTAAACTTTGGTAAAATACGAGATTTGAACACAGAATTGAAGGAATATACCACATGTAAAATCGATATGAAAACGGGCGTATACATTGATATATTCCCCGTTGATCGAATTTCCTCAAATAAGTTCATTAGAATGATCGATAATTGGATCATTACTGCCGCCCAAACTTTGAAATACTCTTACACGGTAGAATGGGCCAAGAAGTCAAGAAATTCATTTGTCAAAATGGGTCGGCTCATTCTATTTCCTCTGGCAAGAATTTTAGGGACCGCCAGATTGAACAAGTTGGAGACTTTAATTCGGACCAAGAATAATAAAAAATTTAACAAACTAACTTACGGGGATCGGTATAGCCTTCCACCATACCAATTAAGAGACTCGATGACTATGAGTATAAATTTATTTACCAGATATGAGCATATTAGCTTCGAAAACAAACAGTTTCAAGTGATAAAAGATAAGGAAAAATACTTGACAGTCATCTATGGCAACTATATGCAGTTACCGCCCGAAGAAGAAAGAGTATTACGCCATGACTTTTTGGAGATCAATTTAAATAATGGCACAAAGGAGTAATTGTAAATGCAAGCAATTATTTTGGCCGCCGGAATGGGCAAACGACTGAAAGACTTAACCAGGGATAACACCAAATTTATGCTTAAGGTTAACGGAGTGACCCTGGCTGAAAGAATGCTGCGGCAGTTAGAGCGGTTGCCCGTATCGCGTATTATAATTGTCGTTGGATATAAAGGGGAAGAGCTGATTGAATATATATCCACCCTAAATTTAAGCACACCAGTAGTTTATGTTTATAATACGATCTATGATAAAACGAATAACATTTATTCATTGTTTCTGGCGAGAGACTATCTGTTAAAAGATGACACCCTTCTCCTGGAATCAGATTTAATCTTTGAAGATGCCATCCTAACAAGAATCATTGAGGATCCTTATCCAAGTTTAGCGCTAGTGGCCAAGTATGAAAGTTGGATGGATGGCACAGTTGTAACCTTGGATGAAGACAATAATATTAGGAGCTTTACGGGAAAAGAACAGTTTAGATTTGAGGAGATCAACGATTATTACAAAACTGTTAATATATACAAGTTTAGCAAGAAATTTTCCAACACTCACTATGTGCCTTTTTTGGAGGCTTATTGTAAGGCCCTTGGCAATAATGAATATTATGAGCAAGTCTTGAAGGTAATTACTTTATTGGAGAAACCGGAAATAAAGGCGGCAGTTCTTGATCATAACGAGACATGGTACGAGATTGATGACCTTCAAGATTTAGATATTGCCGAATCAATTTTTACAACAACCGCTGAAGAAAAGCTGTTGAAAATTCAAAACCGTTATGGCGGGTATTGGCGGTATCCGGGGTTAATTGATTTTTGTTATTTGGTGAATCCATTTTATCCACCACTGAAACTATTGGACGAGATAAAGGCTAATTTCGAGCGTTTGGTCTGTCAGTATCCCTCAGGCATGGAGGTCAACTGCTTGTTGGCGGCAAAGTACTTTGGGCTGCAAAGAAAGCATATTGTTGTTGGGAATGGGGCGGCCGAGTTAATCAAATCCACAATGAGCACAATCCCCGGGAAAATCGGTATTGCCATTCCCACTTTTGAAGAATATCCGAACAGAATAGAAAATGATAAAATCGTTACCTTTCGGCCCAATAATCCGGACTACTCCTATGGCAGTGATGATTTGATCGACTTTTTCGATGATCAAGAGATCACTAATTTGTTATTAATCAATCCCGATAACCCATCTGGGAACTATATAAATCTTACCGGACTGTTACAGTTGGCCGAGTGGGCCGCTAAAAAAAAGATCAATCTTATTGTTGATGAATCTTTTGTTGATTTTGTGGACGAGGTTGATGAGGCAACGTTACTTTCAGAGGAAATCCTGCTCGCTTATCCCAACTTGATTGTAGTTAAAAGTATTTCCAAATCCTTTGGTGTTCCCGGGTTACGGTTAGGCGTTTTGGCTTCTCATGATGAAGAGTTAATTGATTTCATCAAAAAAGATGTAGCCATATGGAATATCAATTCTTTTGCAGAATTTTATTTGCAGATATTTGAGAAATACAAAAGTGAGTACAGTCAGGCAATGGGTAAGTTTAAATTGGTGAGGAAACAATTTTATGATAAGCTGTCGAATATCAGGAATTTAAGGCCTGTACCCTCTCAGGCAAACTATATACTCTGTGAATTAACGGGCGGACTAAAAGCAACAGACCTCACAAAAATTTTGCTCGATCGGTACAACCTTTTTATCAAGGACTTGTCAACAAAAAATGGCTTTGCCGGGGAATATGTTAGAGTGTCTGTAAAAAAACCGGAAGAAAATGATAAATTGATAGAAGCTATTAGTGATATTCTGAATTGAATTTTGATCAAAATCAAGGTTAAGGGAGATAGCCCTAATTATGAAAGTCTTGTCACATGAGGATATTCTAAATATCGGTGTAGAGCCGAAGGATTGTTATAATTGGGTTTCCGATATTTTAAGGAACAAGAAACATACCATACTGCCTGCGAAAATTAGTATAAAACCCACTGAGGATATATTTTATAATGTGATGCCTTCGATTATCCCCCGATGCGATTGTGCCGGGTTAAAAGTTGTCACCAGGTATCCCCGGCGAGTACCGTCTTTGGATAGTCAAATAATGTTGTATGACTATTCGACAGGGAAAATCAAAGCTCTTCTGGACGGTAATTTCATCACCACGATGCGAACAGGTGCCGTTGCAGCGCATTCGATAATGCTCCTTGCCAAGGCTGATTTTAAAAGCATAGGAGTCATCGGTTTGGGTAATCAGGCCAGGGCAACAATGAATATGGTTTTATCTCTTTTGTCAAATAGGAAAATCATGTTGAAACTTTTTAAGTACAAAGATCAACACAAGTTGTTTGAAGGGTATATAAAATCGTTGACTCATTCAAACCATCTTGAATATGAGTTTTGTAATACCTACGAAGACACCATCAAGGGAAGCGATGTGGTCGTATCTTCAGCGACATATTTGGCGGATGATCTTTGTGGTGATGAATGTTTTGCTAAAGGATGCTTGGTTGTTCCTATTCACACCAGGGGATTTATGAATTGTGATCTTTTCTTTGATAAAATTTTTGCCGATGATACAGCTCATGTCAAGGATTTTAAGTACTTTAATCAATTCAAGATGTTTGCTGAAGTGTCAGATGTAGTTAACAATATGGCAAAGGGTAGAGAAAACAGCCTGGAAAGAATTATCGTTTATAATATTGGGCTTTCCATTTATGATCTTTACTTTGCGGAAAAGATATACCAGCTTGCGAATTCGACAGGTAGAGGAAGGGAAATCAATTTAAATCCCCCGACCGATAAATTCTGGATGTAGCATCCTGTATGTATGTATCCCAGGAGTACTCACATTCAGCCAAAAGGTAGAAACAATGAAACGAACCGCTTTGCTTATTATTACAATTACAATCATTTCCAAGTTTGTTGGTTTTGGAAGAGAAATTGTTCTGGCTTATTATTATGGCGCCTCCAGTATCAGTGATGCCTATATTGTAGCTGTCACTATTCCTCTTACCTTGATCGCCTTTATCGCTGACGCCATTTCTACTCTGTTTATACCGATGTATACCAAGATTGCCAACAAATCTACGATGAGCCAGGCAGACAGATATACAAACAATTTAGTGAATGTCTTAATTTTGATATGCACCTTGTTGATCATGTTCGGTTTAATATTTACCAAACAACTGGTCAAGGTATTTGCTCTGGGGTTCGAAGGTGAAATTCTTAACTTGGCGGTGAGCTTTACACGGATATCATTATTGGGAATATATTTTAGTTCTTTGGCTACTTTGTTCAATGCTTATTTGCAAATTAAGGGTAATTTTTCCGTTCCCGCAGCGATCGCTTTTCCCTATAATATTTGTATAATCATTACCATCATCTTAAGTTCAAAAGGTAACATAATTATTTTGGCTGTTGGGCTTCTGGTTGCTTTTATGGCCCAGCTTATCTTTCAGATGCCTTTTGTTGCGCGAAAAGGTTTTAAATATAAAGCCACAATTGATATTAATGATCCCCATATTCGGGAGATGTTCATTTTGGCTGTACCGGTAATTATCGGTGTGGCCGTAAACGATGTTAACATCATAGTGGATAAAACAATGGCCTCCAAAATATACGAAGGCGGTATTTCTGTTCTTAATTATGCCCAAAGACTTAATGGTTTTGTTGAAGGGATTGTTGTCCACTCTATAGCGACGGCGATGTACCCCTTAATTTCAAGGTTGGCCGCTGAAAACAATATCAACGGCATGAAAAAAACAGTTTCTGAGGCGCTTACCGTACTGAATCTATTAATACTGCCCTGCGCTGTAGGTGCGATGGTTTTAGCACAACCCATTATTGAAATGCTTTTTAAAAGAGGGGCCTTTGACGAGCAGGCTGTTGTGATGACAGCGAATGCCTTATTCTTTTATGCTATTGGAATGATCGGTATGGGCTTAAGAAAAATCCTGTCCCGGCCCTTCTATGCGCTGCAGGATACCAGAACGCCCATGCTCAATGCTGCCATCGGAGTAATTTTAAACATCATCTTAAATATAATACTTTCCAGATACTTGGGTATCTCCGGACTGGCTTTGGCGACAAGTATATCGGCAATTGTCATATCTATCCTGTTGTTGGTTAATCTTAATCAAAAGATTGGAACGCTGGATTTAAAAAGTTTATCTGTTTCATTTCTGAAGATACTTTTTTCCTCGATTGTGATGGGTGTTTCTGCCAGGTTGATTTTCGAATATTTATTGACGGTCTTGAACCAAAATATATCATTACTTATCGCAATCGGGGGAGGGGCAGCAATTTATCTTGGGCTAATCTACTTTATGAAAATTGAAGATATCGATATGATGGTACAGGCAATCAAGGAAAAGATCGGTGGGGGAGCCTTCTAACAAGCAGGTAAAGTATGGTATAATTGTATGCGGATGTATGTTTTGCCATGATCACAACGCACCGTAAGGTTTTATTAAATGTATTTAAAGGAGGCATGCCGGTGGCTCTGCCGCAGGTGAAAGAGGTACACTTTATCGGGATCGGCGGCTACGGCATGAGCGCGCTGGCCGAGGTGCTGCTGCAGATGGGCTACCGGGTCACCGGTTCGGATCTCAGCGACTCCGCGCTGGTGCAAAACCTCAGGGCAAGGGGGGCTTCGATCGAGCTCTCCCACCGCCCCGAACATGTCGGCTCGAGCGAGCTGGTCGTTCACTCAACGGCGATCCCTCCCGACAACTGCGAGCTGGTGGAGGCCAGGCGGAGGGGGCTCACCGTCTGGCACCGCTCCGAGCTGCTGGCCGCTCTGCTCAACAGCCGTTACGGCATCGCCGTGGCCGGGACCCACGGCAAGACGACCACCTCGACGATGATCGCCCTGCTGCTGGAGGCGGGGGGGCTCGACCCCACCGCTTTAATCGGTGGGGTTGTCTCTTCGTTTAAAAGCAACGCCCGCTTCGGGCAGAGCCGCTACCTGGTGGCCGAAGCCTGCGAAAGCGATCACTCTTTTCTGCGCTACCGGCCGCAGATAGCGGTGCTCACCAACGTGGAAGCAGATCACCTGGAGCATTACCAGAACAATTTCGCCCTGATGCAGGAAGCCTATGTCGCTTTTCTGCGTAATCTGCCCCCGGAAGGTCTGGCCGTGCTCTGCTTTGACGATCCTTTTCTCCGGGAGCTGGCTCCGCAGCTGGACTGCCGGGTGGTCACCTATGGTCTCGGGGAGGGGGCCGACTATATGGGTCGTGATCCCGTCTTGGCCGGCACGGGGGCGCAGTTTACC